>OJML01001077.1_pt1 | contig 14781 bp, 6 predicted proteins | sample 1597221 | NCBI WGS metagenome assembly OJML01 (sample SAMEA2452123, study PRJEB22498) | human gut metagenome | biome: human feces; feature: human gut; material: feces | place: Australia | collected 2012 | reverse complement strand
TCTAAAAGGGGTGTTTGGCATACAGATTTTCAAATTTTGTTGAACTGCCTAATTTCAAAATATAGATTTTTTGCAAAAACAGATACTTGAAAATTTGCTTTATATTTTCTTGCAATTGTTACTTCAAATTGAGTTTCTTCACTTGCAGTTTTTAACATTTCAATTTGCTGTTGAGAATCAACAGAAGCAAACAATGGGAAAAACTTACAAGCCATATAGTAGACTGCTTCAATTACTTGACAATCTTTAGAAGAATAAGAATTGTTGGGATTTTGAAAATTTAAACAATCTAAAACATCTCCGTTAAAAATTTCGATGTTTGCAAAAGAATCAGCAATTTGCGAAAGTGTTTTGTAAAAAGCATTTGCAAGCTTTTTTTCAAAAGACTCACACATAGACATGTTCCCATCTTTTACAATAAAAGGAGTTAAACTATATTCATAATCAGGGCAAACCTTGAATGAAACAGGATGTTGCTGTGCAATGGACTTATAATGCCTGGATTTTAGAATTACGATATTGTCAGTGACAATAACACTTATTTTGATATACAGAAATCCAACACATTTCCGTTTGGAACTTAACATACCAAACATATTACTTTTTGTAATAGAAAGAGTTTCACCAATAATTTTATGAGTGACGGCAAATTCATAGCAATTTAGTGTAGGATTGTAAATCAAATTACTTTTTCCTACAAATTTGGTTGCCTTTGCACTCCACATTTGTGAAATAATAGAGCAGAAGCAGAGACTATAGAACTTATTTTTAAAGTTCGAATCTTCTGTTAGCTGCTTTTGAGTTTCTGCAATACTAGTTTTGAGAAGCGGAGAACAATAATTATCTGGATTTACTGCGATTTCTAAGGATGCTAGATTTTCTTTACTTAACTCAAAGTTATAAGTGTAGTCAAACATATTTTTCCCTCCAAATTTAAAATTAAAATACTTTTAAGGTGAGTAGAAACTAAAAATTACATAAAAATCCTCCAAATTTCTTATATTAGCATTTCAATGTGCATAAAATAATTATAATATAAAAATTAAGCAAAGTCAATATATTATGTAAATATAAATGAAGCAAAATAATAAAATAAAAAGTTAGAAAATAAGCTTAAAAGCATTGACAACAACTTTTGTAATATGATATAATAATATGCGTATAAATTTGCAAATTGGTAATTCTTAGAAATTATCAGAGTTAATTCAAAATGATAAAATTTAGAAAAATAAGAATTAAATATAAGTAGAAATAAAGGGAGAAAATTGTAGAGCAGACAATAATCAAAACTTTACAAAACTATATTTTAAGAAGGGATTTTTCTAATTAAATATTTTCTCGTAAGAAAACTAGCCAAGCCATTACTTAAATATGGCATTTTTTATATAAATAGGAAAGTTTCAAAACTTTCCTATTATAAAAAAATACATTGCACAGAAAATTTACTTAAAAATTTATGATTTTTTAAGATTTGTTCTGTAATAAGAAATAGATTTAGTCTTATATAAAAACAATAATTTCTTATTTATTCTTAGATTGGCAGATTTCGAGCGAAACAAAAGCTGCTTAATATTTTATAAGGAGTGATTTTTTTGGAAATCAAAGATGTTAAATTCGGAAGAACAACCCGTAAAGATTTCTCAAAAGTTGGCGATTTTATAGAAATGCCAAACTTAATTAAAGTTCAAAAGGATTCTTATGACTGGTTTATTGAAGAAGGATTAGGAGAAGTATTAAAAGACATTTCACCAATCATAGATTATTCAGGAAATCTAGTATTAGAATTTTTTGACTACTACATGGAAGAAAAAACAAAATACACAGAAGAAGAAGCAAAAGAAAGAGATGCAACATATTCTACAAGATTACATGTAAAAGTAAGATTAATAAACCGTGAATCAGGTGAAATCAAAGAACAAGAAATTTATTTAGGTGATTTTCCACTAATGACAGAAAGTGGAACATTTATAATAAATGGTGCAGAAAGAGTTGTAGTTAGCCAGTTAGTACGTTCACCAGGATGTTACTATGATGAAATATTTGATACAAAAACAGGAAAGAAAACATATACATCAACAATTATGCCATTAAGAGGTGCATGGTTAGAATATGAAACAGATGGAAATGATATATTCTGGGTACGTGTTGATAGAACAAGAAAAATTCCAATTACAACATTATTAAGAGCAATTGGATTAGTATCAGATGATCAAATAAGAGCATTATTTGGAGATGAAACATTACTAGAAACAACAATACAAAAAGATCCAATAAAAACAGGTGAAGAAGCATTAATCGAAATTTACAAAAAATTAAGACCTGGAGAATTACCAACAGTAGAAGCTGCAAAAAGCTTATTTAATGGATTATTCTTTGATAATAGAAGATATGATTTAGCAAAAGTAGGAAGATATAAATTTAACCAAAAATTAAGTATCGCAAACAGAATAAAAAATCAAGTTGCATTTGAAGACATTATGGATAAAGAAACAGGAGAAGTTTTTGTTGCAGCAGGAGAAGTAATTTCAGCAGAAGCAGCAGAAGCAATTCAAAATGCAGGTATAAATGTAGTAGATATTAAGTTTGGAGATAAAAAATTAAGAATAATTGGTAATGGAATAGTAAATATTCATTCAGTATTACCAAATGTAGACTTAAGTAGCTTACATATAAAAGAATATGTAAATTATGAAGTATTAAAAAATATAATGGAAAATACTTCAGAAGAAGAATTAGTTAAAACATTAAAACAAAGAGAAGAAGAACTAATTCCAAAATATATAACAACAGAAGACATGATAGCATCAATAAACTATTTATTAAATATGTATCATGGATATGGAAAAGCTGACGATATAGATCACTTAGCAAATCGTAGAATAAGATGTGTTGGAGAATTATTACAAAATCAATTCAGAATTGGTTTAGCAAGACTTGAAAGAGTTGTTCGTGAAAGAATGACAATTCAAGACTTAGATGTTATAACACCACAATCATTAATAAACACAAAACCAATAACATCATCAATAAGAGAATTCTTTGGAAGTTCACAATTATCACAATTTATGGACCAAACAAACCCATTATCAGAATTAACACATAAAAGAAGAATTTCAGCATTAGGACCTGGTGGTTTGTCAAGAGAAAGAGCAGGATTCGAAGTTCGTGATATTCACTACACACATTATGGTAGATTATGTCCAATTGAATCTCCAGAAGGACCAAACATTGGATTAATTTCAGCATTATCATCATTTGCTAATATAAATGAGTATGGATTTATTGAAACACCATATAGAAAAGTAGATCCAGAAACACATAGAGTAACAGATATTGTTGAATATATGAGTGCAGATGTTGAAGATAATTACATGATAGCACAAGCATCTGAACCAATGAATGAAAATAATGAATTTATAAATAAGCGTGTTCGTGTAAGACATAGAAATGAAATTATAGAAGTTGATAAAGAATTAGTACAATATGTTGATGTATCACCAAAACAATTAGTATCAATTGCAGCTGCAATGATTCCATTCTTGGAAAATGATGATGCTAAAAGATCTTTAATGGGATCAAACATGCAACGTCAAGCAGTTCCATTAATGACATCAGAAGCACCAATTATAGCAACAGGTATTGAATATAGAGCAGCAAAAGATTCAGGAATATTAATATTAGCTGAAGATGATGGTGTTGTAGAAAAAGTTACTGGTGACAGTATCACAATGAAATATAACAATGGTAAAACAGTTGTACATAAACTACGTAAATTCAAAAGAACAAATGGTGGAACATGTATCAATCAAAGACCAATAGTTAGAAAAGGTGAAATAGTTAAAAAAGGTGATGCGTTAGCAGATGGACCAGCAACAAAAGATGGAGAAATGGCATTAGGTAAAAACATGTTAGTAGCATTCTCAACATGGGAAGGTTACAACTATGAGGATGCTATTCTTTTAAATGAAAGATTAGTACAAGAAGACATATTTACATCAATACATATTGAAGAATATGATTGTGAATGTCGTGATACAAAATTAGGTCCAGAAGAAATAACAAGAGATATACCAAATGTTGGAGATGACGCATTAAAAGATCTTGATGAAAATGGTATTATTAGAATAGGTGCAGAAGTAAGACCTGGAGATATATTAGTTGGTAAAGTTACTCCAAAAGGAGAAACAGACTTAACAGCAGAAGAAAGATTACTTCGTGCAATATTTGGAGAAAAAGCTAGAGAAGTAAGAGATACATCACTTCGTGTACCACATGGTGAAGCTGGAACAATTGTTGATGTAAAAATATTTACAAGAGACAATTCAGAAGAATTAGGACCTGGAGTAAATCAAGTAATTAGATGTTATATTGCTACAAAGAGAAAAATATCAGTTGGAGATAAAATGGCTGGACGTCATGGTAACAAAGGTGTTATTTCAAGAATATTACCAAAAGAAGATATGCCATTCTTACCAGATGGAACACCAATAGACATTTTATTAAACCCATTAGGTATACCATCTCGTATGAACTTAGGACAAATCCTTGAAGTTCACTTAGGAGCAGCAGCAAGAGCATTAGGATGGAAAGTATCAACACCAGTATTTGATGGTGCATCTGATAAAGAAATTGAAGAATTATTACAAGAAGCTGGATTATCACCAGATGGAAAACAAACATTATATGATGGAAGAACTGGAGAGCCATTTGCAAGTCCAATTACAGTTGGTGTAATGTACATGTTAAAATTACATCACTTAGTTGATGATAAAATACATGCTCGTTCAACAGGACCATACTCATTAGTAACACAACAACCTTTAGGAGGTAAAGCTCAATTTGGTGGACAACGTTTTGGAGAGATGGAAGTTTGGGCACTAGAAGCTTATGGTGCAGCATACACATTACAAGAAATCTTAACAATAAAATCAGATGATGTTGTAGGACGTGTTAAAGCATATGAAGCAATTGTTAAAGGTGAAAATATTCCTGAACCAGGAGTTCCAGAAAGCTTTAAAGTACTTGTAAAAGAATTACAAGCATTAGGATTAGATGTAAGACTATTCTCTGAAGATAATAAAGAATTAGAATTAAAAGAACACATCGAAGATGGAATTGATTATGAAGATGTAGAAAAAGATAGAGCTTTAACTGAAGATGATGTATTAATACATGAAGATTTAGAAAACGGATATGAAGAAGAAGAAATGGTAGATAATGAAGATGAAGAAGATAGTGATGAACTATTTGATGATGATAATTTAGATGATGATGACAGCATTTATGATAATGACGGATTTGATAATGAATAATAAAACTACAATTAAATAATATTTTGAAAAGCAAAAGAGGCGACGGAAGAGTTTGCAAGAGCGGGGGATAGCCTCTTGAGCTGTTTTAAAATGCCCAAATAATTTGAGAAGGGGGACATCTAATAGAGATGGAAGAAGACGAATTAGAGATATTCAATAAAATTAAAATAGGAATTGCATCAGACGAAAAAATAAGAGAATGGTCAAAAGGTGAAGTAAAAAAACCAGAGACTATAAATTATAGAACTTTAAAACCAGAAAAAGATGGTCTATTTTGTGAAAAAATATTTGGACCAACAAAAGACTGGGAATGTCATTGTGGTAAATATAAAAGAGTAAGATATAAAGGGATTGTTTGTGATAAGTGTGGTGTAGAAGTTACAAAATCAAAAGTAAGACGTGAAAGAATGGGACACATAGAACTTGCAGCACCAGTTGCACATATTTGGTATTTCAAAGGAATTCCAAGTAGAATTGCATTAATGCTAGATATTTCACCAAGAAATCTTGAAAAAGTAATTTATTTTGCATCATATATAGTAACAGATAAAGGAACATCTGGACTAGAAAAATGCCAAATATTAACTGAAAAAGAATACCATGAAGCAGAAGAAAAATATGGTAGAAAATCATTCAAAGCTGAAATGGGTGCTGAAGCAATAAGAAAATTATTAGAAGAAATTGATTTAGCAAAATTAACAGCTCAAATAGAAAAAGAAATTGAAAATGCTAGCGAACAAAGAAAAGCAAAATTAATAAAAAGATTAGACACAGTTGAAGCATTTTTACAATCAGGAAACAGACCTGAATGGATGGTAATGAATGTTGTACCAGTAATTCCACCAGATCTAAGACCTATGGTTCAATTAGATGGTGGTAGATTTGCAACATCAGACTTAAATGATTTATATAGAAGAGTTATAAACAGAAATAACAGATTAAAGAGATTATTAGAACTTGGAGCACCTGAAATCATTGTAAGAAATGAAAAGAGAATGTTACAAGAATCAGTAGATGCTTTAATTGATAACTCAAGAAGAGGAAGACCTGTTACAGGTGCTGGAAACAGACCATTAAAATCTTTATCAGATTTATTAAAAGGAAAACAAGGTAGATTCCGTCAAAACTTATTAGGAAAACGTGTTGACTATTCAGGACGTTCAGTAATCGTAGTAGGACCAGAATTAAAAATATATCAATGTGGTCTACCAAAAGAAATGGCAATTGAATTATTCAAACCATTTGTAATGAAAGAATTAGTTGAAAGACATTTAGCACATAATATAAAAAGTGCAAAAAGAATGGTAGAAAGATTAAGCCCTGAAGTATGGGGAATTCTAGAAGAAGTTATTAAAGATCACCCAGTAATGCTAAACAGAGCTCCAACACTACACAGATTAGGTATTCAATCATTTGAACCAGTATTAGTAGAAGGTAGAGCAATCAAATTACATGCATTAGTATGTGAAGCATTCAATGCAGACTTCGATGGTGACCAGATGGCTATACATTTACCATTAACACCAGAAGCACAAGCAGAATCAAGATATTTAATGCTAGCTACAAACAACTTATTAAAACCACAAGATGGTAAACCAGTAGCAGTACCAAGACTAGACATGATTTTAGGAAGTTATTATTTAACAATGACATTAGATGGAGAATTAGGAGAAGGAAAATATTTCAAAGATCCTGATGAAGCAATAATGGCATTACAAAATAATGCAGTATCAATCCATGCGAAAATCTTTGTAAGAATTACAAAAGAAATTGATGGAGAAATGAAATCAAAGAAAGTTGAAACAAGTGTTGGTAGAATTATATTTAACCAAGGAATTCCACAAGATTTAGGATTTATAGACAGAAAAGAGGATCCATTCCAATATGAAATCAATTTCCCAGTTATGAAAAAATCAATGGGAACAATAATTGAAAGAACAATTGACAAACATGGTTTAATCGAATCAGCAGAAGTTATAGATTATATCAAAGCATTAGGTTTCAAATATTCAACATTAGCAGGTATTACATTCTCAGTAGCAGATGTAAAAGTACCAGATTCTAAGAAAGACATTTTAGCAGATGCAGATAAACAAGTTGAAAAAGTAAGAAATCAATATAGAAGAGGTTTGATAACAGATGATGAAAGATATCAATCAGTTGTTAATATTTGGGAAAAGGCAACAAATGATGTAAGTAAGGCAATGGAAGAAAACTTTGATGATTTAAACCCAATATATATGATGGTTAAATCTGGAGCCCGTGGTAACATGAACCAATTAAGACAAATCGCAGGTATGCGTGGACTTATGGCTAGTACAACTGGTAAAGCAGTTGAAATACCAATCAAATCATGTTTCCGTGAAGGTCTAGATGCATTGGAATATTTCATATCATCACATGGTGCTCGTAAAGGACTTTCAGATACAGCTTTAAGAACAGCTGACTCTGGATACTTAACAAGAAGACTAGTTGATGTTTCACAAGATATAATTGTTAGAGAACATGATTGTGGAACTGTTGATGGATTAACAATTGAAGATATTAAAGATGGAAATCAAATAGTTGAAGGATTAGCTGAAAGACTAGAAGGAAGATATCCATTAAATGATATATTAGATCCACAAACAAATGAAGTTATTGTAGATACAAATACAATGATTAATAAAGACATAGCAAAACGTATTGTGGATGCTGGAATTACAAAAGTTGTTGTACGTTCAGTAATTGCATGTAGAGGAAAACATGGTGTATGTCAAAAATGTTATGGTATGGGATTAGCAAGAAGAGATTTAGTATCAATTGGTGAATCAGTTGGTATTATAGCTGCACAATCAATTGGTGAACCTGGTACACAGTTAACCATGAGAACAATTCACTCTGGTGGTGTTGCTGGTGTTGCAGATATCACACAAGGTCTTCCAAGAGTAGAGGAAATCTTTGAAGCTAGAAAACCTAAGGGAGTTGCTGTAATAACAGAAATTGATGGTACAGTTAAAATTTCTGATAATAAGAAGAAATTAGAAGTAATTGTTACATCAAAAGATGATTCAAGAACATATACAATTCCATTTGGATCAAAACTAAAAGTAAAAGATGGAGATGAAGTAAAAGCTGCAGATCCATTAATAGAAGGTTCTATAAATCCAGCTGAAATTTTAGCAATAAAAGGACCAGAAGGTGTTTATGAATATGTAATATCTGAAATTCAAAAAGCATATAGAAACCAAGGTGTTGATATCAATGATAAACACGTTGAAGTAATTGCAAGACAAATGCTTCGTAAGGTTAGAGTTGATGATGGTGGAGATACAGATATGTTCCCAGGATCATTAGTTGATATGTATGAATTTGAAGATAAAAATAAAGAAGCTGTTGAACAAGGTAAACGTCCAGCAACAGGAAAGAGAGCATTACTTGGTATTACTAAAGCTTCACTTGCAACAGATAGTTTCTTATCAGCTGCATCATTCCAAGAGACAACAAGAGTATTAACAGAAGCAGCAATTAAAGGTAAGGAAGATGATTTAATAGGATTAAAAGAAAATGTTATCATTGGTAAGTTAATCCCAGCTGGAACTGGTATGAAGAGATATCAAGATGTTACTATTAAAGTTGAAGGCGAAGATGAAAAGACAGTTGCAGAAGAAATTGATGCAAATAAACAAGTTGAAATACAATCAGATGCTGAATAAAATTGAAAACACACGGATAGATATAAAAGTCTATCTGTGTTTTTCTATTTATATAAAGAAAGAAACCTCTAATAGAGGTTTCTTTGAAAATGAATTATTCAGACTTCATTTGTTTTAATTTTTCTTCCATATCATTGATTTCTTGTAATTTATGAAGTCTTGTAACTTCAATAGGTTCTACATCTACTGTTTCTTGTTCTCTACATCTTGTACAAATTCTAGTCCAATTTTTTTTGGTAATTGGACAGTAACGTTCGAAACCTCTATCTCCACAAATTGCCCAAACGGTATATTCATGTTCATGCCATTCTCCAGTATGTCCTTCTCGTGCACAGGTTTCCTTGGCTACAAGCTCTTTTTGTTGCTTTTCATCTCGAATTTTTTTGAATTGAATTGAATAAGGTTCAAAATTTTTTTCAAGAATAGAAACACTATGTATAACAGCTTCATATTCAGGAGTTCCTTGTTCAAAACAAGCATTAGCATATTTTTTGATTTGCTGAAGTAAATCAAATGCTTTTGCTCCTTTTTTGAGATTTTTTTCTTTTGTTGTCATTTGAAATTGCCTCCTTAATATTTTTGAATTGTTTATGGATGAATTGGAGATTAAGTTTTTTCATCTATGATTGTTGATGAAATAGTTATGAGATAGTGCTTGACTATTTTGAGAGATTATATCATGTTGTAATATAATTTTCAATATGTTTATTTGAGTTAAATTTGATGTAAAAAAATAGTATTTGAATATTTTTCAAATACTACTATTTTTTGGTACCGATGGTGGGACTATACAACCCGCGTCGGGAAAATAGTCCACTGGACTATTTTCTAATCCTCCTTTTCGAGTCCCATTTAAAATTTGATATAAAAAAATAGTATTTGAATATTTCTCAAATACTACTATTTTTGGTACCGATGGTGGGACTCGAACCCACATGGTTTCCCGCCAGATTTTGAGTCTGGTGCGTCTGCCAATTCCGCCACATCGGCTTATTGTTTTTTTGTTTTTTAAGACTTTCTTAATATATCATATTTTTATTTTTTTGTCTAGTACTATAATGTATTTTCTCTTGACTATTTGGAAAATTTAATGTAGAATATATAATATTTTAATAAAAGAAAAGAGGAATTATAGTATATGATATGTTCACAATGTAAAAAACGCACTGCAGTTGTATTTATAAACAAAATTGAAAATGGCGTTTCTTCAATGGAAGGCTTATGTAAAGAGTGTGCAAAAAAACGTGGATTAGATGTTCCTGAGACTAATACAAATCAGTCTACTTCTAATCAAACGAATAATAATATAGATATGAATAATATGTCAAAACAGTTAGAGTCTTTGTTTAAGGATTTATCTTCTAATTTAAAATTGGAAAATCTTGAAAATATGGATTTTGAAAATTTTGAATCTGATGGTGATGAAGATGTTGATGATGAAAATGCTCCAGAGGGTATTTCTATGGGAATTCCTATTGGATCTATCTTTGCTAATTTTGTTCCTAAAAAACAAAAAGATGAGGAAGAAACTAATGTTGGTAGACAAAAGGTTAAAGTTGAATCAAAGAAAGCTAAGAAAAAGAAAAAATATCTTGATACTTTTGGAACAAATCTAACTCAAAAAGCTAAAAATAATGAACTTGATATGGTTATTGGTCGTGATAAGGAAATTCAAAGAGTTATACAAATCTTAAATAGACGTACTAAAAATAATCCTTGTTTGATTGGTGAACCAGGTGTTGGTAAAACAGCAATTGCTCAAGGTTTGGCTATAAAAATTGCTAATAATAATGTTCCAGCAAAACTTTTAAATAAAGAAGTTTATTTATTAGATATGACATCTGTTATAGCTGGTACTCAATTTAGAGGACAATTTGAAGCCCGTATGAAAGGTATTATTGATGAATGTAAAGAATTCAAGAATATTATTCTTGTAATAGATGAAATTCACAATATAATTGGAGCAGGAGATGGAGAACATTCTATGAATGCTGCTAATATTTTAAAACCATCACTTGCAAATGGAGAAATTCAATTAATAGGTACTACTACTTTAAGAGAATATAGAAAATATATAGAGAAAGATACTGCATTAGAAAGAAGATTCCAACAAGTTTTAGTTGAAGAACCTAATATCGATGATACAATTTCAATTTTAACAGGAATAAAGAAATATTATGAAGAATATCACAAAGTAAAAATTTCAAATGATGTTATAAAACAAGCAGTTATAATGTCTGAAAAATACATTCATGATAGATTTTTGCCAGATAAAGCAATTGATATTTTAGATGAGGCTTGTTCTAGAATTAATCTTGAAAATAAAGAATTGTTTAGACTTGAAATGTTAAAACAAGAACTTGCTGATGTTCAAACACAAAAAGAAGATGCTGCACAAGCAGATTCAACAGAAGATTATCAAAAAGCAGCAGATCTAAAAACTAAAGAATGTAGATTAATTGAAGAAATTGACCATTTAAATAGTACAATAAAATTAAAATCTTTAACAGTTCAAGATATAGCACAAGTTATTGAAAATTGGACTAAAATTCCAGTTAAAAAGATTACAGAAGCAGAAACACAAAAACTATTGAATCTTGAAACAAATCTTCATAAAAGAGTTATTGGTCAAGATAAAGCAGTATGTGCAGTTTCTAGAGCAATAAGAAGAAATCGTGCAGGACTTCAAAGTACAAAACGTCCACCATCATTCATATTTGTTGGACCAACAGGTGTTGGAAAAACAGAACTTGCAAAAAGCTTAGCATATGAAATGTTTGGATCAGAAGACTCAATAATAAGAGTAGATATGTCTGAATATATGGAAAGCCACTCAACAGCAAAACTTATTGGTGCACCTCCAGGATATGTTGGATATGATGATGCAGGTCAACTTACTGAAAAAGTAAAAAGAAAACCATATTCTATTATATTATTTGATGAAATTGAAAAAGCACACCCTGATGTATTTAACATTTTATTACAAGTATTAGATGATGGAAAACTTACAGATTCACAAGGAAATGTTGTTAGTTTCCAAAATACAATTATAATTATGACATCGAATGCAGGTTCAAATGTTAATACAAATTCAATTGGTTTTGATAAAAAAACAGTTGATAATAATAAAATAGAAGAAAATCTAAAACAAGTTTTTAGACCTGAATTTTTAAATAGAATAGATGAAATTATAGTATTTGATTCATTAACAAAACCTGAATTATTACAAATTGTGGAATTAATGTTAAAAGATACAGTAAAAGCTTTAGCAGACAAAAATATTTCTTTAAATGTTTCAGAAAATGCAAAAGATTTTATATTAGAAAAAGGAACTAATTTGAAATATGGTGCAAGACCCTTAAGAAGAGCTATTCAAAGATATGTTGAAGATGAAATTTCTGAAATGATTTTAAAAGGTGATGTCCATGATGGGCAAACTATTAATGTTGACATAGAAAATAATGAATTAAAATTTAATATTGAATAATTAAAAGTTCTCTGCATTTTTGCAGAGACTTTTTAATGAAAAAAGGAAGGAAAATAAAATGGTAGATTATATAACAATAATAGGTGGAGGATTAGCTGGAAGTGAAGCTGCATATCAAATAGCAAAAAGAGGAATAAAGGTAAAATTGTATGAGATGAAGCCTGATAAATTTACAGAAGCACATAGTAATAAAAATTTGGCTGAGATAGTATGTAGTAACTCGTTCAAATCTAATTTACATACAAATGCATGTGGTTTGTTAAAAGAAGAATTAAGAAAACTAGACTCATTGCTAATAAGAATAGCAGATGAAACACAAATACCAGCAGGACAAGCATTAGCAGTAGATAGAGAATTGTTTTCACAAAAAGTAACAGAAGAATTAGAAAAAAATCCATTAATAGAAATAATTCATCAAGAAGTAACAGAAATAGAAAAAATTGCAGAAAAAGGAATTGTAATAATTGCAACAGGACCATTAACATCAGAAGGATTATCAAAAGAAATCTCTAAAATAACTGGAGAAGATAAATTACATTTTTATGATGCAGCTGCACCAATTGTTACAAAAGAAAGCATCGATTTTAATATTGCTTTTTTTGGTAATAGATATGAACAAGAAAAAGGAAAAGATGAAACAATAGATGATTGGAAAGAAAGATTACACAAACAAGAAGCAAGTTATATAAATTTACCAATGAATAAAGATGAATATGAAAAATTTGTAGAAGAATTAATAAATGCTGAAGTTATAACATTACATGAATTTGAAAAAAGAGAGATATTTGAAGGTTGTATGCCGGTAGAAGTAATGGCAAAAAGGGGAAAAGATACATTAAGATATGGACCATTAAAACCAGTTGGATTTGATGATCCAAGAACAGGAAAAAGACCATATGCAGTAATTCAATTGAGGCAAGATAATGAATTAGGAACAATTTATAATATAGTTGGATTTCAAACAAATTTAAAATATGGAGAACAGAAAAGAGTATTTGGAATGATTCCTGGATTACAAAATGCTGAATTTGTAAAATATGGAGTTATGCATAGAAACACATATATAAATTCAACGAAATTATTAGATAACACATATAACTTCAAAGATAATAAAAATATTTATTTTGCCGGACAAATTACAGGTGTTGAAGGTTATGTTGAATCAATTTCATCAGGAATGGTGTCAGCATTAAATGCTGTTTCACAAATAAAAAATGAAAGCAAAATTGAATTTTCAAATTTATCAATGATAGGAGCATTAGCAAAATATATTTCAACAGCAAATGACAAATTTCAACCAATGAATGCAAATTTTGGAATTGTTCCAGAACTTCCAAAGAGAATAAAAGACAAAAAAATAAAGTATGGAATGTTAGCAGATAGGGCTATTGAGAACTTAAAAATTGATTAACCAAAAAATGATAAAATATTAAAAAAATTGACAAAAAACTCTTGCAAGAAATAAAGTCATATGATAGAATAACAAATGAATAAAATTCGGAAATAACAAAAGAAAGGAATGTATTAAGAAGCAATCAACTTAATATAACAGGTTAAAAAAAGATGGAAGAATTAATTAATGAATTAGATATATTTGTTAATGAAAAAGCAGTTTTAAGTGCTCAGATAAGAGATATAGAAAGCAAAAGAAATGAATTAGCAAAAGAAAGAAATACAAAAAAAGCACAAAATAAAATAAATAATGATGAAGATGTTTGGTCAGAAGTAAATTGCTTAGGAAAACAAATATCAGATTTAGGAAACCAAAGCCAATGGTTTCAAAATCAAATAAATTCTAAACTTTTAAGAGTTAGAGAACAAGCATTTATAGAAATAGATAATTTGATTGCTGAAAGTGTAAGAAAAAGTAGAATTATTAGTGAACAAATAGAAGAAAATAGAGACAATCTTGATCCAGAAGAAATTTATGAATTAACAGATAACATAAATGAAATAGGACAAAGTATGGCTAGAATTATGTTTGCAAAAAGATTGATCAAACATAATCAAATTGTTGATGTAATTAATTTATTTTCAACTACAGAAATAGAAGAAAGCCAAGAACAATCTGAACAAATAAATGAAATAATAGAAAAACAAGAAATTGAAAATAAAGAAGAGTATGAATTTTTGAAAGGAAATAAAGAAATGGAGGCGATTTTTTCTCAATATTTGAAATAGATTGTGATAAAAATATATAGAAATGATAAAATAAAAGCTGTAAAAATCTACGTTGAATTTTACAGCTTTTTGTGTATAATAGAAGTAGCAGAAACAATTTAAAATC
>OJML01001071.1_pt1 | contig 14819 bp, 17 predicted proteins | sample 1597221 | NCBI WGS metagenome assembly OJML01 (sample SAMEA2452123, study PRJEB22498) | human gut metagenome | biome: human feces; feature: human gut; material: feces | place: Australia | collected 2012 | reverse complement strand
GCTAATAGACCTAAGTTAAAGTGCGCTACTAGACCGATCTTAGGCGCGGTTTCCGCGTATTACGAAGGATCTGTTGCACATTTACTTTACTTCATATCTTTTACGTACGATGTAAAAAAGTAGCTCGAGATGGTAACAGAGCTGTTTTTATCGACCCTAAATAAGATCTTTAGCAAGTTGCTACATTAAAAAGTAATTAGACTTTAGCGAAAGTGCGCTGCTAAAGCAATGTTGTCTTGCTTTTAACAGTATGACTCTCTTGTAGTAACCATCTGAGGCAAGTCTGCGACCACATTGATTACAGTATAGATGTTTTAGAAATGACATCAAGATGGATAATTCGAAAGTGATTTTGACTATTTTTACAATATCAAAGGCGTCGTTTGTTATAATGATCTGCATAGCGTTGCACTGTGGCAGGTACTAGATTGGCGTCCGTACTGCTACAGTGTGACCCCTTTCTTAAAAGTGTAACACCTGTGTAATTTTCCTTATTTTAGTACTTATCTACTGTAACGAATTTCTACTGTACCTAATCCGATTTTGATTGGTATAAGTTCAGTAAGTATTTTTTGCTGTAACAGAGTAGTTTTCTGTAACTGTGGTGGGCATCATTGGATCTTGGTTTGGCATTTTCAGGTGTTCATCACAAATTAAAGCTGATTTAGGCTCGGTTTCCGAGGTGCAAAATTTTCTGTAATATTTGAGGATGAATCCAGCTCTTATTTTGCAAACCTAACTCAAAATCTGTGCAAACTTAATTACAAGATCTTCCTACAAGATCTTCCATACAAGATCTTCTAAAAACAATTATCGCCCGAAAAGATTGCTATTTTACCTAGAAGCTCTCTCTGTAAAATGATATTGAAATAAAGTTGTAAGATATAATTTTATCACATAAATAATGCTTTATAACTTAAATTAAGTTATAATAAAAAATAAGTTATGATTAAGGATTGGCAGTAGCTGGTTGATAATATGAAATACTTAAAACATGTCTTAGGAATAGATGTTACTTATTACGAAGGATCTATTGCACATTTACCAAACTTTATTTCTTTTCGATATGAAGTAAAAAAGGTATCTCTAGATGGTATCAGAGCTGTTTTTGTCTATCCTAAATCTGAACTTGAGCAAGTTGCAGCATTAAAAAAACAATTAGACAAAATGCATGAAATTGTTGATGTACCTGTGGTGCTTATACTAGATAAATTAACTTCAAGATTCAAAGAGTACTTGCTCCGTGAAAAAATAGCCTTTGTTGTAGATAAAAAACAAATTTATCTTCCATTCTTGGCTGTATATTTGCAGGAAAGAGGTGATGCTCCAAAGCTTAACCGTGAAGAAATCCTTCCATCAGCTCAGATGTTGCTACTTTACTTTATTTATGAAGGTGGTAGAGAACTAACAACCATAAAAGCAGCTAAGGATTTAGAGTTAACTCCAACATCAATTTCAAGAGCATCAAAACAACTTGAAGATTTTGGACTTTTAAAATCAAAAAGAGCAGGTGTGTTAAAGATCTTGTATTTTGAAGGCGCACCTAATGATCTTTTCTGTAAAGCTCAAAATTACCTAGTTAATCCAGTAAAAAGAACAGTATATATTCCAAAAGAAAAACTTGGAACTAATCTTTTAAAAAGTGGATATTCTGCATTATCAGACTTATCAGAGCTTAATGCCCCAAAAGTTGAGTGTTATGCATCAGTCTCCATATCAAGCTTTAAAGATTGCATGACCTATAACCTCATTGATGCTAATTATCAGGTGGCAGTACAAATGTGGAGATATGATCCTAGAAAGCTATCAAAGACTAACTCTGTAGATGAGTTGTCTTTAGCTCTGTCTTTAAAAGATGATGCTGATGAAAGAGTAGAAGGAGCTGTGGATAATATGTTGAATAATGCGTTGGAAAGAATTTATGATTAAAGGAATAGAAAGTTTTAAGGAATGGTTTAAGAATAATGTAGACCAATATACAATCATTGGAGGTGCAGCTTGTGACATCTTGATGGAAGAGCATGGTCTTGATTTTCGATCTACAAAAGATCTCGATCTTGTCCTCATTATTGAGGCAGTTGATATAGCATTTGTAAAAAAGTTTTGGGAATATATAAAAATGGCTAGATATCAGCATTGCAAAAAGAGCACGGGAAAAGCGCAGTTCTATAGGTTCTCTCATCCAAAGTCAGGACAATACCCTGCAATGATTGAGCTATTTTCAAAAAAATTAGATGCTATTGATCTTTCATCTGATGCAGTGTTAACCCCAATTCCAATTAATGACGAAGTATCAAGTTTATCGGCTATTCTTTTAGATGACGACTATTACGAGTTTTTAAAAAGAGGTAAAGTTACATTAGATAATGTTACCGTTTTAAATGCACCTTATCTAATCCCTTTTAAGGCTAAGGCTTGGCTAGAGTTATCTAACCTCAAAACTAAGGGGGAACACGTTGACAGCAAAAATATCAAAAAGCACAAAAATGATGTTTTCAGGCTTACAGCTCTTATTGATCCTTCTACTCAGATTAAAAGTCCTCGTGAAGTTTATGATGACATGCAACTGTTTCTGACAAAAATGCAAGATGAACATATCGATCTAAAACAAATTGGTATTGAAGGTACAACTAAAGAAAAGATCATAAGTGAGTTAGAATTTATGTATGTAAAGGAATAGCCTCCGTATGTTGGATCATTATGATTCTGATATTTAGGAGTTCTTTCTTAACTTCAATCAATTGATTCTAGTTACAATAGAGTTTATTGCGGCATTTCTTTTATCAGCATTATTTGCAAATGGCACAAAGTTTACTTTTCTAAAACAAGGGGGAGCAAAATTTGCTGATGGCATAAATGAGCTGTTTGATTTGCAATGCGTAAAATGCTTTAAATCATCAGCAAGAAAATGCTCTCATAGTAAAATTAAGAAATAGCTATCTAGGCATTTCTCTTATATAGTTGCAGCTTTTGATTTTCTGATGACAGGTATCACCATTGTGTCAAAAGAGCATGAGATGTCATATGTTGCATGTGTTGAGATGTTAACAAAGACCTATGATGACAGTCCTTTTAACAGCATAAGAACACGTGCATTAGCAGATTTTGTTTTAACTTTAAGAAACTTAGATTTTGACATTAAGATCTGTCCATTACAGCTGAAGATATTAGAGTGTTTCATGAGACTGTAGGTGGTCATGAGATTGAATTTGATCTTGAAGATGAGTCAGATGATACTAAAAACCTCATTTTAAAGCTGATGCTTATCTTGTATACCTTAAGATCTGGCTGTACCATCATAATTGATGGCTTAAATGATGATTTACATCCTTTGATAATTGCTGAACTTGTTAGAATGTTTAAGTCTAAAAGGTTAAATCCTAAAGAAGCTCAATTGATTTGCGCTGTACAAATACAGAGCTCTTAGAAAATGGTGTAGTAAGCTCTTATGAATTAGGATTGGTGTCATACTCTAAGAAAGATGGTGCTGTAGTAAATAGAGCTTCTAAGGCTAAAGGTGATGATACAGGTGATCTTAGAAAGAGTTATCTTAGAGGTGATTTTGGAATGATACCTTTTCGCTATGTTTAGTCGAGGCAACTTAAAATAAAGAGGTTGGAATTTAGTTTAACTTTTTGAGTTTTCAATAAAACGCAAAGAGAGCTAATCACAAGATCATAGCTCTCTTTTTATTGAGATTGCTCCTAATGTATAGCAATTTGTAGGTACAATCTGATTTGCAATATGGTAGTTAAATGTGTCTTCTTGCGCAGTGCTTTTTCTCCTGTTTTTTCAATTCATCTTGTTTCAAAATTATATTTTTCAGAGCAAGAAGTTTCTCAAGAAGATCTCTCAAAGAAGATGGATTACCTATATAATTCCAGTCAATTTGAGAGCAGTTACATTTTAACTCTTCTAATAACTCATCAATGCGTAGATGAGATAAACTGTTAGCAAGTGCAATCGCACTATCAATTTCTGAAGTGGTCATAATTCCTCCATTTATTTAAACTAAAGAACATTATTTCAAATCAATACAGATACGCTTAATCTGATCAGAAGTGACTTTAACTTCAAATCCTTGCTTCAATTTAATCTGAATATCCTTTCTATTATTTAACTTGATAATTAAATCAAGAACGGATTCTTTAATATCCAAGCTTTTATCAGTAAGATCACAGCTATGCAAATCGCCATTCTCATCCTCAAGCATAAGAGTAATTTGTTTAATGCTTGATTCTGCGTCTTTCTTTAAACTCTCATCTTCTGGAATAAGTGAAATTGGTACAATATCACTAACATTGTACCCTCAAAGAAACTTCATAAAAGTTACCTTTATAAGAAAATCTGGTTGGTCTGAGTGGAATAATATGCTTCAAGATAAAGATGCTATTATCAAAAAACTCGGTGAAAAATCTAAATTTGAAAGCAATGGAAAGGGAAACACTGAACTTTCTCAAATTAACAGATGCTTAGGTGTTAATTTTGAAAATAATGCTGATAAAGAAAGAGTATTTGCAGAAGTTGCAAAATACATAGTTGATTTGAGAAATGTTGTGGTTTCCTATATAAAGTAGGTACACACGCTCATGTTTTGAGTTTGCTCGTTGCTGAACAGAATAACTCAATAAGTTAATTTTGTGTGTAGTCTCTGAGAGTCCTTAAGAGATGCTATAGTTTTGATGTGAAATTATGAAATAGCTCTCTTTTTTAAGTGATTATTATAAGAGTTACAAACTATGAGAACTAAAACAACAAGATTAAGTTGTTTTTCCTTAAGACTATGCCTTTATAAACATCCATAATATGATCGATATGATCTTACTTGGATGTTCAAAAATTATACTTCCACTTCCTAAACCGAGGTGGTAAGGGGTGAAAGTAGCTTAGATTAAGACTCTAACGTGTTATACTTTCAATTATTTACCCATAAATATGCACGAAGATCAGTATCTTCTCCAATATTAAAACTGTTTGATAATTTTACTAGCTAAATTATTAAAAGACGTTGATAAGTCAATTTTTACGTAACATTTTTTACAATTCTTTAGTTTCATAAATATTAAGTGGAATTTATAAATAATGTGATACTGTCGGACTTGATAAGTTTGTGCGTTGTCTTTTTATATCAATTAAATTGACATATATCAATTTAATTGACATATATCAATTAAATTGATATTTAAAAATTATTTTTATTTTTATATTGCATAATAAACTATATTAATGTATATTATTTAATAAGTTTGGAACTAACACCATTTGAACCTCGTTACAAAGTTGTAAAGTAGTTCAGATAAAAATTAATGTAAATTAATCAGTTAGTTACAACACTGATTTTGCTCTTTAAAAATGTGATTCAGAGATCAAACTTTAGGTTAAAGTATTAATATTCTATATTTCATGACTTAATGAAATAACAGCAGAATATTAGTATGACACCAGAAGTAAGCTTTGATAAAAATGATGCGCAGTTCTTACAGAGACTTATTGAATTAAAATTCAATGATCCAAGATGTCAGAGTGCCATCAAATATTGTTTCACAGTAGTAGCAGCCGTAATCATAATGGCTAGGATTGCAGGAAACAATAACTGCTGAACACAAAGGTTATTCTGGTTAGAGAACTTAGAGTCCTTAAAGTCTATGTTCTATGGTTTAGATGATGAAGTTCCAAGTGAACAGACCATCAGAAGAGTTATATCAGGTGTAAAGGCAGAGGAAACAATCAAGTTCCTGACTGAGTACTTTGCTGTATACCTGAAGAACACACAAACTCCTGAAGGTAAAGTTCTATTATCCGAAAGGGATGTTATAGCAGCTGATGGACAGAATATCAGAGCTACAAGATAGACCTAGAAAGATATAACAAGATAAATTCTTTTGATTTATGAATCGCAGTGTTAAAGACAGATATTTTTCGTTATGACTGTATCTTTTTGTCCAAGCTTAATCAATTATGCTTCAACACAATGCAGATAAATTTATAAAACTTGTAAACAAAAGCTATAACAAACGATTTGACATTAAACTTGAAGATTTTCATTAAGATAGGATTTGTTAATTATGAATGAAATGAAAAAATATGAATTGGATGATGTAAAAATAGAAATAAAAAATCAATTTTCTAAAATGAAGCACAGAGAAAACATCGAAATGACCATTTTGGGATTAATATTATCTGTTCCTTTGTATATAAAAGATGTTGAAATCTTGATTAAGATCTTTTCTGAAAATGACTTTAACGTTTGGATTTACTGGGGGGCAGTTTTCTTACTTATTTGCTCAATTGTAAATCTACATATGTTATCTTTATCTGATTCATATAAAAGTTTTAAGCCTATGACAAACGATAATGAAATCAATTTTCTATCTGATAGATATTCATATTTAGTTAACTATTTGAAAAAGCTACAAAATAATGAAAAAAGATCTGCATATTGTTCTTCTATTGGTTTTGCCTTTATCGTTTACTTGTTGCTATTCGGTTTAGGTTTAGTTCGTTAACAACAAAAGTAGCTTTTGCGTCATTATTATAAAATCATAAGTTTTTTTTCTAATTTATATTGTGTAATTGATAAAATTTACTATTTAAAGATAGCTATGTTTCGTTTTTTTTCTGAAAGTCATAATTCTTTCAAAAAGTTCAGTTTATTTTTATTTGGTTTACCATTGTATTCAATAGAAAGCACTTTTTACTGTCGAAAAATAACTGTCTTTAATAAGTTTATTATTAAATCCAAGCTTTATTCTGATTATCCTTTTTACGATAATGAATTCACTTCTTTTCATAGCTTTTCTGATTTTCTAACAAATTCAGTTAATTCTTCTTTAAAGCCTGTTCTTCTTTGGATCGATCAAAGTTTAGGTGGTGGTACACAGAGTTACTGTTTAAACAAGTTTAATGAATATAAAAACAGTTTCATTATTGTAAGATTGCAGTATTTTCATCAATATGATAGTTTTGTTATTTCTTGTCCAAATGGAGAATCCTATACAGGGTACACTTTATCATTTGATGAGGTAACAGCTTTATTAGACAAAATCTCTTTTACAAAGATCGTAATAAATAGTCTTGTAGCCTATAGAAATGTCAAAGAAGTGTTAAGTTATATTCATCAACTATGCATCAAAAATATCTCTTTGAAGATAATCTATAATGTTCATGATTTCTTCTTTATCTGTCCAAATTGTAATTTAGTTGATTCTTCCGATAAGTTCTGTGGTTTTACAACAGATCATGATTGTTTATCCTGCATTAACTTTTATAAAAGCAAACAACCTGATTATGAGAACCATCTATTTTATGGAGAATATGATAATCCTTCACAATGGCGCTCAATGTGGCAAAAGTTCTTGCTTGAAGATGCTGAAGAAGTTGTTTGTTTCTCTAAATCATCATGTGAATTGGTAAGCCGCTTTTATCCAAATATATCAGCAAAGCTAAGGTTGATACCTCATTTTGTAAGACCTTTAAGATCCGTGAATGTTGCACCGCATAATTGTGTAAATATTGCTGTATTAGGTAAGGTTGATGCAATTCCTAAGGGAAAGGCTGTAGTTGAGAAATTGTCTATTTCAATTGATAAATTGAATAATGACTCTGCCAATCAAGAGAATGATTCCGATCAAGCTTCATCAATTTGTATTTATGAGAAGAACGGTTCTTCATCGCTAGAATATGTTCGTTATAAAAAAGTGAATTTACTCTGTATCGGTGACTATATGAATGCACCTCAAAATATGGTTGTGACAGGAACATATAAAAGAGAAAATCTTCCAGATCTTCTTGAGAAGAATCAAATTGATTTAATTTTAATACCTTCAATTTGTGCAGAAACTTTCTCTTATACTACAAGTGAAGCAATATCAATGAATGTTCCTGTTGCTTGCTTTAATCTTGGAGGTCAGGCAGACCAAGTCTCAGTGTATCCTAAGGGGCTCATTTTAGAATTATCTGATAGTGCAGATATTGTATTAGATAGGATCTTAGATTTTCTAAGTAAGTTAAGCTGATTATTGGTATAATTCATTAAATTTCAGAGTTAGTTAAGATCTTACAGAATACCTAAACATTTAAATGAAGAAATTCCTTGTCATAGCTCATGTCTACTACCACGAAATGTGGAGTTTACTAGATTGCTGTATTCAAAATCTGCCCAAAGATTCATTTGATCTTATTGTTACTACAACAAGTAACATTGATGAGCTCTCATCTAAAGTAAAAGAACACTATCCTAAGGCTAAAGTTGAGCTATGTGAAAATAGAGGATATGACATTTGGCCTTTTATTAAAGCATTAAAGACAGTAAATCTTGATGAATATGAGTTTTTGATAAAGCTTCATACAAAAAGAGATATGGGCAAGATTGTTGCCATTATTGATAATAAATATTTCTTTAGAGGTCAGTACTGGAGAAATATGCTGCTATCATCCATATCTTCAAAAGAGAATTTTTACAAATGTCTAGAAGCGTTTAAAGATCCTTCTGTAGGTATGATTAACAATCATAGACTCTTTGATAAAACAAGAGAAACTACAGATAATCCTCATTTAGTTTATTGCCTTAATGAGGCAAGAAAACTCTTGTCTGAAGTAGGAATTACGGCAAAGCCTTATGATGAAGTAGAATATGTCGCAGGTACCATGTTTATCTGCAGAGCTACTATCTTTAAGCCTCTTCAAGAAATGAATTTTGATGTAAATCAATTTGCTGTTGTAAACAGAAAAAATGAGAATGATTTAGCTCATGTAATGGAAAGAGTCTTTGGATGGTTAGTAACTTCACAAGGATATTCAATTGCAGATCCTTACAGTACATTCAACGAGTCATTTAGATTTTTCTTCCATTCTTCATACTGTAGATTACTCATGTTTAAATTAAGACATCGCTGGTTCTCTAAGTTTGTAAGGTTCTTTTTTAGGATTGAAGATAAATCAGATAACCGCTACTTGGTCCTTTTTAAATGTTTAAAAATAAGATTACCAAAGTCAAATACTAAGTAATCAAGAAAATGATGTTATATCTAGAATGTTTGGTCTATGAACTTAGGCTTTAGATTAAGTAAAAAGAATTCTTGATATTGGAGATTTATGCTTTCAATTATTATTCCTACAATGCAAAAAGATCTTGAAGTTCTAAATAAGCTGTTGTTAGAACTTGATGGTGATGATTCAGTAGGGGAAATTCTAGTTATTGATAATTCATGCAAAGGTTTTAAGACTGATTTAAAAAAAGTCAAAGTTTTTGCTCAAAAGGAAAATCTTTTTGTAAATCCTGCATGGAATTTAGGTATTAAGTTGTCCTCAAAAGATATTCCTTTCTTTGGAATTTTAAATGACGATATTATTTTTCCTAAGAATCTTTTTAAATCAGTTGATAAATTCTTATCCGCATCAGATGAAACTGTAGGTCTAGCCGGTATTGATTGTGCTACAAATACTCCTAAGAGTGAATTTGATACCTATCCAGAAGATACAGAGATTAAGTTTGAAAAGACAGATAAGATGGCTGGCTTTTGGGGATCAGCTTACTTTGGCAAAAAAGAGAACTATTTTGAAATACCAAATGAAATAAAGGTATTCTATGGTGATCATTTTCTTTTTAGAAGAAATCAGCAAGCAGGAAGACAAAACTATTTAATAACTAATCTTAAAGTAAAACATTTAGAGTCTTTGACATCTCATAGCTCAAAGTTTATTAAGAAACTTTTTAAGTCTGATAGAAAGTACTGTATTAAGTACGATGGTGTTGAGCATCAGCAATTGTCATTCTTACAAAGACTTTTCTCTTTAACTTATTATCATGAGCATTATGTGCTATGTCTTTTAGGTTTAAAGATGAAGTTTAAAGTTCATAAAAAGTAATTGTGTATCTGTTATGTTTAAGTAACTCTCCATGCTTTGTAGTTTTGCTTTTTTATTTATCCCAAAATGATGAAAAAATGAGTTTTAAGAAGATTTTTTTGACAGTATTTATAGCTTATCTTTTGCTATTTCCAGTATATCTACTTTCAATCTATCTTTATGATCCTAGCCATATTTTCAGAAATCTGGACAATTTGTTCGCTAAAAGTATGAGACTGCAAGCAAGATCATATCTAAATGAAAATACAAATGTTTCTGGAATAATCATTGGATCAAGCATGCTTGAGAACACTTCATCAGTAGAGGCTAGTAAAAAGTTATTCCCAGATACAGATAACTTGTTTCTTAATCTCTCTTTAGAAGGTTCATCCTTTGCTGAGCGTAAGTTAGTTTTAAACTATGCTTTTGCAAGTCACGATATCAAAAAAGTAATATATTCTATCGATTTAGCACCTCTTCATTTTGCTCCCAAAACAAATGATGATTGGCAAAAACTATATGATAGTAATCCTTTTAATGATTTTCTTATTTATCTTAGAAAGGAGCCTTTGCAGTGCCTGTTAACCTTGTCTAAAAGCAAGAATTGTATTGGCTCAAAAGTTGGATTGGATAGACCCACTGCTTGGATTATTGATCCAAAATATGCAAATAGTTTTAATGGACTATGCTCATGGCCAATTACGTCAAAGATCCTTCTAAAAGACAGTTTGTATAATTATCAAAAAACAGATGCTATAAATAGTTACAATCTAGCTTATCAAATTAAATATACAGAGGATAATGTTTTCTCACTTACTGATAAGCACAATAAAACAGAGTTTTATTTTGTTGTACCTCCATATTCTGCTCTGTATTATCAAATTAAGTTTTCTGCTGCTAAAGAAGAATACGATTGGACACATAATTTCTTAAAATATTTCGTCTCTGAATGTGATAAAAGATCAAACTGTCATTTATATGGATTTGATGATCAAGCATTTGTATCTGATTTAAAGAATTATAAAGATCCTATGCATTATTCTGATAAAATTAATTCTTTAATGATTGATTCCATTGCAAATCAAGAGAATGAGATCAATTCGAATGATCTCAATGATTACTTAGAAAAATCTGAGTCAATTGTAGAGAATTTTGATATTGAAAAAGTGAAAAAAGAACTTTCATCATGTATGGATTAGTTGTTCTGTCTTAATTGCTATAAGATTTCTTTAGATGAATGAGCTTTGTGTTGTGGTGGCTCCGATAAACAGGAATAAATTTTAGTAATGGTCTTTGCAAGTTTACCTTTTATCTTTTTTATTCTTCCATTATTTCTTACTTTAGATTTTTTATCTCAAAAGAAAAATCTAATTAGAAATATCTTCATTATCCTAGTAAGTTTATTCTTCTATGTTTTTGATGGTGGTACTCACTCATTAAAGATCTTGTTAGCTTATGGAGTATTAAATTTCTTTTTTGGCTATATCTTAGAGTATGTAAAATCAAAAAATCATTTTTTAAAAAATTTAACTTTAATTTTATTTGTTGTAATTAACTTACTGGCACTAGTTTTCTATAAATACACCTTTTGGCTAGTAAATCTTATGCACGATAATGGTATTGCTGTTAACATAACCGCAAAACCTCAAATTCTTCCATTAGGTATCAGTTTCTTTACGTTCCATGCAATTAGCTACTTAATTGATATAAGCAGAGGTGAATTAAACGGTAAAAGTAATGTAGTAAACTTTTTAACTTACTTTTTCATGTTTCCTCATTTGATTGCAGGCCCTATTGTTAGATACAAGCAGGTAAAGGACGATCTTGTAAATAGAACTTACGATCAATCTCTGTTCTCCTATGGACTTTACCGATTTATCTTAGGTATAAATAAAAAGATCTTGATTGCTAACTCTGTAGCTCCTATAGCCAACATGGCTTTTACTTATCATGTTGCAAGTATTTCAACCACCGATGCCTGGTTAGGAGCTGTAGCATACATGATTCAGATTTACTTTGATTTCTCTGCTTACTCAGACATGGCAATCGGATTAGCTGCTATGGCAGGCTTTAGATTTTCAGAGAACTTCAATCAGCCATATTTAAGTACTTCAATTAAAGACTTCTGGAGACGTTGGCATATTTCTTTATCATCATGGTTAAGAGATTATGTTTACATTCCATTAGGAGGTTCTAGAGTACCAACCTATAGAATTTACTTTAATCTTATAACAGTCTTCTTCTTATGCGGCCTTTGGCATGGAGCTAATATGACTTTTGTAGTTTGGGGACTTTATAATGGTTTGTTCTTAATTTTAGAAAGATTATTTTTAGGTGATCTTCTATCTAGAGTTCCAAAGTTAATTACTCACCTGTATGCCGTATTTGTAGTTTTAATTGGTTGGGTATTTTTTAGAGCAGACAGTTTGTCTCAAGCATTTGATTATTTATCCGTAATGTTTGGATTATCAAATTTAGATAAAGAGATCATCTGTCAGGCTCAGCTTTTAAACTATATTGCTTTAGTAGCTGGTTGTATTATAGTTTTCTTAAAGTTGAAAGCATTTAACTCTTCTAATACACAAGAAGCTGTTACTCATAACTATGCTTATTTTGTTAACTTCGTTTTGATTTTTGTGTCTGTACTTGTATTGTATTTTGGTGCACAGAATCCTTTTATCTACTTTAACTTCTAAGGAAAAATAAATGACTAGGTATATTAAGTTCTGTCTTGTTTTTCTTATGTTTGCAGTACCAGCAATCGGTTTTATCATTACTGATAATGGTACTGTGGTAAAAGGTGAGAACAGAGTAATTAACCAGTTTCCTAAAGAATACTCAGATAACTTCTACTCCCAATTAGTTAATTGGTTTAATGACAGATTGCTGTTTAAATTAGAGGTAAATGAGAATCTGTACGCTGATTTTCATAATTACTTTAATGATTTTAATTTTTCATCAAGTCAGTTTTCTGTTGCAGGCAATAGTGGCTGGTTGTTTGCGGGTGACAGCTCTGATTATGTTTATTCTCAGCATACTAAAGATCTTAAGTTCCATCAAAACCAAATTCAAAAGAAAATTTTTACTTTACAGGCAATACGCGATTCTTTTAAAGGTGATATGTACTTTGTTGTAGGTCCAGATAAACATGGTATTTATCCAGAATATATGGATCAGAATATATTACAGCCTGGTAAATATAGATTTTTTGATAAAGTAAAGACAGAATTGAAAATCAATGGGGTAACCGTAATTGATAACCATGATCCTTTAATAGCATCGAAAGATCCTAGTAGGAGAGTTTCTCTTTATTATGGTGATGATACTCATTGGAATAAATATGGTGCTTATGTTGCTTTTGAAAATGTCATGAGACTTATAGATCCAACATACATCTCACAACATTATAAATTTATATTCTCTCACCATGAAAATGGCGATCTAGTGCATAATATTAAGAATCCGCGAAGAGAAATTTTAGACAGTGCTTTAGTTGATAATGTTAGAAAAAGTACTGTAAAGGCAAAAGATCTGTTTTCAGATATATCAAAAGAAATAAGTTTTGATGTAAATTCTTCTTTAGAATTAAACTGTAAATATGTAAACAATACACCAATCTCAGATAAAAAAGTCTTTCTAATTACAGATTCATATGGAGTTTTATTTATGCCATACACAGTGGACTACTTTAAGACTGTAATTCATATGAATAGGCGTTTGAACGATTTAGGGCTAATTATCAATGAGATTAGAAAAGAGCAACCTGATATTGTGATTTATTTAAACGTCGAAAGAGAAGTTGCTGACAGAGTGTTTTAACTTATTATGCCGATTTAAAAAGTTCATGCATCTTCTTTCTTATGCGCAAAATTACTCTTTTGAAACTTCGCCAATAATGTATTCACCAATGATAGAACCACCAAAACTTGAGTAATGAAGAGGGTCTTCAAAAATTCCTTTATTTTTATTGTATAAATTATACTTTGTATTACTTTCTTTTAGAGGAGTGTTGCGATCTATAAATACTAAATTACTATTGTTTTCACAGAATTCAATGAGTTTTGTGTTTATTTCTGTCGTATATTTCTCCTCAAAATCGCTGGTAATCTTAAAAAGATCTGTATTGATTATTTTTTTTAAAGATGTCTCATTAAGATTTACTTTAGACCATATAACTGCAGTTTTATTTGGTACAAATGAGCATCCAACAATGTAAAATTGTAGATTTGGATGAAGAGATATCTGTTCATTTAGATCTGAAATTACAGCATCAGTGTACTTTTGTAATGATGTCTGATTTACTTGTAAGTCGTTTTCAGTGCAATATGATCTGTACAGGATATCCCATCTGCCACAAAGAACAACTTTATCTCCATCATTTAACTTGTTTAAGGTCTCTTTATAAAGCTTGTAGTATGTTTCTTTATCTTCAAGTGAATTAAAGAAGATGGTTTTTAGATTCGTAAAGTAGCTACCATAAGCCATCATTGCGGCATGTTCTAATACATATACTGATCTTTTGTTGATATTCTTTAGATAGTAGTCATACTGAATTAAATTTGAATCCCCCACAAAGAAAATTTTAGGAGTTTCAGTCTGAAGACCATAATGCCAAACAATCTCATTACCTTCTTTAAAGGCAATTGATGGAGTGTACTCTTTAGGTAACACCATGTCCTGAGGTTGCTCAATGATAAAGTTAGACAGGTAGTTACTACCAAAGTTCTTATGGAAGTGATAGTAAGAGGCAAAGCAAAGTAAAAAGAGGGTAAGAGTTAATCTGTAGTCAACTTTTCTCTTTTCTGTAAAGATGTAAGATAAAGCTGTAAAGATAAGGATAACCAAGATCACTATAGAGCAGCTTAATACTGTTTCTGTGTAACCACATCTTAGAGCAAAGACAAATAAAGGCCAGTGCCATAAATACAGAGAGTAAGAGCATCTTCCTAATAGAGTTAAAGGAGGAAGTCTTA
>OJML01001068.1_pt1 | contig 14874 bp, 11 predicted proteins | sample 1597221 | NCBI WGS metagenome assembly OJML01 (sample SAMEA2452123, study PRJEB22498) | human gut metagenome | biome: human feces; feature: human gut; material: feces | place: Australia | collected 2012 | reverse complement strand
GAGCCAAATCGTAAGCCGCCCCGTAAGCACGTAACAGCGCCACATACGCAGGTTTGGGAACGGTAAGACTTTTGCCCTTCCTACCGTGATTGACAATGGCAACGTCGTTATCGCTTCGTACGGTCTTAGGAACTCCTCCGAAATACTCAAAGGCATCGCCCAAACACTTTAACCACATCCGGGTGGTGGTTTGTTCCACAGCCTCGGCAAAAATTAGACCTGAGTATTTAAGAACTGCAGTAAAAAGCTTCACTCTGCATACATTGCCGTCGGGCTGCACAAAACGAAAATGATCTCCAATGGTATCGATTTCCATAAGCTCGCCGCGGGAAAAATTTAAGGAAGGGAATGGGGAACTGTCGGGCTTTTGGTGCATCTCGCAATAATTATGGTAGCGACGTTCAAACGTTCGTATGCTCATGCAGGTTTTGGGTAATGGAGTGCCGGCAGTGAACATACGATCGACGTATAGACTTTGCCATGCAACGCTCAACATTGGTTTTTGTCTCTGCGTACTTTTAACATCTAACATCGCCGGGATTCATGAAATCCCAAATTTCCTGCCAATTCGGTTCGATAAAATCGCCCTTTCTTGAAGAAGAGAAATCAAAAGCCTCGGCAAAAGCATCATCATCTAATGCTGCCCCTTGTTGCGCCGTGAGTTGTAACTTTTCTAACCGCTCCTGCAACATATCGATGAAATAACGCGAAACGCCAAGTTGTTTGGCTAAAGCTCTGACAGATGTGTCAGGCTGCAATGCTTTAATGAGCAAGGCCTGTCGGATCAAATTAAGATCTTGATGTGACACAATAAAGTTTCCTGTAAATACGGCAAAATCGCCGCAAAACAAGGATATATGACCTTAACTGTCAAAAAAGCAGAATAAAGAGGGGATCTGGGGGTGGCTGAATAGCTGACGACGAGTGGCAGAATAACTGTCGGCTTATGGCTGATCAGTTGTCCTTATACAGTTAGCTATGGTCCAAATCATGTTTGTTTCTTTGGAAATATCAACTGCTTTTTCTTGAACGTCTGTCATGCTTAATCCTATTAAACTTTTCCTTTAAATTATTATTCAAGCCTTATTTTATGCGCTTTAAGAAATTATCATCTTGATAATGTTAGCATTTTATAAATGTAAAAAATACATATAATATCCCACAAAAATTAGGATAATAAACGAAGAAATTAGATGAGTTTGTGCGCTTGTTCTATGATTTCAATAGCTCGATCTTTGGATTAGCTTTAGATGGGGATTTTATAATTGACAAAGTTACCAACAAAACCTTGCGCTTTATAATAAATATTTATCTTATATAAATTTATCTTTTAATATTATCTGTCAAATTTTTTCAAAGAATCTACTGCACAATATTATCCTCATCTTAAAAAATTTTCTGATAATTTTGTCCCCATTTTACGGGAACGAGGTGTGTTGCTAGGAGCAAAATTCAAAATTATGCTAATAAGTAAAAATTAGTGACAATTTCTTGAAATACAAAGAATAGCTTATGAGAATTTGTAGTATTTTTTGAGGATTAAAAATTGTGGATTTTTTGGGGTTGTGGTGCGAAAGAAGGGACTCGAACCCTTACGCCTTTCGGTACTAGCACCTGAAGCTAGCGCGTCTACCAATTCCGCCACTTTCGCAATTCAATGGTGATCCCGATGAGATTCGAACTCATGACCACCGGCTTCGGAAACCGATACTCTATCCAGCTGAGCTACGGGATCATCGTGAAATCTCACAGTTTCTGGGCGCCATTATACATACGTTTTCTAAAATATCAAGTAAAATAAATGATATTTTTAGCCAAAAGGATGATCATAGAAAATGTCATTTGATGCAAAAAAAGCTTTTCGTGGCATACGTGCAGTATTCGGCGAAGACGGATATGAAAAACTCAGAAACGCCCATGTTTTAGTAATAGGGGTCGGAGGGGTTGGATCTTGGCTCTCAGAGACCTTATGCCGCTCGGGGGTCGGCGAATTATCTTTAATCGATTCTGATATCATAGAAAGCTCAAATACAAACCGTCAATTGCATACATCTGTCTCAAACGACGGTCTTTACAAGGTAGATGTCCTAGCTAAACGCTTTCTGGATATTAATCCGGAAATAAAGCTTCATGCAATAAAAATCAGACTTACACCTGACAACATTTCGAATATTTTGGTCGACTGCCCTCAATATGTTGCTGAGGCAATTGATGATATTCATGCAAAAGCATATACCGACCATTTTCTTTATAAAAAGAAAAAAACCTTTATTGTCTCAGGTGGAGCAGGAGGAAGATCAGATCCGCGGCTTCTAGACATTGCGGACATTTCCTTCTCCAAGGGCAATTCTCTTATTACAAGATTACGAACTATTCTACGAAAAGAATACGGTTATCCTAAAGGCGGAGTTAAGATGAATATTCCGTGCGTTTACTCTTCGGAGAAACCTGTATACTCAGCAAAAGACGCCTATATGTCTGGAGACCTTCCTGTATTCGGTGCTGCCATGTCCGTAACAGCAACTGCCGGTTTACTGATGGCTTCGTGGTTAATAAATAAAATAATCTCTGACGATAAGAACTAAGAGCAATAAAGAAATGGTGGAACAGGAATTTGAACAGCTCAGACTTTTTCTCAAACAGAAAATGCCTGCCTATTTACAACAACGAGGGATCAAGACAGACTCTAATTTCAGTTGTCTAAACCCTTCTCACCGCGATCTGAACCGTTCTATGGTCTACGATCCAAATTCCTGTTGCGTTTATTGCTATTCCTGCGGAACAAAGCTAAACATTTTTGAATTAGTCGGAGTTGATTACCGTTTACCTGATTTCAACTCTCAATTTAAAAAAGCTCACGAATTATTCTTGGGACCATTGCCTGTCTCAATACAAAATTATCTTAGCAACCGCTCTCAAATTTCCTCTGATCCTCATGCCTCTTCTGTAAGAGACGATGACCCTCTTTTTGAGATAGAAAAAGATCGCTCTACAAGCTCAGGCGAAGTCCGGTCAGTGAATTTCAACGGTGGAAGCTTTGAAATACGCCCTATAACTCCGTCATATCGTATTAATGCCGTAAATGATACTCAGGCATCGGCAATTTCCTCCCAATCCCCCCATAACCCTTTCCAAAGAGGGGGTGGACTGACATTCGGTCCTTCCAATAATCAAAGAAGCTCCGAAAGCTTTCAAAACTTTAATTCTCACGGATCACCATCCGAATCCATGACTATTTCTCCATTTGGAAGCCGACACGAGGAAATGCTTCCAGAATATGATTTCACCGAATATTTCCAAAAATGCCGTACGTCTTTATCTAAAACAAACTACTTAAAAGAGCGCGGAATATCCGATGAAGTTGCAAGGAAATTCGGCCTTGGTTATGACGATCACTTCATAGCTGGTTCAGATCAATTCGGCTCCCAAAACTTTTGGCAGGCATTGGTGATCCCACTTTCATCTGGAGCCTATGCCGTACGCAACACCAATACAAATGACAACGATCGCTATCGAAAAAACGGAAGGCTGGCGTTCTTTAATGCTCAATGCTTAGAAAAAGAGGGAAACATCTTTATTACAGAAGGAGAAATGGATGCTTTAAGTCTTGAAACATTGGGTTATAACGCCGTAAGTCTCGGTGGCGCTGGTAACGTTAATCATTTAATTGAAAAAATAAGTTGTCTGGATAACAACAAAAACAGATCTTTCTACATATGTCTTGATAACGATCAAATGGGTATAGATGCAGCAAAAGCGTTAGCCTCGGGGTTATATCACTTGCATATCCCATACAAACGTATTGATCTAGCTTTCCCTTACAAAGATATCAACGATGCATTGGTAAACGATAAAAACAGTTTAAAAGATCGCTTGGAACACTTGGAGGATCTTTTAACCTACTCTCTGACCCCTTTACCGCGTAAGGCTGAGAAACATCAATTCATAACAAATGCAGACGAATTATGTGCACTGAAATTAAGTCCAGTTCTATATTCATTTTGTCTACGTTCTCATACTGGCCGCAATCTGATAGCAGCCTTGATTGACGCAAGACAAATTGACATTGCATATGCAGGGTCCGTAAACCAGTGGCAATATATCTCGTCACTGGTTAAGAGACCGCCTGTTGATCAAATACAAGAAAGTACATGGATACGCTCCGGACTAATAAAAACAGATCCCGATCATATTATTGAGGATATAAAACAAGGAATTACTGCTTACAAGGTTCAAGGCGAAAACAATTATGTAACGATCGCAGATCTTACTTCCATGCCGATGGACAGATGTCTTTTGACTGCTTCTAGATTAAGTACTTTATGTGCAAATTTAAATGTGCCTATCATCGCGTTATGTAATCAGGAAGCCATCCGATACGTAGAATCTCAATCACTACAAAATATCCTTATTACACAAAATGCACACGGGGATTTTTGCTGTGAAACAACAGATCGCGACGGCAAAAGCATAGACTTTACTTTATTCTGTACTTACTAAATGCAACTTAATGAAGCTCAACTTCAGGCCGTGGAATATACCGACGGTCCTTGTTTGGTATTGGCCGGAGCCGGATCAGGCAAAACCAGAGTCATTACTGCCAAAATCACTTCTCTTATAAAAAGAAAAGGCTACGACCCGAGCTCTGTTTTGGCCGTAACCTTCACTAACAAAGCGGCTGCAGAAATGCGGGAACGCGTAGCTGGAGACCTTGGCATTGATACAGCAAAACAAATCATTGTTTCAACTTTTCATTCATTAGGGTTGAACATAATTCGCCAAGATCATGCATTATTTGAATTGGGACGCAACTTCTCTCTTTTCGATCAGTCTGATCAAATAAAAATTCTAAGCGACATCATCAAAGATAATTTTCCTCAATTGTTAAGTGATAACAGTAATCGTACCTTGGCTGAAAATGCATCTTCCGCAATTTCTCTTTGGAAATCATCGCTCAAATCACCATCCGAACTGCTTAATCAAGGTTGTAGAACATGGATATCCTTGGCGTATGATCATTACGAACGTTATCTAAAGGCATGCAACGCTGTTGACTTTGATGATCTGATATACCGCATAACAAAACAGCTCATACACAACGAACAGTTTCGCAACAAATGGCAGGACAAGTTTCGTTATATCCTTGTCGATGAATATCAGGATACCAACGAAAACCAATATCAACTTTTAAAAATTCTCACAGGTCGAACCAATTGCTTCACTGTTGTTGGAGACGATGATCAATCTATATACTCATGGCGCGGCGCAAGACCAGAAAACATACGCATGCTAGCGAATGATTATGCAAATCTTAAAGTTATTAAACTTGAAATGAATTACCGCTCAACAGGACATATTCTCCATTGCGCTAATGCTCTTATTTCTCACAACGAGCATCTGTTCAGCAAGGTATTACGATCAAGTACCGGTGACGGGCCGTTAATTTCAGTTCAGGAAACAGGTACTGAAGAAGATGAAAGTAACCGTGTTGCCGAATTGATTTTTCGGCACAAATATCATCATAAAAGCTCTTTCAGCGACTATGCAGTTTTATACCGCAGTAATTTCCAATCTCGTGCCATAGAAAAAACCTTTAGAGAAAACCATATTCCTTGCGTAATAACTGGTGGGTCAAGTTTTTTTGAACAGCAGGAAATAAAAGACATCATGGCATGGTGTCGTGTTATTTGTAACCCTCGCGACGATGCTGCCTTATTAAGGATCATAAACGTTCCTAGGCGAGGAATCGGTGCCGAAAGTATATCCATAATTTCTGAGGCTTCAAAAAAAGCGGGAAAGTCTCTATATGACAGCATGTTAAATCCAAACATTACCAAAAAGCTAAATACAAAACAGATGCAGTCTATTGGTGGATTCGTTATCTTGGTAACAAATCTCAGGCAATTGCTACTTGCAAAAAAAGATGCCTTATTAGCTAACACCTTAATTAATCAGATAAATTACGAAAACTATTTAAAACTATCAAACGAAAGCGAAGCTGCAGCCGAATTTAAAATCAAAAACGCCAATTCTCTAATGCAATGGATTTACGATTTGATAACAGGCAAGGGAGATCGCGAGCATATGAATTTTGTTGAAGCAATTGACAAGCTTGGTCTCAGAGAAATGCTTGACAGAAGTAATAACGCAAATTCCGATGCCGATGCTGTTCAGCTTTTAACATTACATGCCTCTAAGGGCTTAGAATTCCCTTACGTATTTATGATCGGTTGTGAAGAAGGAATACTCCCGCATCGAAACAGCCTTGAGATTGAAGGAGGAATAGAAGAGGAAAGACGTCTTTGCTATGTAGGCATTACCAGAGCACGTAAAGAACTTACAATTTTATTATGCCGTCAACGCCGCATGCGTATTGCAAATAACGGCGAGGAAGAAATAAAAATAGGGACTCCCAGTCGATTTTTATATGAAATGCCTAAAGAAGATCTTAAATGGGTTCATCTGGGGACTCCATTGACCGCATCACACAAGGATAATGTTGAAGCGGTTACTGAAGCTATAAGACGAATGAAGGAATTACACCTGATGTAATTTAACACTTTTCTTATAATGCAATATTGAAACTAAAACTGAGCAAACACCACAATTAAGTAAGGTCAGTCAATATGTACTTAACTATTTGTCGTATTGTGAAGCTGAGCACGTATTTAAACCCCAAATTTCACTCAACAGAAATTAAAATATACGGTGATATTAGATAAAGTTTATCAATTTGCATCCTCTTCAGTAACGCATCAGAATGTAACTATTGTCGTATGCGAATCTTTATCTGTTAGATGGCGCACAACACAGATTTCTATGGCCGAATATTGAATAGTTAAATCTTAATTTAACAAAAAGCATGTGTTGACGCCTTGCTGGCAAAGACTCCGATTAAACTGCTCTAGTCGTATTTTTCTACAAAAGGAGCAAAAGTTGGAATCGATATGTGCTATTTCCCTTGGCTTTTGGTGAGAAAGGGAACATCAGACTATATTCGCTCAAATTTCTAAGAAACGTCCTATGTATAAGAAAATAATAAGAATAAAAATCTGTTTTGAAAATGAGGTGTTTTTTCAAGCTTTGCGGACCGTTTCAATTCCTGAAAATTGTACAGTTGAGTTTCTTGAAGCCAACGACCAAGGGACTTGTGACGTTTATTTTTTAAACATAGAACAAATAAGTTTGGCAAATAGTCTCCATCAATGCCACACCGTTAATTCACATGAGATCCTTGTTACTAAGCCGCAAGATATCATTTCGGAATCTTTTTGGAACTACATATCCGATCGTTGGCTTATGGAAAAAGACCTGCACGGAATAAAATTGCGTTTCAAAACTTTATTACAGGAATTTTCTTTACGCCATGATTGTGTGCTCCAGCACAAATACATGGAAGCAATCATTGATAACTCCGACGCTTTGATCTGGGTGAAGGATAAAATCGGTAAACACATTGATGTTAATCAAAGCTTTTGTAAAGCTGTGGGGAAAACCCGCGAGCAAATCAGAGGTCGAGGCCATTACTATATTTGGGATCTGGATTACAGCGAGTATCAAAAAGGTGAATACGTTTGTCTTGAAACCGAAGAAACTGTAATGAACAGTGGTAAAAGCGGTATCTTCGACGAGACTGTAAAAACCAAACAAGGAATGCGCCGATTACGGACAACGAAAGCTCCTCTCAAGGATGAGTTCGGAGGCGTTGTAGGAACAGTTGGAATTGCCACAGATGTCACCGATATTTTGAATCTTAGCTCGGAGATTCAAATGGTAATTGAACAAATGCCTTTCGGGATAGTTCTTTATGATGAAAAAGGAATGATTCGTAATTCAAACCAAAAATTCAGAGAACTTACAGCCCGTAGTGATGGAAAAGTTGGTACTGAAAAAAATATTAACGATATAAAAAACAGATTGTATTCAGATGGCTGGCAGGATGTAATAACTACCAACGCACATCATGAGATGGTAAAAAATTACGGCGGTAACAAGCAATGGTTTTCTGTTAACGAGTCCGAACTTAAGGATGTGTTTGGCAAAAGCTTAGGATATCTTTTAACTTTTCAAGATGTAACTATTGATCGAATAAGGACTAAAACATTTGAAAAACAGGCTATGACTGATGCATTAACAGGCATAGGAAATCGCAGGTTCTTTTACTATAAAGTTCAACAAATCAGGGAAAACGGTCTGTCAGAAGGATTGATTTTCAAGGATCTCAATAAATTCAAACAATTGAATGATGATTACGGCCATGATGCAGGAGACCAAGCGCTAAAAGACATAGCTGAGATTTTAAAGCAAATATTTAAAGGACCAAATTTTGTATTCTCTAGATACGGCGGAGACGAATTTGTAATTTATTTAAAAGGTCTGAAACTAAATGATTTGGACAATTTTTTATCACAATTATCCACAACGATAAAAACAGAATTTGAACACAAACCTATAAATGGTCTAAACGCTTCCTTGGGAGCAGTCTTCAGCGCAAGCGGTGATCACCATTTAGATTTGCTCATTAATGCTGCCGACGGATGCATGTATGAAGCGAAAAAAAATGAAATCGATACTCAAACGTTGGTTCTAAGTTAAAAGAAAAGGAAACTTCCAATTTTAGAGAAAGATATGCCATATAGAATTCAAGAATAATATCAAACAGAAAAAAAGTTGAAGGAATGCGTCTTTAGGGGTATTCCTTTTCTTTTGTTCGTGATATAAAATCTCATATTTATATGAGATAGCCTAGGTGTTACATGTCCCAAATATCGTTTCCAAAGCTTCCCCGCGCCAAGCTAGGTATTGTCTCCAATAAAAGCGGTACCTACTACTATGTTCAAACCTATACCCATCATTACGACAAGGTAAAGAAACGCTCCGTCAGGGACAGTCAGAAAACCATTGGTACGGTTACGGGCGGGGAAAAGTACGGGATTGTAAAATTCAAGCAATTCTTTTTGGATGAACACCCAGAGCTTGAGAATTTCGTTACCTATTGGACGGCAAAAGGCTTTGAATTCAAATGTGCAGATGAGGAGGAATTCTCAGCCGTTACTGAACGACCTTTGGAAAAGAAACTGGCCGGGGCTTCTTGGGCCTTACAGACATTGATGGGACAAATAGGGATTGGGGATGCATTAAAGGAAGCTTTCGGGACTTACAAACGACATCTTAAATTGGCTTCCATTGCCATTTATATGATTTTAAAGAGAAGCAATGCCATGCATTACTATGAGCCCTTCTCTAAAATTACTTGGCTCCCTTGGGGGAGAACGCTCAACGATGCTCAAATCTCAAGACTTTTTAAATCCGTAACCTATGACGAGGTGATGCACTTCTTCAATGCCTTAAATCGCGGATATTACCGTAGGTTCGGAGAGGATTTTTATAAGAAGGTGTTTGTTGCTTTAGACTCCACTTCCATTTCTACTTATTCGCAAAATCTGTCTCAAAAAGAATACGGTCATAATAAAGACGGAGACGCTTTACCCCAAATCAACTATCTGCTGGTTTGTGATGAAGCAAACGGGCTGCCTATCTATGCTAAAACCTACAAAGGTAATGTGGTTGACGTAAGCACGGTAAAAAATTTACTTTCCGAGCTTAAGATCATGTATTCAAACATTAAAGCGGAAGAGGAATTTAAGCCGGAGCTTATTTTTGTTACAGATCGTGGCTACGACTCTGAAGACAATCTCCAATTGTTTTTATTGCATAAATATAATTTCGTTATGCGCTCCATGCTACGCTCCTCATGGATCAAAGACGTAATTGATGAAAATTACGACGCTCTTATGGATGACAATTCCCTCGACCGTTATACCTCTCAGCATATGCATACGGTAAAGGTCGAATATAAATACGATGACTATCCCGTAGAAGGGAAAAAGAAAAGCAACAGGGGGAGCGTCGACATCTACGTGCATATGTTCTTTGACGAGCAGATCCGACAGGATCATCGTGCCCTGATCAAAGCCAATACCGCAGATGCCCGCGATGAATATAATGCTCAGGTGGATGAGCTTTATAAGAAGCATGCGGAGGTTTCGCCCTCCATGCTTGCTGAGATCAACCTCGAACATAAACAAAAATTCATTGACCGTTATTGTAAGTTCGACTCTAAAGGCTATGCCTTAATTTCCTCCGAGCTTATAGACCGCCGCGTCAAGTATGACGGGATCATGGTGTTGTTGAGTAACAGCGAAGCAGATCCTCACAAAGCCTTGTTCGACTATCAGAGAAGACAAACTGTTGAAGGAAACTTTCAGATCTTTAAAGATCATCTCCGCTTCAATCGCATTTATTCCTCCTCCGACAAGGCCTTCCAAGGAAAATTTCTTTGCCAAGTGATTGGCGCCTCCCTCATGATGATCTTAAACAATCGTATTAAGGAATATGAAAAAACCGATGCAGCCAAGAAAGATCGTATAAAACTTTCTGCCAAATCCCTCTCAAGGATCTTGGATGAACTGAATACCATTATGATCACCATGTACAAGGACGGATATTTCTTTGATGAGATCTGCGGAAAATATCGAGCTTTGCTCAATGCTGTTGAGATCCCAATTCCCGAAGCCAAGCATAAATACATCGTTGATAAAAACGAAGTGGCCGCAGATGATGAAATAATCGATGAATATGAAACCGAAAGTGACGATTTAGAGAATATAGACTGGGAACAATTATAAAGCCCGATCTAGTTAGATCGGGCTTTAGAACTCGGATTAGTGTGTCATAAAAAAATTACAAAATCCGAGGGGCGCTTTTTACAAGCCCCATCTTTTTATTTACTGTTTGGCTCTGATTAGTTATTACCTACAGTTATTTCCTTCATATCCGACATGTAAGCACGCAATTTGCGACCAACAATCTCGATAGGATGATTACGAATGGCTTCATTAATCTTGATAAGTTCAAGGTTATCAACTCCGTTGTCTCCATCAAGGCCCTTGCCCTCAACATCCAAATTCTGACGGGACATAAACTCCTTTAACATAGGAATTGCTGCATTGGCAAACAAATAGTTACCGTATTCTGCAGTGTCGGAAATTACGATGTTCATCTCGTACAAACGACGACGTGCAATGGTATTGGCAATCAGTGGCAACTCATGTAGCGATTCGTAATAAGCAGACTCAGGATAAATTCCAGAACGAGTCATGGTCTCAAAAGCCAACTCAATACCAGCCTTGGCAAATGCAATCATAAGAATATTCTTATCAAAATATTCTTGTTCTGAAATCTTGATATCGCAGGCAGGAGCATTCTCAAATCCGCACTTGGCAAAATTTTCTCTCCAAGTATGTAATTTAACGTCACCATTAGCCCAGTCTTCCATCATGACACGGGAGAACTCTCCGGACTCTATGTCGTCCATATGTTTGCAATACAGATCCTTCCATATCACCTTGAGTTCTTCTGCCAAGTAGTATGCCTTTATTTTTGCAGGATTTGACAAGCGATCAAGCATGTTGGTAATACCACCCTGCTTCAAAGCTTCACAAGTAGTTTCCCAGCCGTACTGTAACAGTTTGCATGCATAAGCCTTATCCATCCCCTGTTCAACCATGCGGTCAAACATTAAAACGGTAGCTGCCTGCAAAACGCCACACAAAATAGTCTGCTCACCCATTAGATCGGACTTAACTTCCGCAACAAATGAAGAACGCAGGCAACCTGCTCTATCTCCGCCTATTCCGGAAGCCCAGGCCTTTGCATAGGCCCATCCTTCACCGTTAGGATCATTTTCAGGATGGACTGCCAAAAGGGTAGGAGTACCGAAACCACGGCGATATTCTTCACGAACCTCAGTACCAGGAGATTTAGGAGCGACCATGACAACAGTTAGATCCTTACGCACCTGCATTCCCAACTCAACTATATTGAAGCCGTGAGAATATCCCAAGGCGGCACCAGATTTCATCATAGGCTGAACCGCATTAACAACATTTTCATGTTGTTTATCGGGAGTAAGATTAATAACCAGGTCAGCAGTAGGGATCAAATCGGCATAGGTGCCGACCTTAAAACCGTTCTCCGTCGCACGCTTGAAAGAAGCTCTTTTCTCATCAATGGCTGCTTGACGCAAGGCATAGGACACGTCAAGACCAGAGTCACGTAAGTTCAAGCCCTGATTCAAACCTTGAGCTCCGCAACCTACAATCACGATCTTTTTTCCCTTCAGGAAATTACAACCGTCGGCAAACTCATTGCGGTCCATAAGTTCACAGCATCCCAACTGAGCCAGTTTCTGGCGCAAATTAAGAGTATTGAAATAATTCTGGGACATTTAAAACCTTCCAGTTTCATCACAAAAGAAATTCGTTCCTTTAAAAAGGTAAAATCATAATAGCAGATTTTTTATAAAGTGGAATATAATTTAACCAGTATTGCAGATTTCGCAATTTATATTATTTAAGTTTAAGGAAGACCTAGTGTTAGATCTCAAAGATGCCGCTACTTTTTTAAGACTTTGTGAAACGTCCAATCTGACGAGAACGGCTTCACTTTGTCATGTAAGTCCTTCAACTCTGAGCCGTACTTTAAACAAGCTCGAGGAAGAGCTGAAGACAAAACTTTGTATTCGAGATAAAAAAGGAGTTGTGATCACTGAGGCCGGTCATAAATTCGAACGTTTTGCCAGAAAAACACTTAACGAATACTCCGATTTGGAAAGTTCCTTGCACACAGATCCAAATGCTGTTACTGGAACAATTCGTATTTTTTGCTCGGTTACAGCTTGTTATTTATTCATTCCTAGACTACTAAACGAGTTGCACTTGGTAGCGCCTAATCTTGAAATAAAAATCGAAACGGGCGATCCTGCTGAATCGATATTTCGTTTGAAATCTCAGCAAAATTTGGACTTTGCAATCAGTGCTCTGCCAAACGAAATTCCATCAGATTTAAACTACGTTGATTTGGTTACCTTCCCTCTAATTCTAATTGCGCCGAAGAAACCTCGTTTTGATGGTGCAGGTTCTGATTATTCCTCCTTCAATCTGGAGAGCGTTCCTTTTGTAATGCCAGAAGGCGGGCAATTGCGTTATGAAGTTGAGAAATGGTTTTCTTCTCAAGGAATTTCCCCTAACATTTACTCGGAAATAGCGGGTCACGAAGGAATTTTAAGTCTGACGGCACTTGGTTTCGGCGTATCCGTGGTTCCCCGCCTTGTTTACGATATTTCCCCTTTCCGTAACGATGTATTTATTCTCCGAGAGCTTCCCTGGGCAGACTTTCGTGTAGCTCTCTGTTGCCTGAAAAAAAACAAAAAAGACAAACGCATTCGCTCTGTATTGGAACTTGCCTCAAGAATAGCTCCAAGCTTTGAGCCAGATCTGTCTCGAAGACGGGCGGACCAGTTACCCTAACTAAACTTCTGCGCCATAGGATGACTTGAAAATATAGAATAATAGCGCTTTTTTAAGCAAAATTCTCGTTATATAATTTCCTGATTAATCGCATCATTTATAAAGTATTTTTTTACATTAAAAAAGATATTCATCCTCAATCTCCCCCCAAAAAAACATACTCAACACACTATTTTTAGTGTTTAACCTTACCTAGCAAGAATTCCCCCGTCTCTATAGACGGAGGGAAGAATTGCTTCACAATAGTGACTGCAAATAAAATTGATTTATTGTAAAATATAATCAGTTGAGTTAAAACTATGATCGTATGCAGCATACAGCTTATTGTTTCAGGATCTATCCGACCGACAAACAAAAAGAGCTTTTTGTAAAGACTTTCGGCTGTGTACGTTCCATCTACAATAAAATGCTTGCGGACAAGATTGAGCATTACAAGAAAACTCAAAAAATGCTCAATAACACACCTGCGCAATACAAGAAGCAATTTCCATATTTCAAATAAGTAGACAGTCTTGCTTTGGCAAATGCTCAAATAAATCTACAGACGGCATATAAAAACTTCTTTCACAATCCTAAGACTGGTTTTCCAAAATTCAAATCAAAGAAGAATTCCAGAAGAACTTATACGACCAATCTTGTAAATAACAATATAGAACTTAAGGAATGGAAGTTGAAACTTCCGAAGTCAGGTTGGGTAAGAGTAAAACAGCATCGAGAAATACCGGAAGACTACAAGCTTAAGGCTGTGACCGTAATAGAGAGTGGAAGCGGTAAATTTTTTGCAAGTATTCTTATTGAATATGAAGAGGAAATAACAAATAAAGAGCCTAAGAGTTTTCTTGGCCAGGATTATTCCATGCATGATTTGTATATAGACAGTGAAGGCAATAAAGGAGAATATGAGCACATCTATAGACAGTCAGAGAAAAAGCTGAAAAGAGCACAGAGAAAACTGTCTCTGATGAATAAAGGCTCTAAGAATAGAGCCAAACAAAGAATAAAAGTAGCAAAAGTTCACGAAAAAATAGCTAACAGCAGAAAAGATTTCCTGCATAAAAAATCAAGACAGATAGCCAATGCCTATGATTGTGTATGTGTAGAAAATTTAAATATGAAAGCTATGTCGCAATGTCTGAATTTTGGAAAATCTGTTCATGATCTTGCCTATGGCAGGTTCATAGAATTTCTTTCCTATAAACTTAAGAGACAGGGAAAATACCTGGTGAAGGTAGATAAGTTTTATCCAAGCTCTCAGTTATGCTCTGTCTGTGGATATCAGAACAAGGAAACCAAAGATTTATCTATACGTGAATGGATTTGCCCTCAATGTGGAAGCAGTCATGACAGAGATCTCAATGCGGCTGTAAATATACTAAATGAAGGCAAAAGACTTTTGCTAAATCAGATCAAAAAAGAACCGAGGGGCACTCGGGGTTAGCCTGTTGTGGGGTAAAAGCCCACTGCTTTGGTCGTTAGATCAATCGAACAGGAAGCCCCTACTTCT
>OJML01001059.1_pt1 | contig 14972 bp, 7 predicted proteins | sample 1597221 | NCBI WGS metagenome assembly OJML01 (sample SAMEA2452123, study PRJEB22498) | human gut metagenome | biome: human feces; feature: human gut; material: feces | place: Australia | collected 2012 | reverse complement strand
GCCCTATCTCTGAGCTGGACAATGACGGCGGCTATGCCGACATCTTCCTCTCTCCGCTCTGTGACATCTACAAGGACATGGTGGATTCATATATCATCGAGTTGAAATATTGCAAGAGCCAAACCACAGATGAGCAAGTGAAAAAGCTCTTCGAGGAGGCTTCAGCTCAAATCTCCCGCTATGCGGACAGTGATATGGTCAGAGAGGCGGTAAAGACCACAAAGCTCCACAAGCTGGTGGTTATCTACCGCGGAGCGGAAATGGTGGCTTGCGAGGAGATATAAAACTATTTCAACCATACAGGTCGAAAATGTTTGAGAGAGATAAAAAGAAAATTTTCGACGACATCTATTGTTTGGCCTTTCGATCTACATACAGTGATTACAAAGTCACAATTCATTTGTAGTATTTCGGTTCAGGGGAGATTGTCCGTGTATAGACAATCTCTCCTGAGCCCATTTATGTCATTTTTGGGGAACGAGAAAATGGGAAAGTGACGAAAAGTGGTAAAACTACCACTTTTTGCTTGTAAATCACCCTCGCTAATCTTATGCAAAGATACGCTTTTCTTCTGAAAGATGCAAGGAAATGAGAAGAAAAGTTTTAGCAAGGGATAACTGGGAGGTCAGGTTTGTTACCTGTCCAATAGCAAGAATGCCCTATAATCTAAGGATAGAGCGGCTAGTGCGCACACCTTTTTAGTATAATAAATCTAAAAATTTTTGGTTAGAACTCTACTTTCGCATATCTTTGCACTTAAAAAAAATGGCACATGTGCCAGAAATTTTAAGTAGCATGAAGGAAATTAAGCGCGAATATTATCTCAACCAACTCATATCAAGCAAACAAAATGGCTTGATAAAGATAGTTACAGGTATCAGAAGATGTGGCAAATCATATCTTCTATTCAAGTTGTTTAGAGATCATCTCCTGGCAGATGGCATTTCTCCAGACCATATTATATCTCTGGCTTTGGATGATATACTGAACGATGAATACTGTGACCCCAAGAAACTGCTACACTATATTAAAGGTAACATCAAAGATTCTGAAATTCATTATGTCCTATTGGATGAAGTTCAAATGGTAAACAACTTTGTTGGAGCCTTGAACAGTCTTCTTCATATAGACAATGTGGATGTCTACGTAACAGGAAGCAATTCTAAGTTTCTATCTTCCGACATTGCCACAGAGTTCAGAGGAAGAGGTGATGAAATACGTATTTACCCTCTGTCTTTTTCTGAATATGTATCGGCTTACGATGGCAACAAAGAAGATGCATGGCGAGATTATATTACGTATGGCAGTTTGCCTTTAATCTTGTCTTTGGATACCCAGCAAAAGAAGATGAGTTATCTGCGTAATCTCTATACTACGGTGTATCTAAAAGACTTGATAGACAGAAATAATGTCAAGAAAAACACGGAGTTCGACTCTCTTGTTAAAGTAATGGCATCATCGGTAGGCTCACCATGCAATCCGAATAAATTGAGCAACACTTTCAAGAGCGTAAGCAATGCAGACCTGTCTCCGTTAACAATCGACAATTACTTAGGATTCTTGCAAGAAGCCTTCCTGATAGAGAAAGCGATGCGGTATGACATTAAGGGGAAAAAGTACATCGGTACATTGTCTAAATACTATTTCGTAGACTTAGGACTGCGCAATAGCCTTCTGGATTTCCGTCAAATAGAAGAAACCCATCTCATGGAAAATGTGATATACAATGAATTACGATGCCGTGGCTATCTTGTGGATGTTGGTATGGTAGAAACTCGTACCCGAACACCGCAACAAGGAATGATGCGCAAGCAATTGGAGGTAGATTTTGTAGTCAACAATGGCTCTAAGCGTTATTACATCCAGTCTGCCCTTGCTCTTCCAGATAAGGAAAAGATAGAACAAGAATCTGCATCACTAAAACATATCTCAGATAACTTCCAGAAGATAATCATAGTAAAGGACAATATTGTTTCTCATCACAATGAAGCAGGCATCTTGTTCATAAGCTTGTTTGATTTTCTTTTGCAACGAAACATATTAGAATAGGCTTCTACTTTTAAAAAGTGGCACATGTGCCATAAATTTTAAGTAGAGGCATTTAGGAGTACGAAATCGGATGTTACTATTGCCGTCTGAGTTCCGCAAGGTGTTAAAGTACATCAATGAGCGACTGATCCGATGGGTGATGCGTAAGTACAAGCGCTTCTCCAAGGGTAAGAAGTTTAGCAAAGCGTATGAATGGCTTGTGGAGTATGCGGCACACAACAGAAATGAGTTTTTACCCTGGGTAAAGGGATTTGTACCCTATCCACGTCTAGGTTAATAAAGAATATAAACTTATGAACAAAAGAGTTAAGTGCGAAGAGCCTTGTGATGGGAGGCTGTCAAGCATGGTTCCGAGAGAAGGGTGGGTGAAATTCCCTCCACTTACTCGACAGCAGAACTGAAATCTTGGTACCGTTTGCAGCGATACAAGCGGTACCGATTGCAGTGATAGCATGGTACCGATACAGCGCCATCGTCACCATATCTCTGCAAAAGAAGGTGGTACACAAAGTCTGCTGTGAGAAAAATTCTTGTGGCTGATTTTGTATTACGATTGTTCTACAGGATAGTCGCAAGAACGAAAGTATATAAATCAAAAAGCGATTATCAAGAATGGAAAGAAAAAGGCTCAGGGGAGATTGTCCGTGGATAAGACAATCTCCCCTGAGCCAGTATTTACCTCTGTTCGGGATAAGAAATGTTGTCATGTATTGAGGATCTTTGATTCTCAAACATTCCATCAAAATCCGATAGGTATAAATACTATTGCCATCGTTTCTTCTTGGGAAAAAATATGCCAGCGAGTGCGATGAAAGCATATCTCCAGATTGCCGAGTGCTGCTAGACTTCTGCAAAGATTTTGCTTTCCTTCTTTTTTATGGAGTAATAATGACTAATTTATATGTATGTTAAGGATTATTCGTCGTAGGTGTAACAGACTTGTCTATTAACTCTGCGTAATATGCATCCTCCCATACCAATTGGTGTAGTTTGTCTTGCAAATGCCATATTAAGGCTATACAACCAATAAGGATGATAATAGTAATAAAGATAAACAAGCAATATCCGTGTCCTATTTTAACTAACCAACAATAAGATGTTGCCAAATATAGGAATATAACAGGCAAGATACTTCTCAAAAATGCTATCTGTGCTTCCAATGTTGGAATAGATGAATTCATATTACCTTTCAAGGCTTTATAATATGCTATATAATATTTTTTCATTAAATCCTCTTCTTTGTCTGGCAGAGCCCCTTCTTTGTCTGGCAGAGTCCCTTCTTTGTCAGGCAGGGTCCCTTCTTTGTCAGACAGACCCCCTTCTTTGTCAGGCAGAGTCCCTTCCTTGAATATACAATTTGATTTTTTGTATGCTCGGCGAATTCTATTTGGTGTGTTGCGTAAGAAACCATTAAGTATATTTTCCATAAGCCACTTAAGAAGGAGACCGGTTAAGTAACTTAAGGTGAAAACACCGATAGCAATGCTAACATTGTCTATATTCAAAGTGATATTTGGAGCAAATAGTAAATTTGCTAATAGCAATAATAAATATCCAGGAATGATACACGCAAGCATATCATATAAAGTTGATTTTCCTAATAATGAAGTCATATAATATACTTATTAAAACTTAGAGAGGATGTGCCATAAGTCCATGACACATCCTCTCATAATTTATGTTATTACTGAGCCTTAGGAACAGCAACTACTGGGTTGTTGTTTCCTACAAGGGCTTCATTATGATTTTCCTCATCCTCTGGTATCAAGTACAAGAAGATTTGAGATTCTGGATCAAGTTTAAAACGTACAGAAGCACCATAGTTGGAAGCTGTACGATCCAAAGGCTTTTTCAAACGAAGCAAGTCGGTGAATGAGAAGCCCTCACCCCACAATTCAATTCTTCTTTGGAACCAAACCGCATCTTGCACACCCTCTGCGGTAGTTGCATTGCAAGTGTATGAAGGGTCACGATATGTTCTTACAAAGTTTTCCAAGATTTGTTTGCCCTTATTTACATCACCAGCCATGGCTGTAGCCTCTGCCTGGATGAGAATCATCTCCTCAACACGCATCAAAGGAATATCACAAGCATTCAACTCATTACCATATTGGTTCTTGTAAGCACCAAACTTAACATTAGTATAAGGCTCTGTGATATCTGCCACTTCATCACCAGTGGCATTTAATACCGCCAAGTATTTTGCGGTAATTTTACCTTCCTTGTCCTTATCCTCTGTATATACAACATACTTAGGGTCAACAATTGGTGACTGGAGCTTATCATCAATCCACCAGCCCTTACGAACATCAGTAGATGGAATTTCCTTCCACAAGTTGCTGTTAATCATACGGCAAGCGTATGTAGGAGAATAACCATTACCAGTGAATGAGCACATCATAGATGGGAAGTTCAAAATTCCTGACTGTACGATATCGTTAGACTCATCCACAATGTTACCCCAAATCCAGTTGGAAGCACTTACGTCATTGAAACCTGGAGCGGCAGCAGCCTCCTTTGAGAGAGGGGTATAACCTTCTGCTGCTTTTTCTGCATCGGCAGCAGCTGCAGACCAATTTTGCATCACAAGATTGACGCGAGCACGCAAACCGTATGCAACTTGTTGGTTAATCTCAGACTTTGCAGAACGAGAATCTGTCAAGTATTCTATTGCAGTATTCAAGTCACTCATAATCTGTGCATACACATCCTTTACTGCTGCGCGAGGATTGTTGTTAGCCTCTGCTTCTGTCGTCTTTTCCGTTACAAGAGGTACACCTGCTGCCTCCTCATGCCCTTTATAAGTGAACTGATAAACCTGAATCAATGTGAAGTACTCAAATGCACGCATTGCGTATGCCTGACCAACATAAGACTTAGCGGCGTCAGACAAATTCTCCAAATCAACGGACTTCAACACATCATTTGCAACCTTGATGTTCTTGTAGCACTGATTCCAAATGAAATATGTTGTTTCACTATTGGCAGTTCTGTCAACAAAGCGTATAGGTTGGTTATACCAGTTGAAACCTGAAACTTGCGAAGGCTCGTCCTGACCAGAAGCATCAAGCATTAACATGGTAGAAGCATAGCCAAAATCGTAATGACGAGTATCTCCATACCATTGTGCGATTGCGCCAAATTGAATCATATTGGAATACATACCAGAAACCTCAGATTTCAGTTTGCTTGGGTCTTGTGACAATACATCTTCCAACTGACCATCTGTCATTGTACTTCCACTAGGTTCTGCATCTAAGTCTGAGCAACTTGTTGTCAGTGCCATGGCACCTCCAAGAAGTGCCATTAAATATATTTTATTCATTTTCATTGTTTCTATCTATTAAATTAGAACTTAACACTTATACCACCTGAGATAGTACGAACTGCAGAATATTGCATGTTAGTAGATTGACCAAAAGACTGTCTTGGGTCAAATCCCTTACGTTTTGCGAACAATGCTACATTGTCTGCTGTGAAGTAAACACGAAGACCATTAATCTTAATCTTGCTAAGTAAACTCTTAGGGAAAGAATAGCCCAAAGACAAGTTGGTCAAGCTCAAATAGTCAGAACTTGTCAACCAACGGTCAGATGTAGCATTGGTATATTGGTCATTTGAATTCAAACGTGGCACATTTGTGTTTGTATTCTCTGGAGTCCAAGCATTGTTGATATCCTTGCTCCAACCTGTACCAGCATTTGTAGCCGAACCACCATGCATCAGCAACTGATAACCATAATCCCAAGCCTTACCGCCCAATTGATAAGCTGCAGCGATAGAGAAATCTACACCGTATGCAGCGACGCGAACGCCAAAACCGCCATAAACAGATGGCAAGCAGTCACCTTGTGCATAACGGTCTGCCTTAGCCCAGCTCGCAGTCTTCATTCGAGTAACGTTGCCATTCTCGTCTTTCACATCCATATAGAAGAGAGATTCGCCAAGCTCTGCCGATTCGCCTGGCGCAAGTTCCGTCTCGTCACCATTATAGACACCAGCGTAGCTTCTCATATAGTATTGATACATTGACTCGCCTTCCTTATAGATACGGCTACCGTCAATCATCTGACCTTTGAGGGATGCATCCAACTTGAGAATCTTGTTTTTCCAGGTAGTTGCATTGGCATATACATCCACTGTTACATCTTTAGTCTTATAAACAGTAGAATTCAAGTCAAGTTCAAAGCCACTATTACGAACCTTACCCATATTGGTAGGATAAACAGAGTAACCATTAGATACAGCCACTGGCATATAATAAAGCAAATCCTTGGTCAAACGATTGTAGTACTCGATGCTACCGCTCAATTTGCCATTCCAAAGGTTGAAATCGAAGCCTGTGTTGAATGAGTATGAAGTTTCCCAGGTAATATCCTTGTTACCCTTGCGATACAAACTTACAGCGAAATCACCACTGTTATTTGATACCTGATAGATATCACGATATGGATACTGATTCAAGTATTTGCCATCCTGTGTCATAAGGGCATCATTACCTTGGATACCATAACTGATTTTATACTTCAAGAAGTTCAACCAGTCCTTGGTGCTTGCCATGAAATTTTCCTTTGTCAGAACCCATGCTGCACCAACACTTCCAAAGTTACCCCAGCGGCTATCTTTTGCAAAACGAGAAGAAGCATCGCGACGATAAGAAGCACTGGCAATATACTTATCATCATAAGAGTACTGAGCACGTGCCAACCAACCTTCTGTTGAATATTCGTCTGAGCTAGAACCTGTTTGAGGTGAAAGAATGGCATTGTCAATCTCTATGATATTAGGATTATACAATTTGTTTTTACTACCCCACAACCCTGAGTTTTTCCATTTATACGTCTCATGACCAAGAAGCAAGTCAATGCTATGTTTCCCGAAATCATGTACGTAAGTCAACAATTGCTGATTGTTGAGTGCTTGAGTTCTTTCAGATTCTTTCTGAACGACACCGCCTTGAGAAGAATACTGACCATAAAAGGCATTATGAAGTACACTACGTGTAGTGTTATCAATATCCAAACCAAGGTTGTAAGTAAACTTCAATCCTTCATACAGATTGATTTCTGCAGACCAACGACCACTAAATACATCTGCAACATAAGAGTTCTTGTCCAACTGGCCTGTTGATGCAGGGTTACTACCATTCATGAAATTACGTGTGAATTGATAGCCAGACAATCCTTTGGCATCACCAAAGTCATACATAGTATAACCATGGCTATCTTTCATGATGTTACCTTGTGCATCACGAATGTAAAGCGGGTAAATTGGAGCCATAAAGTTGGCAACATAGAAGATGTTTGCGCTTGATGTAGCATTGTAATCATCCACGTTAGTTACAGAATAATTGCTATCATAGTGAGTGTAAGCAAGGTTGGTTGACAACTTGAGCCAAGACTTTGCCTGATAATCAACCTTAGCACGTGAACTATAACGCTCGAAGCCTGTATTCTTCACAATACCTTCATCCTTCAGGTAGCCGCCAGATACAAAATAGTTGATCTTGTCTGTCGCACCAGAGATGTTAGCATTGTACTCTTGACGGAGATTGCCTCCATTAAATACTTCGTCAAACCAGTTGTCTGGCCTATAAGTATATTTACCATCACTATAACCGAGGGTCGCATTTGGATTCAATTTGCCATCCAATCCAATCAAGTTTTGTCCATTAGGCACTGTATATACATTATAGCCTACACCACCGTTTTCCGCAGTCGGCAACGTCGCATTTGCATAAGCGTTGGCAGCCTCGTTGGTTTCGTAACCTTCTTTACCATACACACTGTTGTAGATAGCAGCATAAGCTTTCTCATAATATGTGCCTGAATCCTTAATTACATTATAGTTAGGCAATGCACGAGAAGAACTTCCCAAGCGAACATCTACGTTGATCTCCGCCTCACGAGAATGGCCTTTTTTAGTTGTGATAAGGACAACGCCATTAGCACCACGAGCTCCATAAAGGGCATTTGACGCAGCATCCTTCAATACGGTTGTACTTTCGATATCAGCTGTGTTGAGCGCTGAAATATCACCATCATAAGGAACACCATCGATAACATAAAGAGGTGAATTGCTAGAAGACCAAGAACCAATACCACGAACACGGATTGTTGATGCTTCACCTGGCTTACCACTAGGCTGAGTAACCTGAACACCAGCGATTTCACCACTCAAAGCCTGAGTGATGTTTGTTACCTGTCGGTCTGCGATTTTCTCGTTTTTGAGGACTGCAGCAGAACCTGTAAATGATGATTTCTTAGCTTTACCATAAGCGACAACGATAACCTCATCAAGTGACTTGTTGTCTGGATTCATAACAATTTTCATGTTAGATGCAGCCTTAACAGTTTGAGAGTTCATACCAATATATGAAATCTCTAGTTTGGCTCCAGCAGGAACATTCAATGAGAAGTTACCATCAACATCGGTAACCGCACCGGTCTTTGTGCCCACTACTTTGATAGATGCACCAATGATTGGCTCACCATCCTCTGCAGAGGTTACTTTACCGGAAACTTGAGTTTGCGCCAACGCCATTCCTAAACTAAGGAAGAGGCAGGCAATAAACGTCATGAGTCTTTTTTCCATAAATCTCTCTCGTTTAATTAATTAATAAATATATAATGTTTTATATTTCTTTCTCACTACATATCCTCCCAACTTTTACCTTAATTCCGCAACACTATAATTTAACTTTATTTATAAGTTCCTGAGCAACAAAAAGTTGCCCAGGATTTTGCCATGTCAGAATTTTCACTTATCCTTATTATATATAGGGAAGTATCTCAAACTTCACTAAATTTTAATAATATTTTTAATCGGCTGCAAAAATAAGCATTTTTTAGGAAATCACCAAACTTTTTTCTAGAAAAGTTGCACTTTGCTCGACATTTTATTATAAATATGCGGTTTTTATACACTTTTGCTTATGAAAAACAAGCGAAAGCGGCAGTTTTGTCAAAAACTGCCGCTTCCGCTGAAATACTAACTTCCTGCCTTTAATTCTTTGTCTAGAACAAAGAGCATATAGAGGGGGATGTTAATGGTTTTTGAACTGTTATTTCTCTCGTATGGCAAGAGACTGGTGCGAACCAACCATTTTCCTAAGGACTTTTCTGTTAAATCATCACATTTTCCTAAGGACTTTTAGGGGCTTAAATCGAGAATTCTGTCGTAATCTCAGAAAAAAAGCAAGATTACGACAACTTTTAAACGAGAAATCTGTCGTAATCTCGATAAAAAAGTGAGATTACGACAGATTTTCATGATTTTTCTCTTTAATTACTTGTCTACGGTAGAAGAAATATTGTTCTTCTCATAGAAAGCTTTGTATTCTTCAGAAGGGAATATGAAACAATATATCCCCTTCTTTTGTTAATTAAGTGTATTTCGACATATATTCTTTATATTTAGTATATTTGTCGAAAATATGTTATTCTATCATTATAGCTTGTCTTATTCTGTATAGCTTGGATTCTGATAAGCAGCCTTTTCCTCTGCTGACATTTGGAGAGCATCAATCTGTCCCTGTGGAATAGGGCGGAGATACTTCTCTGGAGTGATGAGCACACGTTCCCAAGTCTTAGGAGTATGATCGCCTGCTGTAAGACCGCAGATGGTATAGGTTCCTGCAATCTGCTTCCATGTCTGGGTGCGGACGAGATCCCACCAACGGTAACCTTCACCGAAGAACTCGCGTGAACGCTCTGCCAGAATATACTCGATGGTAATATTCTGAGGTGTAGCATCCTTCATCTGCTGACTGTAGTCTGCCACCTTCTCGCGCTGACGGTTGTTGTCGTATGTCCAGACACCTGCACGACCACGAATCTCATTGATTAGGTTGCGAGCGGTCCAGTTCCCAGTTGTCGTTGCACCCTTTACTGCTGCCTCGGCAGCGATGAAGTAGAGTTCAGAGAACTTCAATACTGGGTATGGACGTGGGCTGTCACCATTAGGCTTACCCAATGTGTTGCCATTGTCTGAACGGTAGATACCATTCTTCCAGTTGTTCAACCATGCATAGCGGCTGATACCACTTGCTGCAATCACCCAGTCTGCACGACCTGGGAGCACACCTGCGCCTACATTGCTGTAGCCAGCTCCCTTTGTACCATCACCAGCTGCATTCTTTACACCTTCCTGTGGATAAACGATGCCTGCAGCTTCACTGTCATCGATGAAGGTAAGGATAGAATCCTGTGCATTTACAGGCAGGTTGTTGGCATTATATGCTGTGCCTGAAATAGCACCAGACTTATCCCAGTTGCTGCGGAACTGATAAGCAAATGTTCCGTCGAAACGAGAGTCCATCTTCTTCTCTGCGAAGGTCTTGGTCATGACCTCGATAGGAGTAGCCATCTGCTTCCAAGGACGGTCCTTACCCTGAACGGCTTCACGCTGTACAGAACGGAATGCATCCCATGTCGTTGCATTCTTGGATGTCTCCAGGAAGGTATAGTCCCAACGGCACATCCAACGTGCAAAGTTGCCAGGCGCATTACCATTTGCCCAATCGAAGTTGGTACCACCATCATAGTAGTTGTTAGACTCGTTGTGGTCTGCATAGAGCAAAATCTCGTTGTTGCGGTCGTTTGTACCCACGTTAACCATATAGAATGATTTCTGCAAACCAAATCCTGCAGGATTGTTGATGGCTTCTACTGCGATATTGTATGCCTGCTGGAAGTACCATGCTGCATCATGTCCGTCTGGATCCTGACGGTCGCAGGTAGGATAGGTCGGAATGTTGTTTGGATTCTGCAACCACCATCCATATGTCAGATAAGCCTTAGCCAGTACCAGACGAGCTGCTGTCTTGGTGACTCCACCAGTTACTCGACCTGCATCTGGAAGCTGCTCGATGGCTGTCTTCAAGTCAGGAAATACCGCCTTGGTATAAACTTCTGGTACTGTGTTACGGTTAGAAGTACGGGTGGCATTGATGTTGAACTTCAACTCACCGGCACCTAAATTCAATGGAACACCACCGAAGGTCTGAACCAACTCGAAGTAGTCGAATGCACGGAAGAAGCGAGCTTCTGACAAAAGACTTTCAGCAATGCCTGCAGCAGAACCATTCTCAATCACACCACTTGCTGTATTGATGTCAGAGAATGCTACGTTCCACAAAACGTCTGCACGACAGTTGCTTGGATTCAGAATCTGCTCTGTCATATCGATAGGGTAATCGTTTCCGTTACCACCATGTCCGTAGGTATACTCATCGGTGCCTTCCTCTGTAGCTATGAGCCAATAACCATTGCCCCAATAATAGCGAAGGTTGGCATAGAGTGATGTGATACCTGCCTGTACACCTTTTTCTGTCTTAAAATATTCAGGGGTATATCCCTGACGGTCGGTTTCTTCGAGCACACTAGAGCAACCTGTAAAAGCAAGGCCAGATGCAAGAAGTCCTGCTGCTAATATATAACTGCGAATTTTCATTGTTGTCAATTTTTAGAAGGTTATGTTTAATCCGAGCAACCAGTTGCGGGTAGAAGGAGTGTTGAAACCTACTACGAGCAAGTTTGACTTGTAGAATGAGGTTACAGCCTGATTCTCGTTACCGTATGAGTTGGTCTCTGGATCCATGCCTGATTCGTCATGATATGGAGAGAAGAGAACAAACGGATTCTGTACGGTTGCATAAACGCGAGCCTTGCTGATTCCACACTTCTTGAGCCATGGCTGATTGAAGTTGTAACCCAATGTGATGGTACGAATCTTGAGATAAGAACCACTGAAGTAACCCAGTGAGTTTCCATACTTAGGGTTGTTACTGCTCTCGATACCACCTGGCTTTGGATAATCATTTGTAGGATTGTCCTCTGTCCAGTAGTTTACATCAATGTTGTTACGACGACCGGTCAGCATATTCAGATAACCCTGTGAACCATAAATGGTGCTAATTAATGTTCCACCATGACGGTATGAAGCAACTACCGAGAGATCCCAGTTCTTGTAAGCTACACGGGTATTGAAACCACCTTCCCAGTCTGGATCTACCTTCATGATCTGACGGTCAGCCTCACCGTATGGACGGGTAGGAGTGCCATCTGCGTTATAGTCACCATTGTATTTAATCTTGATCATACCAGCGTTACCACCAGGTTCTGCAACCTTGCGGATGTCTTCCTCGTCGGTCTGCCAGATACCAATCTTCTCATAGTCGTAGATGACGTTGATTGGTTTGCCAACGAACCACCAGTTACTTTCGTCACGTGTTGCTCCTGAAGCCAATTCTACCAATTCGTTCTTATTGGTATAGAAGTTTACACCGGCATCCCATGTCCATCCATTCTTGTTGTCGATAATGGTTCCGTTTAAAGAAAGCTCGAAACCCTTGTTGCGGGTCTTGCCTACGTTTGCCATATAGCTGTTTACACCGGAAGTTGATGGTAGGTTAACGCTCATCAGCAAGTCTTCTGTATTCTGAACATAGTACTCTGCAGTACCGCTCAAACGACCACCGAAGAGAGAGAAATCGATACCATAGTTCCAAGTCTTGGAATATTCCCAGCCAAGTTCTGAGTTAGGAAGAGAAGAAACGTACATACCTATCGCATAACCATTAGGGTCGCTACCGAAATTGTAAGCACGTGTGCTCAAAGCACCGAGGGTAGAATATGGGTTTACTGACTGGTTAGAGGTCTCGCCATAACCAACACGGAGTTTCAGACTTTCCAACCAGCTGATATCCTTCAAGAAGTTTTCACGAGAGATGTTCCAACCGAGAGATACGGCAGGATAAGTATGCCACTGGTGTCCCTTTGCCAGACGGGAAGAACCATCTGAACGGAAGGCTACGCTTGCCATATACTTGTTGTCGTAGTTGTACATCACACGACCCATTACAGACTCCAGACCACTCTTGTAGTATGCCTGGTTAGCAGGATCTACTGTTACAGTCTTGGCATAACCGATGTTATAGAACTGGAACTTGTCGTTAGGAATATCGAGTCCATACATATAGGTCTGTCGATAGTTGGTCTGCTCAGCAGAGTAAAGAGCTACCGCATTGATTGTATGTTTGCCCCATGTCTTGTCGTATGTCAGCATGTTCTCGATAGCCCAGTTGGTTGTGCGCTGATAGCGGGAAGTGGCATGAGAGTCTGCATTATCCTTGTCAGAGAATACACCCTGACCTACAAAGTTACCATATTCGCTGGAACGATAGTTCAAACCGAGATTGATGCGATATTTCAATCCGTCTACGTGAGGAATCTTCACTTCGCCATAGAAGTTGTTATAGGTACCGTATGCCTTGGTCTGATCTTTGTGGCTGTCACCAAGACTCTCGATGGTATTCTTGGTATAAACCCACTGATCATCACTAGACATGCGGATGCGTGTCTTCAATGAGCCATCCTCATTATATGGGTTAGCGATAGGAGTAGCACTCAGTGTGTTGTAGAGACCGAGGTCGCTATTGTTGGTGATACTGTAGTTGCTGTTGGTGCTGAAACCAATCTTCACGTATTTACCTATCTCCTGATCGATGGCTGCATGCATAGCATAACGGTTGAAGTTCTGTGTTGGGATAACAGCTTCATCACGATAGTATGAGAGGCCGAAGTTGTAGCTTCCCTTGGAAGAGCCGCCAGATACACCGATGTCATGGTTAGTGGTGATACCAGTCTTGAACAATTCGTCCTGCCAATCCATATCCACAGCACCATCTTCGCCCCAATATTTCTCATCAGGACCATTCTGGAACTTGTTGGCATACTGACGGAGTTTGGTGAACTGTTCTGCGTTCATCATCGGATAACGGTGGAAGAGAGTCTTGGCACCGATGTAACCATTATAAGTTACAGTAGGGCGCTGCTCCTGATAACCTTTATAAGTAGTGATGATGATGACACCGTTGGCACCACGAGAACCATAGATAGCGGTAGCAGAGGCGTCTTTCAAGATGTCCATGTTCTTGATGTTATTAGGATCGATGTCGCTGATGCTACCTGCGAATGGAATACCGTCGAGTACGATCAATGGGTCATTGCTGGCTGTCAGGGAACGTGTACCACGGATACGAATCTGCATGGATGCACCTGGCTTTGATGAAGTCTGTGCCATCTGTACACCTGCGATACGACCCTGGAGGGCGTTGGTGATGTCGGCACCAGGAACCTCACGTACCAATGAACCGGTAACGTTAGCTACAGAACCTGTAACGGCTTCCTTACGCTGGGTACCATAACCGATAACGACAACGTCGTTGAGGCTATGACCTTCTTCCTCCATTGAAATCTTAATGTTTGTCTGATTGCCGACTACGACTTCTTTGGTGTTGTAACCAACATAAGAAATCACGAGCGTAGCACCAGGCTTTACATTAATAGAGAAATTACCTTCCAAGTCGGTTACTACACCGTTACTTGTTCCTTTCTCCTTGATTGTTGCACCAATCAGCGGACCCATAGAGTCGCTGATATTACCTGTAACCTTTTTGGTTTGTTGTACTGAAGTTGCTATCAGAGAATTTGCTTCTCCATTGCTAGCTTGTACCTCTGGAGCATACATTCCAAGTGCGGAACACATACCCATTAAGATTGTTGTTTGTTTTAAATATAACTTCATAGTTTAACAGTTTGTAGGTATATTAAACGTTTGTTTCTCACTATTTTGTTAATTGTTTACGGCTGCAAAGATATGTCCTTTTTCGTAAAGTGCAGTTAAAATTTGTATCTTGCGTGTTTTAAAATGTTTCATGTACAATAAAACAGACATGTTTAGGTGAAAAAAAGGGGATATGCAGTTGCAAATCCCCTTTATACCTTATTATATATAGATGTTTTAGTATTCGTATAGCTTGATGTGGAGTATTTTATTGTCTCCACATGAGATGCGGGCATGGCGCCCCTGGTGGTCCTGATCGCCATTATCACGACGGATAAACTGTAATTTGCCGTTTT
>OJML01001057.1_pt1 | contig 14992 bp, 14 predicted proteins | sample 1597221 | NCBI WGS metagenome assembly OJML01 (sample SAMEA2452123, study PRJEB22498) | human gut metagenome | biome: human feces; feature: human gut; material: feces | place: Australia | collected 2012 | reverse complement strand
CATATCATCATTTAATTTGACAAAATCGTCATTAAATATTTAGGCTAGCGACAGCTTAGAAATCAAATTTTAAGTAGAGAGTATCAACCTCTACCTGTTCGTAGAGTAGAGATACCAAAACCTAATGGAGGAATAAGAAAACTAGGAGTTCCAACTGTCGTTGATAGAATTATTCAACAAGCTTTAGTGCAACAATTAACACCTATATTTAAACCTACTTTCAGTGAACACTCATATGGATTTAGACCAAATAGAAGTTGTCATGATGCAATAAATCGTTGCTTAGTTTTACTCAATGAAGGCTATGAATGGGTAGTTGATTTAGACCTCGAAAAGTTCTTTGACAATGTACCACATGATAAGCTCATTAGAATTGTTGATAATGCAGTGAATGATAGTGATGTCACTTCACTAATTATGAAGTATCTAAAAGCGGGTGTCATGGTTAATGGTGTATTTGAAAAGACTGAAGTAGGGACACCGCAAGGAGGAAATCTTTCACCTTTACTAAGTAATATTATGCTTAATTTGCTTGATAAAGAATTAGAAAATAGAGGCCTTAACTTTGTGAGGTATGTCGATGATATAGTTATTTTCTGTCGTAAAGAACAATCCGCTAATAGGGTAATGAGAAACATTGTTAGGTACATAGAGACTAAGTTGCATTTAAAAGTAAATGCGACTAAAACACATGTAGCTAGACCAATTGACCTTAAGTATCTTGGCTATTCATTTTGGAAAGATAAGAAATCTAACGAGTGGAAAGCAAGACCACATCAAGAAAGTTTCATGAGACTTAAAAGGAAACTCAAGGAACTTTTATGTCGTTCTTGGAGCATTGGCCTTACTTATAGAATTGAGAAGATTAATCAATCTCTAAAGGGGTGGATTAATTACTATAAATTAGGGAATATGAAAAGATTAATGGCAAAGCTTGGTCCGTGGATTAGAGCAAGAATTAGAGTCGTAATTTGGAAACAATGGAAAACTATTAGTAGGAGAATTAATGCATTAGTTAGATTAGGACTTCACAGAGAAAGAGCTAAAATGATTGCGTTTTCTCGTAAAGGACTTTTTGTAATTGCAAATAGTTGGGAAATAACTAAATCAATTACTAATGAAAGACTTAAGAAAAGAGGGCTTTTAGACCCTCTCGAATGCTATCAATTAAGGATAGCATAGTAAATTATTTAAACCGCCGTATACGGAAGACCGTACGTACGGTGGTGTGAGAGGGGTCAAAAGCCTCTACTCGATTAAGGAAATTAAAGCAAGAATATAATTAAAGTATTAAGAAATTCAATTAATTAATAACAATTAATTAGTTAGAAAAGAGGAAAAAAATAATGAGAAAAGCAACTTTAATAACTGGTAGTGGAAGCGGATTAGGCAAAGAATTCGCTTTGCTTTATGCTAGCAAAGGAAATAATGTCGTACTTGTTGATATTAATGAAAATGGAATTAATTCTTTAAAAGAAGAAATTAATAATAGGTTTAAAACTGTTGAAGTTTATACTGTAGTAGCTGATTTAAGTAAAACGGAAGAATATAAAAAAGTTTTAGATTTTACAAATAAAGAAGACTTATTTATTAATAACTTAGTAAATTGTGCAGGATTTGGTGATTGTAAGGATTTTAAAGACATGGAAGTTTATAAACAAATCGCTATGACTAATGTATGTTGCAATGCACTTTTATATTTTTCACGTGTTTATTTAGACAATATGCTTAAAAATAATGAAGGCCATATTATAAATATTTGTTCAATTGCTGGACTTTATCCAGGACCTTATATGTGTACGTATCATGCAGTAAAAGCTTATGTTAACAGTTTATCTAGTGCAATTTCTTTTGAATTAAGAAATACGAAAGTTAAATGCTTGACATTATGCCCAGGACCATTTAATTCTAAATTTGTTGCTGAAGCACATAATGACTTTACATTTAAAAAGAAAAAACCAATTGAAGCAAAAGACGTAGCTTTAATTGGCTATACAAAATCAATTCAAGGAAAAGATTTTTATATTATTGGAAAAGGCAATAGATTTCAATATTTTATGTCTAGATTTGTTTCAAGAAAAATTATGCTTAAAGAAAGCGCAAAAACACTTAAGGAAAAGATCTGATTCATTACAAAGTTAAATATAAAAGATAATTTTAGTAGTTTTTATATGATAAAAGCATATAAAATTTTATTTCTTGCTAAACGATAAAAAATCTATATACTATTAAGTGCTTTCTTTAAGAACGCGTATGTTTTTAAGGCAGAAGGAGTATAAATTATGAAAGACGGAATTCACCCAAAGTATCACAAATGCAAAGTTACATGCATCTCATGTGGTAACACATTCGAAACAGAATCAACATTAAACGAAATTAGAGTTGATACATGTTCAAAATGTCATCCATTCTACACAGGTAAACAAAGATTTACTCAAGCAGATGGTAGAGTTGATAGATTCAACAAAAAATACAATAGAACAAAGTAATGAAATGCCAGGGATGACCTGGCTTTTGTTTTATAAAGGATAAATTATGATATATATTGGAAATCACGAATCACTAAGCTATGGATATTTAGGTATGGCAATCCATGAAAAAGACGTATTACATGGAAATACTTTTGCTTTCTTTACAAGAAATCCTAGAGGTGGACAAAGTAAAGAATTAAGTAATGAAGACGCTAGTGCTTTAATTAATTATTTAAATGATAATAATTTTGGAAAACTAGTTGCTCATATGCCTTACACATTGAATTTATGCTCTGATAAAGAAGATATTAGAGAATTTTCAAAAAGAATTTTTAAAGAAGATCTTCTAAAGATGGAAAAAATACCAAATCAATATTTAAATTTTCATCCAGGTAGTAGATTGTCTCAATCTAAAGAAGCAGCAATTAAAGAAATTATTGACGCTTTAAATGACATTATATTTGAAGGACAAACAACTACAATTGTTCTTGAAACAATGGCTGGAAAAGGAAGTGAAGTTGGTTCAACTTTTGAAGAAATTAAAGAAATTATTGATGGCATTAATTTAAAAGATAAAATTGGCGTTTGTTTAGATACTTGTCACGTTTTTGATGCTGGTTATGATATTAAAAATGATTTAGGAGGTGTTCTTAAAAAGTTTGATGAAGTTATTGGCTTAAAATATTTAAAAGCAATACATTTAAATGACTCTAAAAATATTTTAGGTTCACATAAAGATCGTCATGAATGCTTAGGAAAAGGAAATATTGGAAAAGAAGCCTTTATTAAAATAATAAATGAACCTAAATTTGATGGTCTCTCTTTTATTTTAGAAACACCAAATGATGATTTAGGATATAAAAAAGAAATAGAGTTCGTTAAAGAAAACTCAAAACAATAGTTTTAATACTTCATTTTATTTATAAAATGACTGTAAAGTGGTAAATTAATTAATACTTAAGGAAAGATTATGGAAAAGAAAAGATTTTATATTACAACACCTATTTATTATCCAAGTGGAAACCCACATATTGGACACGCATATTGCACAACTTTAGCCGATGTTATCGCTCGTTATAAAAGAATGAGACATTTTGATGTCTATTTCTTAACAGGAACTGATGAGCATGGTTTAAAGATTGAAAAAAATGCAAAAGCTCAAGGCAAAACACCTAAAGAATATGTTGATGGTATTGTTACAATTTTTAAAAAACTTTGGGATGCTTTAGAAATTTCTAACGATGATTTTATTAGGACAACTGATGAAAGACATGTAAAAGTTGTACAAGATGCTTTTAGCACAATGTATCAACATGATGATATTTATCTAGGAAAATATGAAGGATGGTATTGTGTTCCTTGTGAATCTTTCTGGACTGATACTCAAGTTGGGGAAAATCATCTCTGCCCTGATTGTGGTAGACCTGTAGAAAAAGCTACAGAAGAATGTTTCTTCTTTAAAACAAATAAATATTTACCAGATGTTTTAAAATGGTATGAAAATCCAAACGTTATTTATCCTGTAAATAGAAAAACAGAAATGCTTAATACATTTATTAAACCTGGATTAGCTGATTTATGTGTTTCTAGAACAAGTTTTTCATGGGGTGTACCTTTAAAAGAAAACGAAAAACACGTTGCTTATGTTTGGCTTGATGCATTATTTAATTATTTAAGTGCATTAGGCTATGGAAGCAAGGATGATTCTTTATATCAAAAATTCTGGGCTAGTGAAGAAAGTGAAATTATCCATATTATTGGAGCTGACATTACTAGATTCCATACAATTTATTGGCCAGAATTTTTAACAAGTATTGGTGCTAGACTTCCTGATAGAGTATTTGTTCATGGGTTACTTATGATGAAAGATGGAAAGATGTCAAAATCAAAAGGAAATGTTGTTTCACCTTATCCATTAATTGAAAAATATGGCGTTGATGCTGTTAGATATTATCTTGTAAGAGAAGTTGTGTTTGGACAAGATGGGCAATTTACTCCAGAACAATTCGTTGAAAGAATAAATATGGATCTTGCTAATAACATTGGAAACTTAGTTAGTAGAACAGTTTCAATGATTCAAAAATATTTTGGCGGTGAGATTCCTGAATTTGAATCAAATGTTAATGAATTTGATCATGAACTTGAAGTATTGACCGATAACACAATTGATAGCTTTATTTCTAAAATGGACGATCTCCATGTAACAGAAGCTTACATTGATGTTATGAATTTATTTGCTAGAGCAAATAAATACATTGAAGAAATGGCACCATGGGCACTTGCTAAAGATGAAACTAAAATAAGAAATTTAAAGAGTGTTATGGCTCATCTTGCAAATATCATCTTTGTAGGAACTAAACTTCTTGAACCAGTTCTCGTTGAAAAATCAAAATTAATTTATGAATCACTTGGAATGAATAAAGATGAAAGTGACTTCAACAACATTAAAAATAAGAACATCTTAGATAAACATGTTGTCAAAAAAGGTGAAGCTTTATTCCCTAGACTTGATACAGTAAAAGAAGCTGAATACATTAAATCTTTAATGGGTGGAAACAAATAAAAAATAGAGCAAAACGGCTCTATTTTTTAAAAACTACGCAAATCTCAACTATTTTTATGAAAAGAGAAAGAATTACAATAAAATTAGACTTTAATTTAGACATTGATTTTAAATCCAAAATTAATTATTTAGTTTATTTTAACGATGAAAAAATCATTTTCACTAAATATAAAAAATACAAAGGACCAATAACTTTACAGCTTCTTCCCTGTGGCGGAATCCAATCTTTAAACAGAAATAAAATTATTGTTGCCTTAAAAAATGGATATTTAGAAGTTAGTGAATTAATTTATAAAGATGAAGAAATGACATCAAAAGATTTTATTAATCTTGTTGGAAGAGATGAAGTTTTAAATGCTATTTTAAAGTAGCTTAATTTTATATATACTTAAAGACATGAAAAATATTATTACACACGTTAAATGTATTGATTTTACTTTCGATGGGCAAGGCTTATGCGAAAGTGATTTAAATAAGATTACTTTTGTTCCTTCTTTGCTTATTGGAGAAGAAGCAGATGTAGAAATTTTATATGAAAAACAAAAATATAATGTTGGAGAAATAGTTAAAATAACTAAATTTTCACCATATAGAATTACTCCTAAATGTCCTTGTGCAACAAGCTGTGGTGGGTGTTCTTATCAAAATTTACTTTATGAAAAAGAGTTAGAATATAAAAAAGAACAAGCGTTAAAAACAATATCTTCAATTGCTAAAATTGATTATAAAGGTTCTAAAATCTATGGAATGGAAGAACCATATTATTATAGAAATAAAATCCAAGTTCCTTTTGGATACGATAAACAAAAGAGACTTGTTTATGGTTTTTATAAATTTAAAACACACGATATTGTTCCTATTAAAGAATGTGCGATTGAATCTATTGAACACGTAAAGATTTTAAAGACAATTAAGACTTTAATGGAGTCAATGAAAATTAGAGCATACGATGAAGATACTGGCTTTGGTGACCTTAGGCATGTCCTTATTAGAGTCGGAAAAGTAAGCAAAGAAATAATGGTAGTTTTAGTTGTTAAAGATGCTCGTTTTAAATCTAGAAACAATTTTGTTAAAGCTTTAGTTAAAGAAAGTGACAACATAACAACTGTAATAATTAATGAAAATCCCCGCAAAACTAACGTTATTTTAGGTGAAAAGGAAGAAATTGCCTATGGCCCTGGATTTATTTTTGATACTTTATGTGGAATTAAATTTAAAATTAGTTCCAAATCTTTTTATCAAGTAAATCATGATCAATGTGAAGTTTTATATGGATTAGCTTTAGAAAAAGCAAATTTAAATAAAGATGATATAGTACTTGATGCATATTGTGGAATCGGAACAATTGGCTTAATTGCATCTAAAAAAGCTAAAGAAGTTTATGGTGTTGAAATTGTTAAAGAAGCAATTGTTGATGCTAAAAACAACGCTTATTATAACAAGATAACTAATGCACATTTTGAATGCAAAGATGCTGCTGATTATATGATTGATAAGAAATTTAATTGCGTTTTTGTTGATCCTCCACGTAAAGGACTTGATGAAAAATTCTTAAATTCTTTAATTAAAAATAAACCTGAAAAAATTGTATATATTTCATGCGATGTAGGTACACTTGCACGTGATTTATTTACACTTAAAAAATTCTATAAAATTGAATCAATTGATTTTGTAGATATGTTCCCTAGAACTTATCACGTTGAAAATATTGTATCGATGATATTGAAAAAATAAAAATCCATCTTTTTAAGAAATTTAATAGCAAGTGTAGGATTTTCTTTTTTTGGTAACTTAATTTGTCTATGCTACATTATACAAGTAATCGTTTTATATTATAATACAGTTGATATTTTATGAAGCGTTTGTTACACTAATATTAGAAAAAGGTGATACAAATGAATCATTCTAAAAATGAGATTATTAAAAAAATGATGGAAATTGGAGACGGTTCAGTTTCTAGGAAAGATGTAATTGCTAAAGGAATATCCCCAGCTAGTTTTTTAAGATTCGTTCAAGCTAATGGGCTTATAAAAATAAGACAAGGTGTATATGGAAAGGCAGATGGAACGGTTGACACGCTTTTTCAATTACAAAAACAATATCCAAAAGTTGTTTACTCAGGTGCGACTGCTCTTTTTATTCTAGGCTTGACTGATAGGTTTCCGGAGGTGATAGAATTTACGATTCCTAAAGGATATCGTGTTCGAAAAGAAAATCTTGACGAGAATGTTGTTTATCACATCGAGAATAATGTAAATCTTTTTTTGCTAGGAAATGTTTTTGTAGAAACAATGTATGGCAATGAAATTTGCTGCTTTTCAAAAGAGAAAATGGTAGTTGAGATGATTAGAAAAAGAGATGACTATGATTCAGAATTATTTCTGAAGTCAATTAAAACTTTTTTGAAGGGAAAGGATAAAAACATGGAATTCCTTTTTCGATACTCGAGAATGAGAAAAATTGAAGATAAAGTATATCAAATTCTAGAGGCTTTGAATTATGAAAATTAATAAGGATTCGCTTTCAGCAAAAGTTGGGAATATTGCTAGAGAAAGAAAAATAAGTGCTAACGTTGTTTATTATAGGTATTTTTTCGATTGCTTCCTAAAGAGATTATCAGTTTCTCCTTATGCTGAAAAATTTGTTCTTAAAGGTGGTCTATTTCTCTCTTCAATTCTAGGGATTGAAAAAAGATCAACATTAGATATCGATTTTATTGTTAGAAAAATACAAATAGAACGAGAAACTATTATTGAAATAATGAAAGAAATTTGTGAGGAAAAAGTAGATGATAATGTCTCTTTTAAATACATTGGCGAGTCAGAAATTAAGAAAGATGATATTTACGGTGGTTTTAGTATTTCTATAGAAGGAAGATTAGAGAACATCAGACAAAGATTTGACATTGATCTAGCCACTGGCGACGTCGTTTATCCTTCTGATAGACAATATGAATACAAATGTCTTGTTACTGGAGAAATACTTCATCTGAAGAGTTATTCTATTGAGAGCGTTGCTTCGGAAAAACTACAAACATTCCTTCATAAAGGAGCACTCAATAGTAGAGCAAAAGACCTTTATGATCTTTATATTATGGAGAGACTTTTAGAGAAAAATCATGAAAGTTTAAAAGAAGCTTTTATTGCAACCTGCCGTTCTAGAGCTTTTGAAATAAATAGAGAAAAAGCTATGAAAATACTTGATTCAGTTTCTTCTAACACAATGCAGAAAAAGTTCTGGAAAACATATTCATCAAAAACAAGCTATGCAAATGAGATTTCTTTCGAAGAAATTATGACTTCAATTGGCAGACTTATTGAGATTATGATGTAATTTGCTAGTTTGAGAAACGAAAGATAATTGTTTAATTAAGAAGAACCTTTCTAATGAAACAAATGATTTTTTTAATAGAGAAAAATGACAATTCAGGGTACTAAAAATAAAAAAAGTTAAAAATGGTACCCTTAAACGACATTTATCTCTAAAAAATTATTAAAAATGCGAAAAACTAAAAATTATTAATTGTTTAAAATCTTTAAACTTTCAAAACACCGAAACAAAAACTTTCAAAACACCGAAACAAAAACTTTCAAAACACCGAATTTGAATAATAATTCATTAACACTGACTCAAATATTGTTAGTAAATTTTAAATTGATAGGAGTAGACTTTTTAAGATTTATTATTTTTCAAACCAGTAAACATGTTTATCTTTAACTCTGAAATAATCGTACAAAGAAAAATCATCAAGAGATAATCCGTTAATTTCAATTACATAGTTACTTGTATTATAGCCAATTAAACCAACTCGTTTATGATTCTTTAGGATTTCTTTTGTCACTCTATTTAAATCTAAAAGATCGTCCATAGCATTATTAACCCATTCTTTATCATACATATCTTCTCTTTCAATATATTCTTTTTTATTTTTAAGCACAGAATCTATGAATTCTTTTTTAGTAAAGATTTTATTTTCCTTTAAACCTATTACTGTTCTTTCATTTCCTAAGTTGTCGATGTATTTCTTGCCGTATGATTTGAGATGAAAACGAGAATCAAGATAAAATTTTTCATGATCATTTAGACCAAGATGGTTTTTAAAGAAATCATTATACTGATGATAAATTTCCGTTTTCTTAAATTTTTTATAATGACCTTCAAATTTCTTTTCTTCTATGCGATATTCTTTTGCATATTGTTGATAAAGAATGGCCAGTTCTTGGGTTTCTTCATAATAGCCATCAGAAAGAAGTAAATTCACACAATCTTTTATGCGTTTATCTCGTTCCTCTTTTTTAGCTTTTAGGTAATCTTCTAGAGTTAAATATTTCTCATCTTGTAAAGAACCTACATCAAGACAATCTTCAAAAGAAAGACCATAAAAGTATAATCTAAACTTGTCGGATATTTAATAAATTCTACATTGTTCTCATTAGAATTGAAAATAAGAATACTACATGGTTTTTTCAATTTATTCTTCATATAAATATTATACGAAATTTTAGAAAAGTATTTTTACTTGTACTTAAATTACGATAAAAAATGTGAAAAAAAGTGCAAAATATGATTTCATCAATGTAAAGAAAGAACTTTTAAAACACTGAATTTGGATTATTTTCTTTGATAATAGATAAAAGAGCATATTGAGTTTTTGTTTATGATAAAATAAACATAAAGAGTTAAAATATGAATTATGCAGAGAAAATTTTTGAATTAAGAAAATCAAAAAATGTTTCAAAAGAAACACTTGGAGCTTCGCTTGGAGTAAAGGAAAAACAAATTTCAAGATGGGAACAAGGAATAGAAGTTCCTGAATTTAAATACGCTAAAAAGTTAGCAACATATTTTGGAATTAGTGTTGATGAATTATTTGGCGAAAAAATAAATGTAGAAGAAGAAAGCAAAGAAGGTTTATCATTTCATTTTAAAAATATATCAATTACCTACTCATTAATTTCTTTAACTAATTATTTTGGAATGATTTTGCTAGGACATTTTTCTAATGAAATCTCTAAAATTATTTATTCTTTTAGTGGATCAATTTGTGATTCTCAAGCAGGATGTAATGTCGGACCTTTTAATTCTATGGTTCTAAATATTAAAGAATTGATATGCTTATTTGGAGTAATTTGGACAATAATATTTTCTTTTATTTTATTAATGTCGTTTATTATCTTTCTTTCAAAATATTTTAAAGAAACAAAGAATAAAATAATTCGTACAACTTTAGTTACTTCATTTAAAACTGGTATAACAGTTATAATTGCTACTTTATTAGGAGCGGTACTTGCTCTAAGTGTAGGTCAACATGTTGAATATATTAATATAAATACATTTGGCTTCTTTAGTGGCTTATTGTTTTTGATTGGGTCTTTATTTGCTATAGATGTATTTATTACTTTAATAAAAATCATATTAATGAAAATTCTTAAAAAGGTGATGATTCTTAAACCTTGGAAAGACTATAAAAAAGGATATGAAATAGCTTATATTTCTATGGGTTTGGCTTTATTCATATTTTTTATTATATTTGGATACTCTTCATATGTAGGATTTTATATGTTTAATATATTTTATTTTCCCATTTCCTTTATTCTTTTTGCCATACATTTGTTTTTAACTTATTTACCTTTAAAGAGTGAATAATAAATTTTTATATAAGTATAATTTATAATTTTTCTATTTTATATTTAATGTTAATTTATAAATTTTTTATTTCTAAAACCAAAAAACTTACTTTTTTGCAAATTTAGCACTTTTGAATACTTACATTTTTGCAAATTACTGTAAAATTTACTAAAAACATTATAAGAAAAAACTAGAGGTAAATGCATGCGGAATGTCAAAATCTCAGTTGTCTGGTGCATTAACAAAGTTTAATTTAGGATTTTAGTATAAAGAGATATGGTGTCAACTTTGTCATAGAAAGCATAATAAAATAATAGTATACTTTAAAAGTAGTCTTTAAATATACTTTGTGGTATACTTTATCCACAAAAGGAGAAACCATTCATGAGTCTTACTATTAAAGAAAATGAACAAATTGAATTTAAAGAATCTTTATCACAACTCGATAAAGGCATAAAATCATTAACCGCAATGCTCAATAGGGCTAATCATGGAATGGTGTATTTTGGCGTTAAAGATAATGGCGATATCTGTGGCGTGTTAGTCGGAGAAAAAACTTTGCAAAATATCAGGCACCGCATACAAGAAATAGTTTTTCCACAAATTGTTATTCGTTTAAAAAAAGAAGTTATTGAAGGTAAAGAAGTAATTATACTTTCATCTGAAGGCTTTGAAATTCCTTATTCTTGTGATGGAAGATATTTTATTAGAAATGTTTCTTCGGATGAACAAATACATCCTCAACTTTTGAGAAAAATGTTAGAGGTTGGTAATTGCGATTTAATAAAAAACTCAAAATCATATATTCAAGATTTAACATTTAATCAATTTAAGGAATATAACAGAGTTAAAGGTATACATATTACTGGAGATGGATCTAATTTCTTAAAGTCGAAAGGCTTATATGACAGAGATGGAAATTATAATTTGATGTCTTTTTTACTATCTGACCAAAGTAATGTCTCAATTAAGATAGTTAAATTTAACGGGAAGGACAAAACAGCTTTTTCTGAAAGAACTGAATATGGATATAAATGCTTATTAAACTCCATCGACGATGTTTTAAGATATATAAAATCTATGAATACAACCAAAATAGATGTATCATCAGATATTTCAAGAAAAGAAGTCCATTTATTTAGCTTTGAATCTTTTAGAGAAGCTTGGATAAATGCCTGTCTACATAATAGATGGTATGAAATGATTCCACCTTCAGTATTTATTTTTGATAATAGAATAGAGGTTGTATCCTATGGAGACATTCCTTATAACTTAACAAAGGATGATTTTTATAATGGATCAAGCGTTCCGGTTAATAAAACTTTAAAGGACATATTTGTAAGCCTAGGTTTAGCTGAGCAAAGTGGACATGGGGTCCCTGTTATTGTTTCTAACTATGGGAAGAATGCGTTTTCTTTTGAAAGTTGCACGATTAAAGTCACAATTCCGTTTGCCTTCGAGCCAGATTTTGTCATTGGTAGAAAAGCAAAAGAGAACATCTTAGAAAGACTTACAACTAATCAAATAAATGTTCTTAAGTTGCTTCGAGATAAACCTAAATCAACGCAAATAGAAATCGCCGAAGAACTTAATATAAGCATCGCAGGAGTAAAGAAGATTATCCTAAGATTACAAGAACTTGAATTATTAGACAGAGAAGGCAGCAAAAAAGATGGTTATTGGGTCGTTAAAGTATACAACAATAGTAAACTTTAAAGTAGATTTTAAAATTTCTTTTTATCCACTTTGCAAAAATGTTTTGTTAAATTTCGAAACGTTATTTTTAATATAAACAAACGTTTACTTTGTATTTAAGAGATAAATCTAGATAAATGCTCTCGATATTAAGTGAGAAATTTTGAAATTGAATGTCAAGAAAAATGTATTTAACGAGATATGATTTTTCTTAATTTTTAAATGATGATTTAATCTTTAAAATATAAATGTGATGTTTTGGTTATGAATATATTTTATACAAAAAGGGAATTGAACTCCCTTTTTTACTATGTTATGATACATTTGAAGGTGATGAAAATGATTAAAAGAAATATATATAGCCAAATTTTAGAAAGTGTCCAAACAAAGCCAGTTACTTTAATAACTGGGGCAAGGCAAGTAGGAAAGTCGACTATTGCACTTGAATTTGAAAAGCAAGGGTTTTCTTATGTGTCATTAGATAGCTACAGAGAAAGAGAGACGGCAAAAAAAGATGCAGACATGTTTTTAAAAATGCATCCATGGCCTTTAATAATTGATGAAGTTCAAAGAGCTCCTGAATTATTTAGTTCGATAGAAGAAATTGTTAATGAAGAAAAAAGAAAGCGCAATGATAACTATGGTATGTATATTTTGACTGGTTCACAAATGTATAAGTTGATGAACAATGTTACTGAATCTTTAGCAGGCAGAGTTTCAATCATCCACATGATGCCATTATCGAGAAATGAGATAATTGAACGTGATGAACCAGTATTCAATTTTGATATATTAGAAATTCAAAAAAGAGCAAAAGTTAACCCAATTTCGCCTATTGAGTTATTTAATAATATTGTTAAAGGATTTTATCCTGAACTTTATAGCAATTTAAAATTAAGATTTGAAAAGTTTTATTCTGATTATGTTGAAACATATATCGAACGTGATGTGTCTGAAATCATAAATGTTAAAGACAAACTTCAATTTAGACATTTTATGGAACTTATTGCCTCACTTACTGGTAAAGAACTAGTTTATGATAATATAGCAAAAATAATTGGAGTAGACAAAAAAACAATAATGGCATGGTTAAGCGTTTTAATAGCAGGAGATATTGTTTATCTTTTGGAGCCTTATAGTGAAATATCTATTTCTAAAAGAATTGTAAAAAGACCAAAACTATATTTTAGTGATACCGGACTTGCTTGCTACCTTGCAAGAATTACATCGGGTGAAATATTAAGTAATAGTGCATTTTCAGGAAGATTTGTCGAAACTTATATAATAAATGAAATCAAAAAGAGTTATTTAAATAATGGTATTGAACCTAGTTTTTATTATTATAGAGATAACAACATGAATGAAATTGACTTAGTTATAATTCAAGATGGCAAACTTCATAGAGTTGAATGTAAAAGTGGTATCAATTTTAACAACTCAGCTGTTAAAAATTTTAAACAACTAGATAAAACACAATATAAAATTGGTGCTAAAGCAATTATATGTAACACGGACAGTCCTTATCCATTAGATGATGGAGTGTATGTTCTGCCGTTATCAGGTATTTGATTTGAAAAATAAATTAATATATAAAACATAATTTTTATACAACAATTATCTTTAAAGTTGTATTTAATAAAATTGCAAGAACTTGCAAAAATTTTAGTTAGAGGTTGTTTTATGATTAAAAGAGAACGTTATTTAAATGCACTAATTGATAGGATGAATAATGGAATGATTAAGGTTGTTACTGGAATTAGAAGGTGTGGAAAATCATTCTTGTTGTTTAATATTTTTTATAATTATCTTCTTGAACACGGAATCAATGACAACCACATAATAAAAATTCAATTAGATGATATCTCTAATGTAGAATTATCTGATCCTAGAAAACTTTACACTTTTGTTAAAAGCAAAATAATTGATAAAGATGATTATTATGTTTTGCTAGATGAAGTTCAAATGGTTGAACATTTTGAAATGGTTTTGAATTCACTCTTGCATGTAGATAATGTAGATACTTATGTGACAGGAAGTAATGCAAAATATTTATCATCAGACATAATAACGGAGTTTAGAGGAAGAGGAGATCAAATCCATCTTTCGCCATTATCGTTTAAAGAATTTTTCGATGCTTCTAATCTAGATTTTAATGATGCATGGAATGAATATTCTACTTTTGGTGGGTTACCTTATATTTTGAAATGCAAAGCAGATGATCAAAAAATTAATTATTTGAATAATTTATTCAATGAGACATACCTTAAAGATATCGTTAATAGAAATAATATAAAAAATACAGATGCGTTAGAGGATTTACTAAATATTATTTCATCTAGTGTCGGATCTTTAACAAATCCAAATAAATTGTCTAAAACATTTAAATCTATTAAAAACATCGACATTGCACCAAATACAATTAATCAATATTTAAAATATTGCGAAGATTCTTTTTTAATTAAAAAAGCTTATAGATATAATGTTAAAGGAAAAAACTATATTGATACTCCTTTTAAATATTACTTTTCTGATATAGGTTTAAGAAATGCTCTACTTGGATTTAAACAGCAAGAAGAAAATAATATCTCAAATTTTGCAAAATAAAATCAAAAAAAGAACGAATATACGATAACCA
>OJML01001050.1_pt1 | contig 15080 bp, 10 predicted proteins | sample 1597221 | NCBI WGS metagenome assembly OJML01 (sample SAMEA2452123, study PRJEB22498) | human gut metagenome | biome: human feces; feature: human gut; material: feces | place: Australia | collected 2012 | reverse complement strand
CATAAAGCATGAAAAGCAGTGGTTAAAAAAGCACGCAACTGCAAAAAAGGATTTTATATTTTTATTTTTTATCGATATTCTTCTAATCCACACTTTGGAAATCATTTTTCAGTTTTTACATACTTCTAAAGATACTTTTCAAAGATTTAATATAAAAATTAATACGATAGTCATCTCTTAAAAAGCATTTTTTAACCTTTTTGATTTATCAAATGTTTATGTAAATTTTTGTAATATTTTTAACCATTTTTTATATATTTTTATATATAAAAATACTAAAATATTTCAGGATATGTTTGAATTAAAAGACGTCTCAAAAATATATAAAAAAAGAAGAAAAATCAAGTATGCTTTAGATAACGTAAGCCTTAAACTTCCCGATAAAGGTTTTGTTTTTATCGTAGGTAAAAGTGGGTCAGGAAAATCGACATTAATTAACATCATTTCTGGTTTAGATTCATATTCAAAAGGCGAAGTGATTTATAACAATAAATCATATAGCACGCTATCATTTACTGATTTTGATATATTGCATCACAATGAATTTGGGTTTGTTTTTCAAGACTATTGTTTAATCGAAAACGCTACAGTTGAAGATAATATTGCACTTGGTGCACTACAAAATCACAAAAAATTAGACAAAGAAATTCATGAAATTTTAGTGAAAGTTGATCTCGAAAATAGTGAGAAAAAATTAGTTAAGCAACTTAGTGGTGGGCAAAAGCAAAGAGTATCTCTTGCTCGTGCATTAATTAAACATCCGAAGGTCGTTTTTTGTGATGAACCTACCGGAAATTTGGATTTTAGATCTTCAATTAAAGTTTTAAATATTCTTAAAGAAATAAGTAAGGAAAAATTAGTTGTTATCGTTTCTCATAATGAAGAAAATGCATACGAATATGGAACTAGAATTATCCAATTAAATGAAGGAAAAATTATTGGCGATAAATCGCTTTCTCCTTCTGCTCAATCACATGATTTATATGAAATTTCATCATCGTTTTATGCTAATGAAGACGAAATTAATAAATTTAATACACTATATGATAATAAAACAGTAACTGGCCTAACTTCAAAATATAGTAATTTCATACCAACAGATGAGAGTTTAATAAAAGAAAACGATATGCTGTTAAACAAAAAAAGTGTATTCGCTGCTCATAAAACGCTTTTTAAGATTTTTAACAGGAAAAATATTAAAAAAACAGGTTACTCACTTTTTACTGCACTTCTCTTATCCCTTTTTGCTGTTTCTTATCAAATAGGTAACTTTAATTGTGCAAAAGACATGGGAAATCACTATTCAGCAAATCCTAATTTGTTTAGAATTGACAAAGTTTGTAATACAAGTGCTCCAACCTATTACAACAAAATTCTTGAAGAAGACATTGAAGCAATTAATAGCTTAAATCATGGTACTTACTTTAAACAATATCACAATGATTTACTGTTATCAAAATTAAAAAGCGGAGAAGTTCTCTATAATAACACTCATCCTACTCATAATGATTTACATTTATTTTATAGGAGAAAAATTAATGGGATACTTGTCACTAATAAAAATTACATTTCTAAATTACTTGAAGTTGATGAATTAGAAATAACACCAAATCCTAATGGTGAAAAACCTACTGGTATATATGTGACAGATTATGTCTTTGATAGTTTCAAATATTTTCAAAATTCAAACAAAAATGAAAACAATTTCTTTAATTATAATTTTTGTCCATCACCTAGATTGAATTTTAAATGCGCATATATAAATGGCATTATTAAAACCAACTACAAAGAAAAATATAAAGAATTAAAAGACAAAGTTCCTTTCCCAGAATTTGAACGGGCTAAATTTATAAATCTTCCAGAAAATTTTAAACCTATTGAAGAACTTTTATACATTTATAATGTTGCTTATTCTTTTAACCCAGATTTTGAGAATGATTATTTGTCTTCATTAGATGCTCAAGAATCAATTTATTTAAATACATTAATATTGTCTGAAGACGTTGAGAACGAAGGTAAAGCAGAAAAATTGTATCAAAGTTATGTCACATACGATGAAAATCTTAAAGATGATGAAGTTATAATAAATGAAACATATTTCGTTAATTATAAAGACCATAAAAATAACATTCCTGCTTTTGAAAACTATTTAAATGATTTTAAAAACATTAATATTGTAAATTTTGTAGATGGATCAACCGTTGATAATACAAATGTCGAACCTATACTTAACGATAAGTTTAAAAAGGTTCATCTCTTATCAAATTATCTTAAAAATTACCAACTTACTAACCCTAAATCTGCTTCAATTTTTGTTAGTAAAAATCTTTATAAAAAGATAAAAAAACATAATTTTTTCAATTATTCGTTATATTTTGAAAATCCTAAAAAAGCAAAAATAGTTACAAGCATTTTTGATAGTAATAAGTTTACATTCGTAGGAAGGCCTTATCAAAATAGTATCATTTTTTCTAAGAACGTTGAACCTTTTAAAAAGCTTTTTAAAGTGTTTGCTTATTTTGTTTCATTAGCTATGATTGTTGTTATTTTATTCTATTCTATTTATTCAATAAAATCAGAAAAATATACGATAGGTGTCGTAAAATCTTTAGGAACGAGAACTACAGATATTTGCGCTAGTTATGCTTTTCAATTGATGTTATTTTTCTTAGAAACAGGAGTCACTTTCGCTCTATTTTATCATTTAATTTTAACACTCATAAATTACATATCATTAACGATGTTCAGCACTAATTTTACAAATTATTTACTTATTTTAAATACAGCCTTTAATTTTAAACCACTACTTTTTGCATCATTATTAGGTGTGTTATTTGTATGTTGCTTATTCTCACACCTATTTGATTTATTAATTTTATCACGCATTAAACCAATTAAAATTATCAAGAACAATAAGGATTAAAAAGATGTTTAGACTTAAAAATGTAACGAAGATATTTACTATAAAAACTAGTGAAAAAATTGCTCTTAATGACATAACCATTAATCTTGGTGATACCGGTTTAAATTTTATTGTTGGTAAAAGTGGTTCAGGAAAATCTACATTTTTAAACGTTGTTTCTGGATTAGATTCTTTGACAAAAGGTGAAATAACTTATAATGATTTAAATTATAAAAATTTAAAAGATAGAGAGTTTGATGCGTTGCACTATAAAACTTTTGGTTTTGTTTTCCAAGATTATTGTTTATTAGAAAATTTAACTGTTGCTGATAATATTGCTCTTGGTGCTTTAAAAAATGCAAGACGATTAAAAAACAAATTAATGAGATTCTTGAGCAAGTTGATTTAAAAGGTTATTCCAAAAAGCTTTGCAAAGAATTAAGTGGAGGGGAAAAGCAAAGAGTTGCATTAGCTCGTGCTTTAATTAAAAAACCTCAAGTTATTTTTTGTGATGAACCAACTGGTAATCTTGATAAGAATTCCACAGAAAAAGTTCTAAAAATTTTAAAACAAATGAGTAAGAAACGTCTTGTTTTAATCGTATCTCATAATGAGGAAAACGCTTATCAATATGCTGATAGAATCATTAGATTAAATGATGGAAAAATTATTGAAGATAAATCACTTGATCGTAACAATAAGCCTAAAGGATATTATCTAGTAAGTTCTTCAATTTACACCGATCAAAATGAGATAAATAAGGTAAATACCTTGCTAAAAGAGGACAAAATTAAAGGATTATGCTCTAACTATATTAATTTTATAGATACAGATAACTCAAATATTAGACCTGAAAGCGTCGAAAGAAACCTAAAATCAAGATGCCATTGTCATAAAACAATAGCCAAACTTTTTAATAGAAATCAAACGAAAAATATAGTTTTTTCTTTCATTACTTCTATCGTTTTAGCTTTATATTCTATTTGTATAAGTTTATCTTCTTTTTCTGTTGATCCTTATATAAACGAAAATTATTCAGCTGATAAAAAATACAAGTGCTTCAAAAAAGTGTAATTGATAATGAAGGCGCTCTTTCATTCTATTATTACAACAAAATAATGGATGAGGATTTTTCAAAATTAGAAAGTGTCTACAAAGGAAATTATTATAAAAAATATAAATATTACTTTCCATGTGTTTCATATTGGTATGATACAAACTCTTTATCAAACGTTGCATACGATTCAACTAATTTCATTAAGTTCTATCCTAAATCTGCTAATAATCTCGTAGTAACAAATAAAAAATATTTACTTTCGCTTCTTGAAACAAATTCAAACACTTTAAATATCATTGAAAACCCAAAAGGTAAAAGGTCAGATGATAAAGGCATTTATGTCACAGACTTTATTGCTGATTCATATTTATATAATGAAAAACTTCTAGGTAAAGTGACTGATTACAATCGCTTTTTTACTTATTTTAATTCTAAATATCACGGCTACGTAAACGGTATTATTCAAACAAATTATAGACAAGAGTGCGAGCCTTTAATGAATGAGCTTATAAATAATAAAAACAAAAATATCTCAATTAATTCAAATAACATCAAAATTTTGGATAGAATGCTTAATGTTTATGCACCTACATACGCATTTAATGAAGGCTTTGTTGAAAACTATAAAGTAGATGTTGATACTTACTATATAAAAATAGGTTATAACATCAGTTTTTCATCTTCAAAAAGCAATTTCGATTTAAGCCGTAAATCTATTTCTTTTGATGAAAACATTAAAGATGACGAGGTTGTAGTTGCTGATTCAATCGGAAACTATTTATCTTCTTCCTACACTGATTCAATTGATTTACAAAATCAAATAAATGAAGAAGGATCTTTTAATATTGAAATTAAAAATTCAGTCCAGGGTGACATACCATGTAACGCAAATGTTTTATTATCGAAAAAATTCAATAAAGTGACATTAAGTTCGATTTATAAAAAGACTAGAAGCATTGATTCAAAGAATTCTACTGCCATCATATATTTAAGCAAAAACAATTATAATGCATTACGCAAAAATGATTTCTTTCCAACTACTATTTATGTGGAAGATGTTTCGCAAATTAATAATGTTAAAACTATTTTAGAAGATTGCTCGTTTACTTTTGCTTCCTTCCTTTATAGACCAATCATTAATGTCACAAAAGGTGTTGCAAAATTTTCTATAATTTTTGCAATTTTTAAATACGTTTCTTTAATAACTGTTTGCTCTATTTTAATCTATTATTTATTCGATTTAGTTAATTCAGAAAAATATAATATCGGAATAATAAAGTCTCTAGGAGTAAGAAATAGAGATATTTGTTATGAACTAACTATCAAAATTCTATTATTTTCAATTTCTACAAGCATACTATATGCCTTTACGTATTATGCTTTAGCAAAAGCTTCCACAAAAGCAATTCTCTCTTCTTATGGTAAATTATCACCTTTTAACTATGATGAAATTCTTCATGATGTTGTAAGATTCACACCTTCAATTTATGTTTTTATTGCTATATCTTTATTAGTTTTTTCTTTAATAACAAGCCTTATAACATTAATCAAACTTACAAAAATAAAACCTACTACGATAATAAAAAATAAAGATTAATCGTTTTTCAATTTGCTTATAAATCAAAGATAATAAACATAAAAATATACATAATTGCCGTTTTATGGCGCGTGATATTTAAATTTATGAATAATTTATTTTTATTTAAACTATGAGTAGTATAATTTTTTTAGTCAAGGAGGAAACGATTAATGAAAAAAAGATTTCTTTACATTGCATCTTTATTTTCTTTAATTACGCTTAGTGCTTGTAGTTCTTCAGTTAATAAACCAACTGTTGATAAAACTATACCAACTTTAAAAAGTGTTTTTAAGACAATAAAAAATAGTGAAAACTATACAGTAAGAATCAAAAGTTATGTTACGTCTATTAATTATGATGCAACAAAATCAGTCACAAATAAGGCTATATATTATAAAGATAATATAAATAAAACTGAGTATGGATTTATAAACGACTCAAAAGGATTTTATTCTTTTACTAAAGATGATAAAGGTAATGTTGTTCCTGGTTATACGTATGATGAAACCACAGCATATTATCAAGATTCATTCTTTACTTTAAGAAGCATAAACCTCGATTATCTTCCTAGTGAATTTTATAAAAATAGAGAAAATTATTATGAAATCACAGATGATGGTTTAATTGAACAATTTTCTTTGTTTACAGATTTGTTTTCTTCTAATAATGATCTAGAAAGTATCGTTCCAGTAAGCTGTGCAGCTAAAGTTATTGAAAAAGATACCGTTACAGTTGATGTAACTTATAGTTACGAATCATCATTAATTGGAAAAGTAAGTTTAGAATTTACTAATGTTGGTTCAACTGAAATTAAAGGAGTTAATGACTATATTTCCTCAAATAAAGGAGCAAAAGTCATGGATCCAAAGCTCAAAAAAATTCAAAATCTATTCGCTAGTAGAAATTATACAGAGCACTACGAAGAAGATTCATCGACTTATGTAAACACATATTTTAATAATAATTATCTTTATAGAGAATATAGCGATAATTTATTACATACAGATAATGGAACTTTCTATAATGAAGGTCTTATCGAATTTAATGATAAAGAGTCATTTAAAAATGGTATTTATTCATACCAAATTAAAGATAATAAAGTAAGTGACGTCACAAAATACAATACAAAAGCAACATCTATTTTTGATTTAACACTTACTCCAGATTTCTTCTCATATTATCAAGTAATTAAAACATTTAATGAAAACACTGATAATGCTTACCCATGTGATTTTTATTCAACAGATAGTAGTGTTTTATCTTTAGCTAGTGCTTTTGATACAAGTGGCATTTCAACAAGCGAAGGTGTTACTTTATTTGGAACAGGTTTATCGATAAAAGATAGTTCAATTAATAGTGATGTTGAAATTAGTTTCTACATCTTCTTAACTTATAATAATAAAGCAACATATATCGAATATACGTTCTCAAATTTTGGGAATACACATGTTGATTTTATTGAAAAATATATAGATTCAGTTAAATAGAGGCAATATAAATGAAAAAGAAAACAGGAATTATTTTACTTGCAAGCGGACTAATATTTTCTAGTTTAGTAAGTTGCTCAAGTAATTCAAACAATAATCAAAACCAAAATGAAAATAAGGATGATAAAATAACAAAAATTACATGTTCAGCTAGCAAAACTGAGCTTGAAATTGGTGAAGAAACTAAAATCATTACAACTTTTGAGCCTAACAAAGCAAAAGATTTATTAACTTATGAATCAAGTAATGAAAAAGTTGTTAAAGTTGATGTCACAGGTAAAGTTACTGCAATTGGCGAAGGAACTGCAACAGTTACAATTACATGCAATAATTTTAAAGATGTCAAAGCTACTCTAGAATTCAGAGTTAAAGGCGAAACAGTTACAAAATTTGATGTTTCTTTCCCTAGTGATACTCCTTTAATTACAGAGGGTGTTACAACTTTATATAAATTAATTGTAGGTAAAACATACGAGTTAAAGTTCGATATAGAACCAAAAACCTTGCAAAACAAAGGTATTTTGGCTGAATACTCAAATAATAACGTTTGTGAATTTGATGAAAAAACATTAACTTTAAAACCAATTAGTGACATTACAAGACTTGATATTACATTTAAATTAAAAGGTACAAACGCATCTAAAAAAGTCAGTGTAAAAATCTTAACACAAGGTGAAAGCGACTCAAATGAGGCTCGTGCTTTATTTGATAAATCAAGCGAAGTTGAAGCTAAATCAAGCATCAATAGTTATGGGTTTAGTTTTAAAGCAAGTTATTTTAAAGACGGAATTAAAAATACAATAAGCGAAGAATCCACTCTCACTGTTCATAAAGATAAAAATAAATACTATATGAGTGGAATTAAAACAACTAATAATACAATTGGTGATGATGTTTCAACTCATGATAAAGAATTTCTTTATACAGGTTATGGAAGTGATGGAGCTTTCTATAAAATTGATGTAAATGAAAACGGAACACACGTTTCTGATCCTGTTAAAAAACAAATTATAAGTGAAGGAACAACAGGTGAAACTGTAATTACAACAAGTGATGCAATTAAACAATCAAAATATTATATTCATAATAGTAGAATTGGATTAAGTAAAATCGCTAGAGCTCAAGTAACAGTTGGACCATATGATTATTTCGTTCCAGGAAAGAGTTTACCTTATTATTTCGGTGGCGATGGATTAAAGCATGCTGAATTTTCTACTGAAGGTAATGTTTTAACAGTTAAAACATATCAAAATTACGAAAATAAAGAAGTTTTTGTCAACATAGGTGCTTATACTTTTAATGATGAAGGTCTTATTTTAGGTGTTAAAATTGTTGATAATGTTTTTAATTATAGCGATTTTGATTTTGATAATAATAAACCAAAGGATGAAGCTAATGAAATTGCTACATATGAAATTTCTTACACTCAAACAGTTGGTGAATTAACAAGCGAAGCAACAAAAGTTTTTGATACAAATAATTTATATTTTAAAGACTACACACCACGCTTATTAAATAATAAGAATAAAGAAGTCGAACTTTATAACGTTGGTGAAGCTTATAAATTAGATGTTATCAATGCTAAACCAGTTTTTGCTACAACTGACATCGATGATGTAACAATTGTTGAATCATCAAACCCAGATGTTGTTCAAATTCTTGAAGGAAATAAATCAATTAAAGTTTTAAAAGATGGTTCTTCTACTTTAACACTTTATACTTCTAAAGAAGTTGAAAAAACAATTACAGTTATGACTAAACTTCCTGATGCTACTGGAATTAAAGCAAAAATTGAAGGAAAAGCAGTAACAGGTTCTTTCCCTGCAATAAAAGGAAAAGCAATTTCAAATATTACATTTAATGTTGAACCAAGTGATGCAAAGCAAGATATAAATGTTGAAGTTATTGATAATAAAGGAACAATAACTAAAGAAACAAATGGTACTTATACTTTTGTTCCAAGTGCTGAAGGAAAAGTCGACGTTAAAGCTAGTGCAGTTTCTAATCCATCAATTTCAGTAACTATAAGTTTTGATGTCGCAAGCGAATCAACAACTTTATCTGATTTAGTTATTAAGAATTCAAGTTATATTGAAAGTGACAACCTTCTTATAATGGATGAACTATGCGAAGGAAAGTTTAAGTTTATTGATAAGGAACATGGAGAATTTTATACAGGGTTGAGTGGCATATATACAACGTACACCTTCACACCTGTTTTTGATGACGAAAATAAAACCATAAAATTCACAAACGTTAAGCCTACAAAAACCGAAGAAGAACTTATTGACTTTATGTTAGAAGCAAGCACTGATGAAGTTGTCTATCCTCTTGAAAATTCAATAGCTCGCATTAGCTCGGATGCTAAAAAAATCATGGATGTACAACTTATGAGTGTATTTAATGATAACGAATTAATATACAGAGAATGTGCAAAAACTTATACATTCGCTCACGTAGCTTAGTTAGGAGACCAAAAATGAAAAAGAAAAAATTAATTTTATTAGTATTGCCACTTCTTTTATCAGGTTGTACTTCCAATAATGAAGAGCCTTTAATAAAAGATAAAACTTTTGAAAGAGCTACTCAATTATTAAATAGATTGGATAAAAATAACGTAAATTCTTTCGATTTTATTGATAGAAGTTACAATTTTGACAATATCAGTTCATCAAAATATGTTGTTACTGGTGATTATAGCAAAGCAAAAGTTGATTATGAAGCTAGACATCAATATAAGCTTTATTCAAATAATGTAATTGAAGATAAACTTGAATGTGATGCTTTAACAGGTGTTGAAAATACAAATGTTGTAAGTACAACAAGTGCAACTGGGCAAATTTTTGATGACGGACATTATCTTTATGATTATTTTATAGGTCCTGATGAAGATTCAAAATTTGTTAATTGTTATGCAATTTCAAAATACAGAACAATTAATGATTATTTCAATTATTTAACATTACTCGATGATACTGCAAACATGTTTTTAAATGTTGGAACTTTATATCCAACTGAAAATGGTTATACTGAGCCATTTACAAGTATTAAAGAAGAAGACAATAAAGAAACTTATATTATGTCTGTCTCTTATCCAGGCGATTCAACTTATATGGCTTTCACATATGAATATGAAGTCTCTTTTGATTCAACTTCTTTAAATTTAGATCATCTTAGAATTAGGCTTGTTCAATTTAAAGATGCAGTAAGCGGTGATTATGAATCTGAAGCAAGAACTTACACCGAATACACATTATCTAACTTAAATTATGGTGAAAAAACTGAATTTAATGGTAAATTAAATGATTTTTCAATGATTAGAGAAGATAAAATTTATAATAAACCACATACAATTGTTAATTTAAAAGACTATAAAGATGGTACACTTCCAAGCGATAAGAGTCTTGAAGTTGCTCGTAATATTTTAGCTTATGGGGAAGATATTAGTGAATGCAATTATGAATTTATGTATCACGATGCATTTGATATTGCTGATTCAAATTATGCAATTTTTGGTGATGCTGAGTTTAAAGGAACAATCACTTCTTATTCAAATGACATTCAAATTAATTCAGGCTCAATTAAGAAAGTTGATAGAAATGATATCCCTTATGGCGATCCAGCTCCATATGAAATTTACACAATTGCTAACGATACAGGCGTAGAAAAATATGGTAAATTTGAAAAATATATCACTCCATGCTGCGCATTCTTAACTAAAGACGGCATTCAAAATGAAGACAATCCAAGTGCTGATTTAAGAGCTTATACAGGTGCTAACCCTTTATTCTTCCCTGAATTTAGGGACCTTATGAATTATTATCATACCTATAATTTAGGTAAACATTCTACAGGCTTATCAACAATTGAAATCACAAGCTCAGGTGAAAAAAATGGTAATTATCTAACTATTTCAGCTTCAACAAGAATCTATAGTAAAACAGTTGATGATACATTTGCCTTTACATTTGAAATTAACAATAACGTTATGGAAAGTGTAACTTTAGTTGTCACAGGTCAAAGTCAAGGGACTAAATATGTAGATACATATAAAGCAATTTGTTTATCAAATAAAAAGAAAGAATTTAAAGGCGAATTACCAAATTTTGATGATATAACTGCTCAAGTTACAATGAGGTCATTCTATGCAATTTAAAATCAAAAACCCTGCAAATCTCATTCCTTTTTTACTTTTTTCACTATTTTCATGTTCAAATAGTGAAAAAAATAAACCAAATGTTGAAGCAAAAGAGGATACAGTTTTAAAAGATGATTTAGCAAAATTAAAGAAGAGTAAAAACTACAAACTAGATATAGATTTTAATCTTAAGACAAGTCTAAATCCTGAATTTTATAAAGAAAGTTACGTCTATTTAGGCGATACGCTTCAATATACTTTAATTGATTCAGATAAAAAAGAAACGACTATCGGATTTACAAATGATGAGGATGGAATTTATTCTTACTCAATTCAAAATGGAGAAGTTATTCCTAATGCTACATTAAGTTACGATACAAAAGATATATTTGATTCAAGTACTGGTTTAAAGAATTTTTATAAGAATATAAATTTAAAAACTATTACTTATAAAGATTTAACATATACTTTTGCTTCTAATGATTTAATTAACATCAATGCTTTTTTAACTGCTTCTTCTTTAACTCCTACAACAGGTTTATCCGGATTAATTGAAGAATATAAAGTAACTGATGACAATGGGACTCTTATTTTTAATATGGATTTTGGAGTTAATGGTTATATTACTCATACAATTTCTAAAATTGATGATACTTCTTTAGCTCTTCCTGAAATCGCTAAATATAAAAAAGACGGTGGAAAAGCTAAAGCTGCTGATCAAGGCTTAGTAAAACTTGTTAAAAATTTAGAAACTTATAATTATTCTAGTGATTTAGGTGAATTTGTCGATAACGGAAAAACATATAGTAAAGGAAGAAAATATTTCACTGCAGATTATATTTATGATGATTATTCAGATGAATATCTTGCTTATTATAAATCAACATATAATAAAGAATTAACTAGAAATGGATATCTTACATTTAAGAAAAATAAAGGGAGCATCCAAGCTGGTGTTTATTCATTTAGTCCTAAATACGATGAATCAAATAAACCTTATTTAGATTCATCATGTTTAAATAGAGTTAGTGAAACTACAGTTTTAACAGATTTATATCCTTATTTTTCACATTTGAGTTTCTATAAATATATTTCTAGCTTTGATAGAGTAGGCTCAACTGCAAGAAATTATTTTCAAACAGCACGCACTGATCTTGCCTATGATTTTGGTAAAAATATTTTAGGTGTAAGCAACGCTAAGCCACTTGCATTAGGCATCTTAGATACTTCAACTAGTTTAGATGATATTGCTTTTGATTTCTACATTACTTATTCAAGTGATGCTACTTACATTGTAAACGTATCAAAATTCAATCAAACTAAAATAGATTTTATAGAAAACTATTCAAAATAAAACTAATTCAGTTTATGGTCCGAAAAACGGACCTTTTTTATTGTATAATTGTCTTATGAAATTAATTACAAATTATCACACACATACTTATAGATGCGGACACGCTCAAGAAATTAATGATGAGGAATATGTCAAAAAAGCAATTGAATGCGGATTCAAGGAATTAGGTTTTAGTGATCATGGCCCTTTTAAAGGAATACATCACGAAGGCATGAGAATGGATTTTGAAGAAATTCAAAATTATTTAAATTCAATTAATTCACTTAAAGAAAAATACAAAGATCAAATAAAAATTTATGTTGGTTTTGAAATTGAATATATCCCTAGATTAGATTCTTATTACAAAGAATTATATGAAAAATATAAAGTTAATTATTTAATTTTAGGTCAACATTTTACATATAACGAGAAAAACGAACCATCCTATTATTGGCCATTTTTTGCTAAAGATAATATTTTTTGTATCAAGCGTTATGTAGCTGATTTAATTTCAGGGATTAAATCAGGTTATTATAAATATGTTGCTCATCCAGATTTTTTTATAAATCATGTGAGTGTATTTAGTGATGAAATTAAAGATCTTTCTTTAGAAATAATTAACGCATCTATAGAGATGAACATACCACTTGAAATAAATTTAAACGGTTACCTTTATAATAGATTTGGTGCCTTTAAAAATGGTTGCTTATTTTATCCATCAGTAGAATTCTTTAAATTAGCAAAAGAAAATAATACCAAATTTATAATAGGAGTTGATGCTCATAGAATTAGTCAATTTGAAGATATACCTTACGAATTTTTAGATGAGTTCTTTAAAGAAACAGGCATTAAAGAAAAAGACATTATCCAATTTTTATTTGAATAATGTCTATATTTTTCTTAAAAACATTGCAAAACTAAACTATTTTCACTTTCATTCACTTTTTATGACATTTCTTTAGTATTCAACTTTGTGCTTTCTTGTGTAAGAAAGTTCTTTCATTAAAGGCGAGAATGTTAGAATTTTTATTGTTCCAAAAACTGCAAATGAAATGAATAAAGGCATCAAGTTAAGTTCATGAATTGTTTTAATATTTAATATTAATTCAATCGTTAACAAGATGTGTTCAAAAGAAAATAAGAAATAAAATGATGTGAATAAAATGTTCAATGCAAGTGGTTCGTACTTGGCTTCAAAAAAGAAAATCTTTATTAAAAATAAGCCAAACGTAATCGCGAAAGATAATATAAAAATCACAATGTAAACATATAACAATGGTCCACCTAAAATCGTTTCTTTAATCAATTCAACAAACGATTTTAATGAATAACCAGCTGATAATGTTAATACCACAAAAGCTAACGTTACCTTTCCTTTTAAATAATAAATTGATAAAAGTGTACAAACAACCGCGCTTAAAAGTATTGCTCCTAATGCATAATATTCAATGATTTTAACTTCCCTACTTCCATCAGCAATACCTTCATTAATAAAGAAAAGAAGTAATTCGCTAACAATAACGAAAACTAGAAAATTAATCGCATAAAAGAATAGTGCTTTTTTACTTTTGAATAAATCCAGTTTCATTTTATATTAGAATTTTAAATTTTTAATGTGTTCTTTAAGTCCTTCTTTTAAATCGTCTCTGCTTAATCCGATATCGATGATGGCTGTTAAATAACCTAATTTATCACCACAGTCATATCTTTTTCCGTCAAAGTCGTAGAAATAGACAGATTCTTTATGTCTTAATTGTTCAATAGCATCAGTTAATTGGATTTCTCCACCTTTTCCTTTTGGAGTATTTTCAAGTTCTTCGAAAATATGTGAATTGAATACCCATTTTCCTAGTGAAGCATAATCGCTTGGTGCTTTATCAATATCAGGTTTTTCAACAACTCCACCTAGTTTAAATAATCTATCATTAAGTACTTCTTCGACTTTCATTGAACCATACTTATTAATATTTTCATGAGGAACTTTTTGTCCACCAACAACAGTTTTGCCACCAACTTTTTCAAAAGCATCAATCAATTGCTTAACAGGTGGAATGTCTTTGTATGTGCAAATATCATCACCACAGCAAACTACGAAATTATTATCACCAATTACACTTTTTGCTTGTAAAACGGCATGTCCTAATCCAAGTTGAACTTCTTGCTTAACAAAATGATAATTTGCTTTTGTGCCAATATGGTGGATTAATTCAGCATATTTATTTTTACCATGTTCAATTAAGTCTTTTTCGAAAGGTTCATCTACAGAATAGTATTTTTTAATATCTTCTTTGCCTTCACTTACGATAAAAACGATATCTGTAATGCCACTTTGCAAGCATTCTTCGACAATATAATCAAGTGTTGGTCTATCGACAATTGGGCACATTTCTTTAGCAACGCCCTTTGTTATAGGCAAAAATCTAGTTCCCTTACCAGCGCATGGAATTACGGCATATTTTACTTTCATTTTTAAGTCCTCTTTCTTTCAAGAAAATTATATAACATTGAATTTTAGTTTGAAACACAAGCAAGAACAAAAGTAATTAAATCTATAAAATTTAATTACCCCATCTTGGCAAATGCC
>OJML01001046.1_pt1 | contig 15103 bp, 11 predicted proteins | sample 1597221 | NCBI WGS metagenome assembly OJML01 (sample SAMEA2452123, study PRJEB22498) | human gut metagenome | biome: human feces; feature: human gut; material: feces | place: Australia | collected 2012 | reverse complement strand
AGAAGATCAACGTTGTTATCCTCGACTTCGATGAGGAGAAGAAGCGTATCGCTCTCGGTTTGAAGCAGCTCACTCCACATCCATGGGATGCACTTGATCCAAACCTCAAGGTAGGTGATCACGTGAAGGGTAAGGTAGTGGTTATGGCTGACTACGGTGCATTCGTTGAGATTGCTCCAGGTGTAGAGGGCTTGATCCACGTATCTGAGATGTCTTGGAGCCAGCACCTCCGTTCAGCTTGCGACTTCATGAAGGTAGGCGACGAGGTAGAGGCTGTTATCTTGACTCTCGACCGTGCTGAGCGCAAGATGAGCCTTGGTATCAAGCAGCTCAAGGAAGACCCATGGGAGACAATCGACGAGAAGTTCCCTATCGGCAGCAAGCACGTTGCTACTGTTCGCAACTTCACTAACTTCGGTATCTTCGTAGAGCTTTCTGAGGGTGTTGATGGCTTGATCCACATCTCTGACCTCTCTTGGACCAAGAAGGTTAAGCATCCATCTGAGTTCACTCAGGTAGGCGCTAAGATTGATGTTGTTGTTCTCGAGATCGACAAGGAGAACCGCCGCTTGAGCCTCGGCCACAAGCAGTTGGAGAAGAACCCATGGGATGAGTATGAGAACATCTACACTCCAGGTTCAATCCACCAGGGTACTATCATCGAGATGATGGACAAGGGCGCTGTAGTTGCTCTCGCTGAGGGCGGCGAAGGCTTCGCTACTCCAAAGCACCTCACTAAGGAGGACGGCACAATGGCTAAGAAGGGCGAGACTCTCGACTTCAAGGTTATCGAGTTCGTTAAGGAGACAAAGCGTATCATCCTCTCTCACTCTCGTACATTCGAGGAGGGCAAGGACGAGCCAATCGCTAAGCCTACACGCAAGCACAATGGTGGTCGCAAGAACAATGATACTCCAGCTATCAACAACGTTGCTGCTGGTACATCACTCGGCGACATCGATGCTCTTGCTAAGTTGAAGGCTCAGATGGAGGGTAAGGCTTAATTCTCCGGAATAATAAGATTTTACTTATCATTTGCATTCAAATTATAAGGACTGATTTCTCTGTGAAGAGAATCAGTCCTTTTTTTTGTTTACTCAAGTTTCGCAAGTTACCTCCGGTCCCCGAAGGGGGCCAACTTTCAATAACCGCTGGTGGAATGACCGAAGGTCATGGAACCTGCGGACAACCAATAGTAGGGAGAAAGCGTCCCCAAAGGGGGCGAACCACATCCAGTCTTGCTCCTGTTCGCCCCCTTCGGGGACGGTAAGAGAGTATCTGTCACTATCCGCAGGTTCCATTCCCTTCGGTCATTCCACCCGCGGTTATTCACATTCGCCCCCTTCGGGGACGGAAGGATGCTACTTGCGAAAGTTCAGTATAATATAAAAAGGAAACATAAAAATAGGGTGTGTCATAGGTTTATGACACACCCTTTTTTGTTTGAGAATATCCTTTACTTCACAAGAATCTTATGATTCTTTACTTCACTAAAATCTTATGATGGTTCACTACGTAGATGCCGGCAGGAAGACCGAGACGCTGGAGATCTGAACCAGCAGCAACACTCTTTACCTTCTGACCACTCAGAGTATATACATCCCAGAAACCAGAGGCATCCTTCTCTATATGAGAAACGCCGGCAGAAGTGCCCGATACATAAACCAGCTGCATGGCTGGCTTCATACTGAAACCATTGATGTTATCCACCGGTTCCACCAGATACAGAATGTAAGGAGACAGATAGGTTGGGAAATCCACCAACTGAGAGGAACGGAAAGCCATTATACATCCACAGATAGAATGAGAACCTTTCTCCTCTGGAGTCACCGTCTTCGTAAAGGTAGTCACCTCACCATTACCTGCCAATGCAACATCTTCAATGGAATATCTGAAAAGCGGATCTGGATCATCACCACTAACCGCAGCAAAACCCATCGAAACCGTAGCCGCAGGTCCGTCGTTCTGAATCTTATAGGTAAACACAGCCTTGTCGTCATTCACTCTTGGCGCTCTCACCAGTTTGCCGCCATAATATGCCAGCTCCGTCTCGTAAAGCTCAGGCTCGGCATTCGTTGATGCCTCAACCAGATAAATGGTTGGCACTTCGCCCTGCTCCACCGTAAACTTCTGGGCATCAATTAGGTTCATGCCTGCTTTAGTACCACCCACGTTCACGCTAGCCATTGTATCATCCAGCCAGAGATAGAGATCGCCAGCCTTCTTCGGAAGCAGTTCGAAACTGCGGGTAATGGTGCCATGGGCAGGAATGCTGACGAAGATGTCCGTAGCCAAAGCAGATGGTTTCTCGGCAATCATATCAGAGAAAACATTCACGATGCCCTGATATTCGAAATCACAATCGTTGCTCAATGTTATCTGGAAAGTACTTTCAGCACCCGTCTTCAGCTCCTCAGACTCCAGCTTCAACTGGGCATTCAGCGCAGAAGCCAGCGAAAGTTCGTAATCCGTAGCCTTCACCACCAATGGAGCATTGCCGTTCATATAGTCAGCCTTCTCCCAAGTTTTTCCATCAGTGCTACAGATGGCATAAACAGGAGTCTTACCCACCTCAAAAACCTCATTCACAGTGAGTTTCGGGTCCAGGGAACTCATCATTCCATCCTCTCGCTTTCCAGCGAAAGAAACATATTTCTTGTTGCTCACCAGCTTATAGCTTCCGTCTTTCTGCAAGATTCCCAAGCCGAGGAAGCCCTTGAAAGCCTGCTTAACCTGGTTCACGAAGGTAACCTGCTGCGTGAATTCAAACTTATCGCTCTTCGACTTTCGGGTACCCTTGGTGATAACCACGTAATCTGCTTCATACACCGAGATGGAAGGAATCTGCGCCAGCGGAGCATCCACCACTCCATTGTCGGGCGCAATACCGATGGTCATCGTACAATAACGGTTGTATCCGTCGACCGCACTTCCCGAACCGGTTCCGCCCTTCTCAGGATTGAGGATAGAAAGATCAAAGTATGCATTCTGGTTGCCGCTCCATCCCCAGTTGATGTGATAGAGCCCATTTTCATCCTTGCCATCGCAGATAAACTGGTGGCCATTTTCCGACGACTGTCCGCCATAGAGCACAGGTCTGCCCGCCGCCAGTTCGGTATCGATGATCTGCATCCACTTATCCAGGGTGAAGGAAGAGCGGCTCAGATCCATCATCAGGTCGGCATCATAGCCGAAGTATTTTGCCAGTTTAGAGGAAGATACGGCTGCTCCCGATTCCGGGCCATAGCTCATTCTCACGGCAGCACCGCAATGATACATGAGTTTTGCCACGGCATCCTTCTGCTGCTGTGTGGCATTCGCCTCCTTATTATATTTAGGCAGCATGTTGTCCCAGTCGTAGATGCCCTCTTCCCGGGTGATGGTAGGAACCTCCATCGGGATGCCGTTCCATCGGTTCACGTAGCCCGGAATATCCGCCTTCAACTGCTTTGGATATTTGTAATATGCCATCACCTGCGCCATCGCCGTGGCCACGCATCCGGTGGCAGCCACATGCACGCTGTCGTATCGTGGACACATATTATTATAAGGCGAAGTCTGGTCCCATTCAATATTTCCCAGGAGCGGAGCTACGGCAGAGGTAGATGCTGCTGATGCATTTTTCTTATTTCTCCACGCCTTGATTTCCGCAAGATTTTTCAACGCCTCAGCATCGCCTAAGTTCACCCTATTGTAAAGATTCTGATAGGCTTTCATAAAGCTGATGAATCCCTCTGGGAGATTGTTCTCGTCGTAGGAACCCTGGCTGGAGTATCCCACGATTTCGGGAAGTCTGTCATCTCCCGATACGATGGTGAATCCCTTGCTGTTGGCATTCGGGAACACGTAATAGCTTTCCTCGGAGAGGGTAATCTCTCCCTTACTACCTTGTTTTCTTGCCTTGGCCATTGCTTTCTGGTCGATGGTAACGCCCAGCAGTGCCGCCTGCTTTTCGGCGATGGCCTTAGCCTGCTGGAAGCTTCGCGGACCTGCCATCACCACCATAGGGATGAGCAGGGAGCCTGCGAAGAGAAGTAATCTGTTATTCTTCATAAGCTCTTATTATGTTAAATTGTTTGTATTCTTCAATTTTATATAGTTCATTCTCCTATCCTGCAAATATACGTCAATTATCCGAAACTACCAAATTTTTTCTGTTAAATATCGCAGAGACTTGCAGATTTTTTGAAAAGCGAAAAGCGAGGAAGAGAATATCATAAATTGAAGAACTTACGCAAGTAGGCTCCACACGCCCTGAAAGGGCAGAAGCTCCTAGCCCAGGGCATCGCCCTGGGTGTAATAGCAATCAGCAAAGCGCCCTGTAAGGGCAAAAGCTTTGTATATTGCCGGTATTTAAAAGCTTTTGCCCTTACAGGGCGACAGGCTTGCTTCCATCATTACCCAGGGCGATGCCCTGGGCTAGGAGCTTCTGCCCTTTCAGGGCGTGCGAAGGAGATACTTGCGTAAATTCTGTTGCGAATTATTATGACTAAAACAACAATTTTCCTACTGAAAACAAAGTTGGGTCGGAAACAATTTTCAATACTTCACGACTATAGTAGATGAAGTATTGAGCTTTTTGGCTATGTCAGTTTTTTTAAATTCTTTTGTAGTGCGTAAGGCAAAGTCGCCTTCGTGAAAAGAAAAGAATAATGGAAAAAGGAAAAGGAAAGCCCGATGACTCATTGGGCAACATCTACATCACATACGATGTAGAGATGGCTCAGAAAGATCCGTTCTACTTGGAAAGATGGGTCTTTCTGAAAAAGGAGAGTAGCAGAGTTGGCCGCTTTGTACGAAAGCTGCACAAGCACTTTGGCATACACAAGAATGTGTTTGAAATGACCCTTAACATGAACAACAGCACAGTGAATAAATACTTCGATATCCCCGATAATCACTGTCTTTCGAGAGATGCCATCGACCGCATGGCCGTATGCATCATCCTGATGGAGCCTCCGCTCAACAAGAACAGCGAATTTATCGAAAGTTGCAAGAAAGCAGGAACAAACTTCAAGGGGGTGATTCCCTGGATGAATGATAAAGATTTCGAAAATCTGAGAGAGGAGTTTTGCAAGGCATTCGGCACATTTGGCTGTTATCTGACAGAAGATGTCAAGAGCTTCGAGGTGGTTAACAACCTGAATAAATTCTACTTCAACAAATTTAATCATAAAATTAAGAATTATAATGACAAACATCACAACTAGCAATGCAAGCGACTTCACCATCAAGCCACTCACCACCAGCGTCGACATCATCACCGAGCGCCAGCTTCTCGCCTCCTGGGCGAGAGCCGGGCTCACCGACGGACAGATACGCAAGATACTGATGCTCTATCTGGGCGAACCTGCATGGATGAACCTGGAAAAGATGTACGACTGCAACATGTTCAACAACATTGCAGAAGGACTCAAATTCCACAGCAAAAGCGATTTCATCGAAATTCTGATTCGCTGCAAGGGATTCGGATTTGTATGGAAGGACGACTCTGCCCTTCATAACGTTAAGAATCTAATGGCTTTCTACACTCCCATCTGGCATCAGCCAGCGGAAGAAGATATGGAAAACATGCAGGATTCGCAGGAAAATATGCAATCCGGTGGGTGCTATTATTATAATAATAATATTAATAAAAAGAAAAATATAAAAAAGAAAAATATCATCAATAAAGATAGCGCCCACCAGATTGCAAATTCTGCCGAATACCGACAGCTGGTATATACCAAGGCCAGAGCGCTGCTTGACTACGTGAAAACAAACCCCGATGCCTACGCTAACGTGGTGAAACCCGTGAACGATGTCACCGAGAAAATGATGGTAGGGCTCTACACCGACCCCAACGCCGCATGCCCTACCAACATTGCAACGAAACTGTTCTTCAACAACTATCTCTATCCCTATCTGCTGAACAACAGCAATCGCATGATGAGCATCCGTACCATAGAGGGACAGAGCTGCTGGCTTAAGAACCTGATCAACCAGGAGTTCATGCAAAAGAAAATGACGCAGGCCATCGCCGACACGAAGAAGTATCTGGCACAGCATCCCGGGGAGAGAATCCGACAGAACCGCCCCGTCTCCCCATTCGAGTATCAGGATCAGGCGTCGAAGCAGAGATTCTACGACACCCTGCTGCCCAATGGTGCCAGCGCACAGCACCGCATCCCGCCAGAAGCCCCTCCCCGACCATCCGACCAGGCCACCTGGAGCAAGTTTACACACTGCTGGAAGATGGAGGAGATGGAGAATGATGAAAAGTCGTAAAAGATGAAACACCCTCTCTTCAAAACAACTACAATACTGAATTTTTGAATTTAAACAAACATAATCATGACTAGTAATCAGCAACTAAACAAGAGAGAGAAGCCTCGATACTATGCAACAGACTTCCCCGAAATCCTAGAGAAAATTCCTCTAGCGGATAGAGTACTCTATCTGAGATACCAGGAACAATTCCACGGTATCGGAAAATTCGCATCCAAGAAAAACGATGATTCATCATTCAATGATGCATCCTCATCCAACGATGCATCCTCATCCAGCGATGCATCCTCCGAAAAGGTAACCCTGGCGCAACTCAGAAAAATTACGCAGGACGCCATGAAGGAGATCCACAAGCAGCCCGTCAACATCAAAGTGACATGCCCTACCTGCGGAAAGAAACACTGCTACGTGAAACGTTCCGACGGCAGAATCTACTGCTTCTCGTGCGAAATGAAGGGACAACTCGACGAGATGAAATCACGCAGCTACAACGCTCAGCAGGGAGCCGACGGCTGCTTCAACCCCGACGGCAGCTTCAACCCCGACGGCTACTCCAACGCTACCAAGAAACGCAACGGCAAGGACCTGCCCGACAACTACGTGCCCATGAGCACCGACGACTACAAGGAAATAGATGCCGCCACCCGCTCCATCCTCTACCCCATCTACCCCTTCAACGACCCCGAGGAAGAGGCACGGTTCATCGAGCACTTCCACCCCGCCAACGTTGCCCAGCGCAACCCCAAGGCGAAACCCATGCTCCCGCCGCAGCGCATCCTCTCGCTCCAGGGCATGGTGCAGAGATACATCCAGACAATGAACCTCTCGCCCGATGTCATCCGAAAGGAGGGCGTGATGTGCGCCTTCATCATGCAGCCCGCCAACGACGCCAAGAGCGAGGACCCCAAGGGCGTGGAGGAAGTGCCCGCCATCGTATACTGCAACCATCTGTTCGGAAAAATCATCAACGCCAAGTTCCGCAGCGTGCAGCAGAACCCCGTCACCGGCGAATGGAGCAAGGGATTCACCCAGATTTCGCCCACCAAGCCCTGCGCACCCTACGGCATCGACAGCATCAACGACCTGCGCCCCGACGCCGGTATCATCCGACAGATCATCATCACCGAGGGCGAAAAAGACCGCCTCACCCTGATGAGCTGCGGATTCCCCTACGTGCTGAGCGTGGCCAACGGCGCCGCCACCAACATCGCCGAAAGCCACGAGGCCTTTGAGGAATGGATTCTGCAGGCTGAGGACATCGTAATCTGCGGCGACTCCGACCGTCCGGGAAGAATGCTCGTCAAGTCGCTCATCAACCAGTATCCCACCCGTGCCAAGGTGGCGAGTCTGCCCAGCGGCAAGAAGGACATCAGCGAGGTGTACGAGGCGTTCGGCAGGGACGAGGTGGCGAGAATCATCAGCGAGGCCAAGCCGGCTAACGAGGGCGACGTGTACGACCTGGAGGAGAATGCCGACGAGGTGCTCGACATCCTGATGGGCAACTACGACCACGGCTACGAGGTGGGCATGGGCAAGCTCACCGACGGCATCTTCCACCCCACTTCGGATGGCGGACTCATCATCCTGACGGGTCGCCCGAACTCGGGAAAGACGGATTTCCTGAACTGCATGATGGCGCATCTGATGTACAACTGCAACAAGCGCGTGGCCTTCTTCTCGTTCGAGAAGCCTATCAAGGGCAAGCACGTGAGGGAGATAGCGCGCATAGCCCTGGGCGTGGAGAACACGGAGACGATGGACGGCAACGAATCGCCCGAGGAGGCGCGCCTGGTGAACCGCCACGCCCTGAAATTCCTGATGGGCCACATGGTGGACTTCGACACCAAGAGCCGTCTGCCCGACAGCAAATACATCACGGAACTTGCCGAGAGCGAGATGAGGAAGAAGAAGCAGAAGATAGATTTCCTGGTGATAGACCCGTATGTGTTCATCAACGTGACGGAGGGCGGCAGCCGTGCCACGGAGACGGAGAAGGTGAAGCTGATGCTTACCCGACTGCAGCAGTGGAGCCGTGCGCATCACGTCTGGACGGTGGTGGTGGCGCACCCGAGAATCCAGTATAAGGACGGCCACGAGGCATTCCCGCCGCTGGATCTCTACAGCATTGCGGGCAGTGCGCAGTGGGCGAATCTTGCGGATTATCTGCTCACGGTGACTCGCGTGAACAGGCCTCAGGAGGGCAAGACGTATTCCATCGTAGAGATGCTGAAGGTGAGAGACCAGGAGTTCTGCCGTCCGGGCAAGGTGTACTACATGAGGCAGCCCTGCGGCAGATACGACGAGCGTGCATCAGAAGAGGAATGCATCGCCGAGGTATTGTATGCCAAGGTATTGCCGAAGGACGAGGAGCCGTGGGAGAGTTGAGAGTTTATAGTTGAGAGTTTATAGTTTATAGTTAAGAGCTTATAGTTAACAATCTTATTTTCAAGACATTGACACCTATGACAAAAGAAGAATACAATGAATTGAAGGAGCGGGCACACGAGATGATGCTCGCCGACTTCGAGTGGATATTACAGCAGGACTCGCAGCGGTATCAGTGGACGCATACGCAGTGCTGGCTCATCGAGTTCGTGCACGACGTGAGGGATATCGCCTCGCTGAAGAGCATCAGCGGGGAGGAAGAGGAGGACCTCTGCGACGCCTGGCACGACGCACATTTCCGTCCGCTGTCGCTGCAGCAGCTCTATAAGGACATCTGCGGGCAGGTGGGCATCCCCGTGCCCCAACACCCCGCCAATGCACTGAGCAAGCTGAGAACCATGGAGCAGCGCTGCCGCATCTTCCCCGACAGCATCACCCTGTTCTACATGAAGGAGATGCAGAAGAATCCCCCCTGCCGCATCATCGAACTGCTCATGGTGATGAACTGAGATGAAGCTGAAGTAAAGCCAGACTGAATCTGAAGTGAGGCTTACTCCGAGCCGGGGTGAGGCTCAAATGAACGTTACGTAAGGCTCATTCCAAGCCGGAGTGAGCCTTACTCCGGCTTGGAGTAAGGCTTTCTTCCTGTTGGCGCAAAGCTTGCCTCTGAAATGTCACCCACGATGTCACCCACGATGTAACCCACGATGTAACCCACAATGTAACCCACAATGTAACCCTGAAACTCTTGACAAGAGCCATTTTTTTTTGTATCTTTGCATTGTAATTCAGAAGAAAGTAGTAGGTAAAAGATAGATTCACAAATTAATAATCTAATGCGTATGGAACAACACACAGAACTGGAACTGGAGAGGATGCAGCAGATGCTCCTCTCCACCCACTTCACCCTAGGAGAGTTTCTCCGTTCGGGCACTGCCATCAAGTATGGCATCGACAACACGCCGCAGAATGCCATCATCATCATCCGCCTGATGATGCTCTGCGAGCAGGTATTGGAACCCCTGAGAAAGAATTTCGGAGTCATCACCGTTACGAGTGGCTATCGCTGTCCGCAGCTGAACCTGGCTGTGCACGGCGTGCCGGGCAGTCAGCACACCCTGGGCGAGGCTGCCGACCTCTTCATCCCCAACGATGAGATTCTGAAGAAGTATTCCGGCTTCATCGAGGAGCATTGTCATTTCGACCAGATGATCCTGGAGCCTCGTGGCGCCTCGCCCGGCACGCAGCGCTGGCTTCATGTGAGCTACACGATGCGAAGGAAGAACCGTTATCAGATTTTATTCTGATGATCAGGCAGTTATTATCATTCTAGAGTTTTTAATGATTCAAGAAAGGAGATTGTATGAAGAAAGAGACATGGAAAGCAGTGATTCAGATTGTTATCTCAGTGCTCACAGCCATCGCCACATCGCTTGGCGTTAGCTCGTGCATGAGCTGCTAGGTATGGTCACGCTGGATTATATAAAGCCACGCAGGATTAAAGTCACGCTGGATTATATAAAGTCACGCAGATTTCGCAGATTACGCAGATTTTTGGCCTTACGGCCAAGGGCTAACGCCGTAAAAACTGGGGAAAAACAGAGTTCCTACTATAGAAGAATCTACGGACGAACAGGTAGAAAAATCTGCGAAATCTGCGAAATCTGCGTGACCATATCACATCAGGCGTATGCCCAACGACCGAACAGGTCGGAAAAATCAGATAAAATATTTTATTAACCCTTTAAATCTTTGTATTATGAGCGTAAAGTACAGAAAAGTGAAGAACAACCGCAAGGGCTCAGCAACCCGCGGCAAAATCTACGGCAAGGCCGTAGTAGACGGCGTGATCCGCACCAAGGAAATCGCCGAGAAAATCGGTAAGCGATGCACCCTGACCGAGCCAGACATCATCGCCGTGATCAACGCACTGGAAACAGAAATCGCCTATGCCCTCGCCGACGGCAAGCGCGTGATCCTCGACGGATTCGGTTCCTTCAAGGTGGGCATCAGCACCTCCCCTGCCGATACCCCGAAGAAGTTTACCACCGCCAACATCAAGGGCTTCCACGTGGTCTTCGCACCAGCCATCGAGATGTACATGAACAAGCGCATCAAGTCGATGCTCCGTGGCGTGAAGGTGGAGGAGATGACCGAGTACAACGGTCTCGACGGCGGTTCTGACGGCACATCAGGCGGCACATCAGGCGGCGGTTCCGACGGCGGTTCCCACGGCGGCGGTAACTCTGGAGGAAGCTCCACCGGTGACAACAAGGACACCGGAAACTCTGGTGACAACAAGGACACCGGAGGCTCAGGCGACAACAAGGACACCGGTAGCTCAGGCGACAACAAGGACACCGGTAGCTCAGGCGACAACGAGCACATTGTACTCTAGCCGAACGAAGCTGTGAAAGATGCTGCAGGAGATTCTGCAGGAGATTCTGCAGGATGAATCCTGCTGGCTTAAAAATTGAAAGGCGACGAAGTCACAAAGGCTTCGCCGCCTTAATTTTGTTTAATTTCGGAACTAATATATCGAAAAAGAGAAAAATATTTGGTAATTTCGGGTTTTCTGCTTATTTTTGCAGTCGAATCATCACGAATAATTATAATATAAGGTGACATTTATGAAAAAATATTCAAAATTCATACCTATCCTCGCGATAGCACTATCTGCCCCAGCATTCACCTCGTGCTTCAAGGACGAACCCCTCAATGCCGAATGCGACATCGAGCAGGCCTTCATCCCCAACAACGGCAACTGGGAAGAATGCTTCCTCAAAGCCACAGATACCCTGCAGAACGTGATGTCGACGGAAGAAGAAATCAGCTTCCTCGTAAAAAAGGGAACCGACCTCTCGCACTTCGCACCGAAATTCCAGATTACACCAGGTGCTACCCTATCGCCTGCCAACGGTTCGGTGCAGGATTTCACCAACGGGCAAGTAACCTACACCGTTACTTCCGAGGATGGCAACTGGAAACGGCAGTACAGAGTGGGATTCACCTTCCCGCCCGTGGTTTACGAAGTGATGAAGTACGACTTCGAAAACTATTTCCTCAACGAAAACAAGCCCGTTCATAAATATTATGTCTGGAGCGACAAGAACGACGACGGTACGCTTGCCAACAACTGGGCTACGGGAAATCCGGGCTTCTACATGAGCCGAAGCTCAGCCAAGCCAGACCAATATCCATCGGTGCCTGTGGAGGAAGGCTACGACGGCGCCTGCGTGAAGCTCACCACCAGCGATACCGACCAGTTTGGCGCAATGGCCAAGATGCCTATCGCTGCGGGCAACCTCTTCATCGGAAAGTTCGACGCCAGTCAGGCACTGAAGGATGCCATGAAGGCCACCCAGTTTGGCGTGCCCGTAAGTTTCAAGCCTACCAAATTCAGCGGCTACTACCGATACAAGCGTGGCGATGTGTTCACCGACCGCCAGAAGAAGCCAGTGGAAGGCAAGAAAGACTACGGCACCATCTATGCCGTGTTCTACGACAACCACGACGCCGAGGGCAACAGCATCGTGCTCTATGGCGACAACGTGCAGACCAGCCCTCAGGTGGTGGCAATCGCCAAGGTGCCAGACATCGACGACACGCCCGAGTGGACCCATTTCGACCTCGACTTCGTTTACAAGAAGGAGGTGGATGCCCAGAAACTCAGAAACATGGGCTACAGCATGGCCATCGTCTGCTCATCGAGCGTAGAAGGCGCCTCGTTCATGGGAGCCATCGGAAGTACATTGTGGGTGGATCAGTTCCGCATCGCCTGCGAAAAGGAATAAATGATTCTGCCAAAGAAGATTCAACGAGAGATTCTTCAAGAAGAAATATACAAGAAAAAAGAAGACAAGACAATGAAAAAGTCATTCATCATATCAGCCGCAATCCTATGCCTCTGCTCTGCTGAGGCATGGGGACAGAATCTGGGAGAACTGCTCCACAAATTCACCTACCAGGCACGCATCGGCTACAACCTGGGTGGCACTGCCCCTATCGGCATGCCTGCCACCATCCGCACCCTCCACAGCTACACGCTGCAGCCTAACCTGCTGCTCGGCATCGACGCCCACTATCCCCTGGACAACAAGTGGGGACTGATGTTCGGCCTGCACTTCGAAGGCAAGGGCATGAAGATTGATGCGGGCGTAAAAAACTACCACATGACCATGGTGAAAGGTGGTGAGCAGCTGGATGGCGTGTTCACGGGCAACGTGATAACAAAGGTTGACCAGAACCTCGCAACTATCCCAGTGCAAGCCACTTACGACGTTACAGAGAAGCTTCGCCTGAAGCTGGGTCCTTACTTCTCCTACGTCACCTCGCATAAGTTTGAGGGCAGCGCCTACGACGGTTATCTGCGCCAGGGCGACCCTACGGGGCCCAAGGTAGAACTGGGACATGAGGACGGAGAGCGTGGCGAATACGACTTCTCGGACGATATGCGCAACTGGCAGTTTGGCATCGACGTAGGTGCCGACTGGAATTTCTCGAAGCGCTGGGGCGGCTACGTGGGCTTAACCTGGGGCTTATCAGAAGTGTTCCAGAAAGACTTCCACGTGATAGAGCAGTCGATGTATCCCATCTACGGCACCATCGGACTGAGCTATCAGCTGAAATAGGAAATCTGCTCCAGAATATCTTATATATAATTATATATAATAATGTATAGGAGAGAAAAATCAATTATATCATAATAAAAGAAAGGAAAACTTATGAAGAAAATTTTTACTTTAGTAGCAGCAGCGCTCTGCTCTATGCAGATGATGGCAAAGGATTACACCTGCCCTCTCGTGGTAAACATGATGGGATTTGACATGCCAGTGGGCGACATCCAGGTAAACGTGGATGAGCAGGGTGAAGGCAAATACACCATGAGCCTGCTCAACTTCAAGATGAGCGATGACATGCCTGTGGGCAACATCGTAATCAAGGATGTAGAGGCTACGAAGTGTGGCAACGTGACCATGCTCAATGCCGCAAAGGATATCCAGATTACTGCGGGTGACGATAAGAGTCTGGACTGGATGGGTCCAAACCTCGGCAACGTGAACATCCTCCTGAAGGGTGAACTGAAGGGCGACAAATTCAACGCCTACCTCAATATTCCATTGGCTGGCAACATGATTATCGGCGTGAAGCTGGGCGAGAATGCCAACGAGATGGGTCAGTTGCCAAACGCCGGTTTCGAGAATTTCCACGAGGCATCTTATAGCAGCGCCAAGAGCCAGGAGCCTAACGGATGGCACTCTTTCATGAGCTCTACGGGCAGCATGGCAAGCATGGTTTCAGCAGCTGTACATACCTATGCTTCTTCTGAGGTGCGCGAGAACGCAGCAGAAGACAACAAGCAGTGTGTAAAGATTGTTTCTACTCCAGTGAAATTGGGTAACATTGTCTTTGCTTCTGCCAATGGTACCATCACCACTGGTCGTCTGCAGGCAGGCAGCGCAGATGCAACAAGCAATAAGAACTGCTCATTCCTGGATTTCAGCTCTACAGATGTGGATGCCAACGGCGATCCATTCTATGCTGTGCTCAACAACAAGCCTGATGCCATGAAGGTTTGGGTGAAGTTCAAGGCTGGCGACGGCAACAAGAATCCTAAGGCTACCATCAGCGCCCTCTTGACCAACGGCAAGATGGCTCAGGACCCAGAGGACGAGCAGTATGCAGCCAACATCATCGCCCGTGCCCAGAACTCTTCTATCGAGAGCAAGGACGAGTGGCAGGAGATTACCATCCCATTTACATACGACAATGCTGAGGAAATGCCTAAGGCAGCCCTGGTTACCATGTCAACCTGCGCTGTGCCTAGCGGTGGCAGCAAGAGCGAGACCAACCCAGACGTTTTGTATGTAGACGATGTAGAGATGGTTTACAATGCTGATGTGAAGAAGGTTACCCTGGACGGTGAGGACATTACAAATAAGTTTGATGAAGCCGGAGAATTGGAGATTGAAGGCTATAGTAAGGATTTGGATATCAACAACTTCCAGTTGGAAGCCATCGGAGCAGGTGCCTACGTTACGAAGAAGATTACCGGCGACGGTTTTGATACTTACGTAAGCTTCACCGTTACATCCAACGACTTGAAGAACTGCGTAACCCGCACCATCACCTTGAAGAATTACACCACTGGCATCAAGAACCTCGAGACCATCACCTTGCCAAATGGCGTGAAGGCCATCTACAACATGGCAGGTCAGCAGGTTACCAGCATGCAGAGTGGCCAGGTATACATCGTGAAGTATACCAACGGCGAGAGCAAGAAGATGATTAAGAAATAATTGGTCAAGAAATAAAAGTTAAAATATATATAGATAAAAGGCATGCGCCCCACTCCGGGTCGCATGTTTTTTTTATATAGAAAATAACTGAAGTTTCGCAAGTAGCATTCTACCGTCCCCGAAGGGGGCGAATGTGAATAACCGCGGGTGGA
>OJML01001036.1_pt1 | contig 15193 bp, 12 predicted proteins | sample 1597221 | NCBI WGS metagenome assembly OJML01 (sample SAMEA2452123, study PRJEB22498) | human gut metagenome | biome: human feces; feature: human gut; material: feces | place: Australia | collected 2012 | reverse complement strand
GCTCCTTGATGAAATCTTCATTTGAACGAGATACCTCTTTCTTGATATTGTCAAGACAGCCTTGATAAAACTCTTCATTCTTGAACAAGGATGAATCCATAAACCAAAATGCGCCGTGTTCCATTGAGAACATTTGAATCATCTTAGTTCGAAGAGAAATCTCTATATCTTGGATTGCCTTGAATATAAGTTGACGGAGTTCTTTATCAAAGAGATAAAGGTTGATGGCTTGCTCAAATGTACTGCCCGACTTGTATAGATGATGTAGTTGGTCTTCTTCCATATACCTAAGATAACTAGCTATACGGAAATAGCTGATATTGCGAAGCTGTAGTTTAGCAGTTACAATATCTCCTATCATAAGTCCTCTGTTTTGGAGCAAGGCTAATTGTTCATCTATATTTATTGGTTGTTTGTCGTAGTTCATATACCCATATAAAAAGCGAAGTCCCACCGTGGTACGCATCGTTGAGAGGCGTGGTGGGATTTGTTGCTGCAAAGATATGCTTTTTTGTCGGAATCTCCAAACTTTTTCTTGAAAATCTGCTTATAAAAAGAGGAATTTAACGCAAAAAGTTCTAATTTCCATAAAAATCTCATTGTGAATCATTGGATATTTAGAAAATTGTCGTATCTTTGCCCTCGAATTGAGGCATTCTTTGGATATTGCAAAATACAGAAACGAGCAGAAGTCCGCTCGTTTTCATATTGTTATCTATATTATGTAGGCAAACGTCCAACTTCTTGATATTCAATCAAAGTCCCAATTAGAGCGAGTTACCCTTTTTAATTCTTATAATCTACCTTGATCACGATAACGCGGATGGGCTGGTTAAATTGTAGCGTTAGTTAAATTTGAGGGCAAAAGTACAAAGAATATTCGAGAAAATAAACGGAAAATGGAGATTTCTTCGTATCTTTGCACACATATTTTGAATGATTATGAAGAAACTGTATATTCTTTTGTGTGGGGCAACGGTGGCCCTGCTGATGGCGGCATGCCAGGGAGGAAAGACGGCTGCTGCTGATGCGGAGGCTGGCGATACCCTGGAGATGAAGTACGCCAAGTTGCTCACCATCGTGAAGCATGGCGATGGGGAAGAGAGTTCCGATGCTGCAGAAGGCATTGATTATCAGTATGCTGAGGCTATCGTTGCCAACCCGTGGAAGGCGGGGACGCTGCTGCATCGCTACATCCTGATTCCGAAAGGAGAGGAGGGCGATAAGACGGTGGCGATGCTTGCTAAAAGGCGCAGCATGGGAGCGAGATGCACTACCGATACCGTGAGGACACCGGTGGAGAGGAGTGCAGTTTTCATCGCTCCCCATTGCCAGCTGATGTACGAACTGGGATGCCAGCAGGCTATCCGTGGCGTCTGCGACCTCAATTACATCAATATTCCGGATGTCAGGAAGAGGGCTGCTTCTTCCGGAAATGCTTCTGCAGGAAATTCCATCGTGGATTGCGGTTCGAGCATGGCGCCCGATATCGAGCGCATTATCGCCCTGAAACCCGAAGCTATCCTCGTTTCGCCCTTCGAGAACAGCGGAGGATATGGCAAGCTCGACAAGCTGCATATCCCCATCATTGAAGCTGCTGACTATATGGAATCTTCGCCATTGGGCAGGGCGGAATGGATGAAATTCTATGGCATGCTCTTTGGAAAAGACAAGAATATTTCAACTACTGCTGCCGGAAAAGCATCAGAGGCTGCTGCCGGAAAAGCATCAGGGGCTGCTGCCGGAAAAGCATCAGAGGCTGCTGTTGGAAAAGCATCAGAGGCTACTCTTCCTGCATCTTGCGAATTAAGGGCTGATTCTCTTTTTGCTCAGATAGAGAAGGAATATCTTGACTTGAAGGCTGAGGCTGGAAAGCTGCCAAAGGGACTTTCGATATTGACCGAAAGAAAGACGGGCAATGTATGGTATGTGCCTGGTGGTCAGAGTACTATCGGCATTCTACTGAAGGATGCCAACGCCCGTTATATCTTCTCGGATGATCAGCACAGCGGAAGTCTGCCGATGAGTCCGGAGCAGATTCTGGCGAAGGGAAGTCAGGTGGATGTATGGGCATTCAAATACTTCGGTGGTGCTCCTCTGTCGCAGGCTCAGCTGCTTCAGGAATATGACGGCTACAAGGCTCTTGCCGCCTTCAGCCGGGGCAATATCTATCAGGTAGATACCTCCATGGTGCCTTATTTCGAGCTTACGAGCTTCCATCCCGAGCTGCTGCTCAGAGAGTTCATCATCCTGGCGCATGGCGAGCGGTTCGGCAAATTGAGATTTTATAAGAAATAGTTTTATGAGAACCTTTGTTTTTGGCGCTATAGCCATTATCATCCTGTTTTTTGCCAACCTGGCATGGGGTAGCGTAAGCATTCCCTGGCAGGACGTGGTGGCTATACTCGCTGGAAATCAGGGAGATGAAGCTGACAGCTTCCGCTATATCGTAATGGAATCGCGCTTGCCTGCGGCTATTACCGCCCTCCTTTCGGGCGCAGCCCTCGCCACGAGCGGCTTGCTGCTGCAAACTGCCTTCCGCAACCCCCTGGCTGGTCCTGATGTCTTCGGTATCAGCAGCGGAGCCGGACTGGCTGTTGCCATCGTGATGCTTGCCTTTGGCGGCAACATCGCCCTGGGCGATTTCGTGGGCAATGCCGGCAACTATGCCATCGGTGGTTTTCTCGCCATTCTCATAGCTGCCTTCGTGGGAGCGATGCTCGTGATGGCTGTCATCACCTTCTTTTCTGCCATCGTGCGCAGTCATACGGTGCTGCTCATCATCGGTCTGATGGTGGGCTATCTGGCTAGCAGCGCCATCTCACTGCTCAATTTCTTCAGCACGGCAGAGGGCGTGAAATCGTATATGGTCTGGGGCATGGGAAGCTTTGGCAATGTTTCGGCAGCGCAGGTATTATGGTTCATTCCGCTTGCCCTCATTGCCCTCATCGCCTCCCTGCTCCTTGTCAAACCATTGAATGCCATGCTGTTAGGTGATCAGTATGCCGGCAATCTGGGTTTCAACATCAGACGTCTGCGCATCATTCTGCTCCTCATCACGGGCTTTCTCACGGCAGTGGTTACCGCCTTCTGCGGTCCCATTGCCTTCATCGGTCTAGCCACCCCCCACATCGCCCGTCTCTTCATCGGTACGGAGAATCATCGCCGGCTGTTGCCCGTCACGATGCTGTTGGGTTCAGTCCTTGCCCTTCTCTGCAATCTCTTCTGCACCCTCCCTTCGGGCGGTGGCATCATCCCCCTGAATGCCGTCACCCCTTTGTTCGGTGCCCCCGTTATCATCTATGTCCTGCTGAAGAGGAGATAGGGAAAAGGCAAGAAAAGGCGGACGGCAAAATCAATTTTTTCAAGAGTTTCTTGGATATTTGAATTATTCTTTTTATCTTTGCAAAAGATAAGCTGCTTAGTCACAATTTTAAACAGATAGAGGTATGAAAGAGAAAAAATATCACTTACCGGAAGACCATGGCGCTGCTTTTGCTGAAGAGCCAACGCCAGCCTATCATGGAAATACGGCAGTTGTACTTCCTGAAGAAAAGTTCACCGAAGATAACTTCGATGATGATATTGATTGGAATAGAATACCAGCGGGATGGGGACCTGTCAACGAAGAAGAAGCCATAGCTCGTATAGAAGCCATAGAAGCTGACATAGAGAAAAATGGACTCATTGATGAAGAGGATATGATAGACCACCTTAAAGCTAAAGGTTTATGGCTTATATAAAACCATCTAAGCCATTTTACGCCCATACCGTAGTGCCATCATCATGAAAAATTGGAAAATCATCTATCGGTATGATGCGGAATACGATAGAATTATTCTTGTTGACTTATGGGATATGAGACGAAATCCCAAGTACCTGACTAGGCAGTTCAGAAGAAAACTATAAGAAGACAGCCAACCTTCAATATCCCAATTGAAAGTTGGCTGTTTTCTGCTACTTAAACGAATTATCTTTACTTATTCACCACATTAATCGGATTGCCTTCGAGGAATGCCTTGACGTTGGAGATAAAATAGGACTCAGTAAGGAAAAACAGAAAAAAAACATAAAATAAAAAGAATTTAGCTAAAAAACATTGTGGTTTCATAAAGTTTTTGTATATTTGGGGCAGATTTGAGGATTATACTATCTCTCAAGTATGTATTTTAGAATAGATTAACAACCTGGGTATCTAAAAACGATCTCGTTTGAGAATGCTATCATCATTTAAAAAATAAGACTTATGAAACATCAGTTAACAATCTTGCTGATTGCCTTTTTGAGCAATCTTTCGTTGGCAGTAAGAGCACAGCAGCCTCTTACGGATGCCGACTTGTGGAAAACGCTCAATCCACCGGCAACTCAAAATTCGGGAGAGGTGGTGAGCACAACCCCATTCCTTACTTCCAACACACGTTGGATGAAGATAAGAGATACCTATCGCAAATCTGTCTTTAATGTGAGCGAGGGTATGTTTTGTGTGAAATGTGGTGATAATATTACTGTGTGGAGCGTGGATGGCCGATGCATCTTCGGTCCACAATGGAAAGCGTTTGAGGGTAAGGCATACGATAATCCGATGCAGTTTGACAATGGTGCCCTACTGGCAATGTCAGCTACCAAAAACAGTGCCGGAAGAGAGTATTATTCCATTCTCTATCAAGACGGTAGCGTAAGAAATCTAAGTCCTGACTGGGAGCCTCAGACTCCTTTTGTAGATGGTTTGGCCATCGTAAAGAAAATGCAAGGGTCCCGGACATTGACTACCTTTTACATGGATACGCAAGGTAGGCAGGTGCCATCGCCAGCCAAACTTTATGGTAACTACCGTTCTGATATGCGTTCGCTAAGCTGTGGTATGAGAGCATTTTGTACAACTGATCAGAAATGGGGATTCATGGATGCCCAAAACCGGGTGGTGAAACCAGCTGTATGGGATAAGGTGCGCGATTTTAGCGAGGGCTATGCCTGGGTATTCAAAGGCAATGGCGAGATGTTCAACATTTCTTATACAGCCCAGCTCATCGACAAGACGGGAAAGGTGATAAGAACTGTAGAGGGCTTTGAATGTACCGAAGATGCTGCCTATACCTATGGTATCGGAGATGTGAGCAATGGTATTTATTATGTTTATGACAATGATAATAATAAGGTGAACTATTATGACTTGAGTGGTAGGAAGCTTGCTACCGTAAGGGGCGGTACCACCTTTTATAAGGGACATGCGATGCTGATCCTCAAGCAGGCACATACTATCGTTGCTGTGGTAGATACTAAGTTCAGACCTCTGGCATATTATCGCACCTTTGATTCAAATGGTGGTCATTGTATTTTGGATGAAAATATAATGCGTACCAAACCTTTCGAGCCTTCTGGTCTTTATTCCATCAATACCTTTTCTAGTGTTATCGATTCGAAGGGTTCGCTCATGTTCAAAGCGATGGAAAATGCCTTTAGTAACAATCGCTTTGGCAGTTTCTCCCAATTCTCGAAAGACGGATATTGCATTGCCAGCAACATAGAAATCAATGGAAAGCAAATGTTGGCTCTGGTTAAGGGAAATGGAGAGATTGCATGGCTTTTCTCTAAGGAAGATCTGGAAAAGAGTGATTGGGATGTTTTGCCAAGAGACATTTCTTTCGAACAGAAAGCTATGGGACAGAATGGAATGTCGGCACTTGAAGCATGCAATGCTAAACCATTGGGACCTAAGAAGATAATGAATGCTACCTACAAAGTGAATGTGGAATGCATACCTAAGATGGTAGGTACGGCAAAGGTAGAGGGTAAGCCGGTTCTTCATTATGGCGACAAGGTTTCTGTCAAGGCAAATGCCAACGATGGCTGGAAATTATCGAGTGTCATGGTAGGCGAGAAGGAGGTTGGTACTGAACCTTTTACGGTGACTGATAATCTGACAGCCTATGCATTCTTCCTGCCTAAAGATACGTTGTCTGAAACGCCTACGAATGCTTATCAGGGAAAAGTATCTCTTGATGTTCTGAAAGACAATCAGAAGGTAGCGGTCAATGTATACGCATTGATGAGCAAGAACAAGGATGTGGCTACGCCTTATGGCGATAAAACCTATGGATATATGGTGTTGATGCTTAACCCTAGGGTGAAAATAACTTCCAAGACGCTGAGTACTTATGTCTTCTGTCAGCCTCTTAGAATCATGGGTGTACAGAATGATGCTGCCAAAGGCAAGAAATATCTGGTACTGAATGGCGGTTCCATCGCTTATCATGATCTGCGCTGTACGACAGGAGGTTTGTTGCAGCTCTATCTGAATACAGTTTTAAAGGTAGAAGGTTATACGGCTCCTGTTGCCATTCCACGCCGTTATCGTATAGAAATGCTGGATGTAAACGATGCCACCGGTGAGTTTACATGTGGTAATCTGGAAACATTCTCTTTGCGTAAAGGATGGGTGCCTGGCGAAGATCCTTCCATCAGAATTACTACCCAGGGTATAATGACCAGTATGTCTGATGTCGGCTTCCCGGCTGATTTGGTTAAAGGCTGCGTGATGAAGCTGGCCAAGAAGCGTAATGACATCGAATGGTATCCGCCTATGGAATGGTATGGAGATGGCAGCAACGTCTATACGCTGATAAAGGAAGAAATGATGGATGCTTATAAGAACTTTGCAAGCGATTACGATCGTTTGTTTGGAAAAGAGTAGAGAAGAAATATACAAGAAAAGGGGCGGTAACTCATTGTTCTGGTAGTTACCGTCCCTTTTTTCTTGCATGTTTTTTGGCGCTCTATTTCTTTATTCTCTTCTGAGATATAGCATCTTACTTATTCACCACATTAATCGGATTGCCTTCGAGGAATGCCTTGACGTTGGCGGCTACCTGCTTGTTCAGGCGCTTGCGAGCCTCGTAGGTGGCCCAGGCAATGTGAGGGGTGAGGTAGGCATTAGGCTCGTTCCAGAGAGGATTGTCCTTTGATGGTGGCTCCTCGGTCATCACGTCTGCACAGTAGGCAGCAAGACTGCCTTCGTGAAGAGCGGCGGCTACGGCTTCCTCATCTACCAGCGGACCACGACCCGTGTTCACCAGGATGGCGGTATCCTTCATCTTCTCCAGACTCTCGGCATTGATGAAATGATAGGTGTCGTCATTCAGCGGACAATGAAGGGAAAGAATGTCGCTCGTGGCAAGCAATCCTTCCTTGCTCACCTTCTGAATCCACTCAGGCAATGAGCTGGCACTCTTGCTGGTGAAGGCACAGATGTTCATGCCAAACTGGCGGGCGATGCAGGCTACCTTCATGCCGATATTGCCCAAGCCCATGATGCCCAGGGTCTTGCCGGCAAGCTCCATCAATGGGGTGTCCCAATAGCAGAAATCCTTGTTGTATGCCCAGCGCTCGTTGCGGTTCTCCTGAGCATAATGCTCTACACGGTTGGTTACGGCAAGGATGAGGGCGAAGGTCATCTGAGCTACGCTGTCCGTGCTGTAGGCAGGAATGTTGGTCACGATGATGCCCTGCTCCTTGGCAGCCTTGATGTCTACTACGTTGAAGCCCGTAGCCTGAATGCCGATGTATTTCAGATTAGGGAGCTGTGCCAGCGTTTCTGCATCCATCTGCACCTTGTTCAGGAGGACGATGTCGGCATCCTTGGCACGTTCCACTTTCTCGGCGTCTGATGTGCGAGGGTAGACTACTACCTCGCCCAGCTGCTCCAGAAGATGATAATCCAAATCTCCCGGGTTTGCGGCATAGCCGTCTAATATGACAATCTTCATAATTTTTATCTCGTTAATGATTTATTTACTCTACGTAATCTACCTTTATTACGATTACACGAATAGACTGGTCGTTGGAATCGTTGTTGATCTTGGCAATGTGCCAATCGTTGGGGAAGAAGATGAAGAACTCGTTGGGATTGCTGTCGTAGAAACGAGCCTTCGACTTGTCGTAATCATAATGGATCACGTCCGGACGATACTTGCAGTTGGGCTTGCTGGTAAGGTGGTCGATGACGCCGAACCGCTCCACGCCCTTCACGACATACTGGAAGTCGATGTGCTTGTAGTGGCTCTCGCTCTGTCGCTTCTCCAGCGGTCCGTTCTCGCTGTCTTCTACGCTGACGGTGAGGTCAGAGCCCGGAATCTGATGCTTGCCCTTTGGAATCGTCAGGAGATCAGTCTTGGCGATGTATTCGAAGAGCGCCTTCCACTGCTTGGGATTCTTCTGATACTGCTGGTAGAAGTCTACCAGGTTGACACTGGCGTGAGGGTTTGCCTTGGTGAATCCGTTTCGCCAGGCTCCCTTCTTGGCCCATTTCTCTGCCTTCTTCACCAACTTGGGATTGTCGGCATAGGATGTAGTGTAAAGGCCTTCCTGAGCGCAGCAGTCCTTGCCGGAAGCCTGCTCAGAATGGCAAAAACCTTTCTGGCAGCACTGTGCCTGCGCTGCCAAAAAGGTACTGGATAATAGGGCAATGCCCATGATTATTTTCTTCATTTTTTCTGATTTGTCTAAAAAACTATTGGTTCTTCTTGCTCTGAAGAACTACAGCTCTGAAAACCTATTCGTTCATCAGGAAGTTCTTGAAGGCATCGAAGTCCTTGGTCATCTGGATGCTCTTCTTCTCGCCCTTCATGAATTCTGCAAGACGGGCTGGAATCTCGATGTCGCTCTCCAGGATGCTGTCTACCTTCTCCTTGAACTTGGCTGGATGAGCGGTCTCCAGGAAGACGCCAACCTCGCCTGACTTCAATTGCTCCTTCAGGGCGCGATAACCGCAAGCTCCGTGAGGGTCAAGTACATACTTGGTCTCGTTGTAGCACTGCTTCATGGTCTCGGCAATCTGCTCGTCCTTGTATGTAGCACCACCGATGTAGGCTGCGATGGCATCGTGATCGCCCTTGTAGAGGTCGTAGATGCGGGCAAAGTTTGAAGGGTCGCCTACATCCATGGCATTGGCGATGGTCTGCTTGCTAGGCTGTGGATTGTACTTGCCAGTCTGCAGATACTCGTAGAAGATGTCGTTGGCGTTGTTGGCTGCGATGAAGCGGTGGATAGGCAATCCCATCTCATGACCGAAGAGTCCGGCTGTGATGTTGCCGAAGTTGCCGCTAGGCACGCAGATGACCAGCTTGTCGGCGAGGCCCTTCTCCTTCATGCGGGCATAGGCGTTGAAATAATAGAAAGCCTGAGGCAGGAAGCGGGCCACGTTGATAGAGTTGGCTGAGGTGAGCTTCATGTGCTTGTTGAGCTCCTCGTCCATGAATGCCGACTTCACCAGTGCCTGGCAGTCATCGAACACGCCATCCACCTCGAGGGCTGTGATGTTCTGACCCAGGGTAGTGAACTGGCTTTCCTGAATCTTGCTGACCTTGCCCTTAGGATAGAGCACGTAGACGTGGATGCCGTCAACGCCGAGGAAACCGTTGGCAACAGCCGAACCGGTATCGCCCGATGTAGCTACGAGTACATTCACCTCTTCCTTGCCCTCCTGGCGCACGAAGTACTGCAGGAGACGTGCCATGAAGCGCGCACCCACATCCTTGAAGGCGAGGGTAGGGCCATGGAACAATTCGAGAGAGTAGATGTTAGGCTCTACCTCGACTACAGGGCAGTCGAAAGCCAGGGTATCATATACAATCTTCTTCAATGACTCGGCATCAACGTCCTCACCGAAGAAGGCATCAGCTACCTTGTAGGCAATCTCCTGGAAACTCAGTTTCTCGATGTTGTCGAAGAAGTCCTGTGGCAGCTTCTTGATGATTTCCGGCATATAGAGACCACGGTCTTCTGCCAAACCTTTAACTACCGCCTTGTGAAGATCGGCGATGGGTGCTTTCTTATTTGTTGAATAATATTTCATTTTTTACTTTGAACTTTGAGATTTGAACATTGAACTTTATGATTAGCTTTGGGGGCTATCATGAAGCCGTTGATTTTAATTGATCGCCATGAAGGCGTTCATGAATTCCTGCAGCTGCAGCATGCCGTAGCCGCCACTAACGCAGCTTACCTCATCATACTGCTCTACGCTATCCGGCTCAATGCCAGGATAATAGATGATGAAAGGTACAGGCTCCTTGACGTGGGTACGGATTTCTACCGGAGTAGGATGGTCAGGGAGAACTGCGATGCATACCGGCTCGTCCCAGGTGCTTACCTCATCGAAGATAGGCTTGATGAGTCGCTGGTCGAGGTTCTCGATGGTCTTCAGCTTCAGCTCCAGATCGCCATCATGACCCGCCTCGTCGCTTGCCTCTACGTGAACATATACAAAGTCGTCGCCATCCTTCAATGCCTGGATGGCAGCAGCAGCCTTGCCCTCATAGTTGGTGTTGGCAAGCCCCGTAGCGCCCTCAACGATGATGTTGCGCAGCCCGGCGTAATGGCCGATGCCTCGGATCAGGTCGACGGCAGAAATAACGGAACCCTTTCTGATCTGTGGATACATCTGGGAAAGTGTGAGCATGTGCGGACGGTAACCTCCGCCCCATGGCCAGATAAGATTAGCCATTCGTTCGCCACGCTCCTTGCGAGCCACATTGAAAGGATGTTTCTCCAGGAGTTCCTGACTCTCAAGAATCAGCTGGTTCAGCAGGTCGGCTGTATCACGACGGCTGATGTGACCCTCATCGCCTCCAATCTCCGGCAGGACGGGTTTCACCATCAGCTTGTGCCATTCCTCGTTGGGATGATCATGAGGTGGGGCACAGTCGATATGCTTGTTTCCGTGCTTTACCACCAGGAGGTGGCGGTACTGGATGCCGGTAACAAACTTGACATCAGGATATTTCTTGCCGAGGGTATCGTTGAGATACTTGATGAGCACATCCGCATCTTCCGTTTCCAGGTTACCACCGTTGTGGGTGATAATCTTGCCGTCCTGCACATTGATGATGTTGCAGCGCAGTGCAAGGTCGGTAGGCTCCAGTTCATAGCCGATGCTGGCAGCTTCGAGCGGTCCGCGTCCCTCGTAAACCTCGTTCTGGTCATAGCCCATGATAGAGCTGTTTGCTACCTCAGAACCCGGATGGAATCCATCTGGCACGGTAACGAGTCTTCCTGTCTTGCCTTTCTTGGCAAGCATGTCCATATATGGTTTGCTGGCGTATTGCAGGAGTGTCTTTCCACCCAGTCTTTCCACTGGGTGGTCAGCCATTCCGTCGCCAAGAATGATAATATGCTTCATAATCGATTTATAATTTATAATGAACAATTATTCATTGTACATTAATCATTATTCATTATACATTGTACATTATTCATTATACATTCGCAATACTCATGATGTTGGCGAAGACTCCGGCAGCAGTTACGCTGGCTCCGGCTCCATAGCCCTGAATCATCATCGGATACTCCTTGTAGCGCTCGGTGGTGAGCAATACGATGTTGTTGGAACCCTCCAGATTGTAGAAAGGATGCTCCGGACCCACCGCCTGCAAGCCTACGCTGGTCTTGCCACCGTCCAGGGTAGCCACAAAGCGCCAGCGTTTGTGCTCCAGGTCGAGCGTCTTGCGCTTGGCTTCAAAGTCAGCATCGAGCTTAGGAAGCTTTTTCCAGAAGTCATCGAGCGAGCCCTGGAAGTAGCTGTCTGGTACGAAGAGGTTCTTCTCCACATCCTCCTGCTCCACGCGGTAACCAGCCTCGCGTGAAAGGATGACGAGCTTTCTTATTACGTCCATGCCGCTGAGGTCGATGCGTGGATCTGGCTCGCTGTAGCCCTTCTCCTTGGCGAGACGGACGGTCTCGGAGAATGGTACCACGCTTGAAATGGCGTTGAAGATGAAGTTGAGTGTGCCGGAGAGTACAGCCTCAATCTTGAGGATTTTATCTCCCGAGTTGCGAAGGTCGTTGATGGTTCCGATGATAGGAAGACCTGCACCTACGTTGGTCTCGAAACGGAATACCACGCCACGCTGGATGGCTGTCTTCTTCAGCTTCTCATAGTTTTCATATTCGCTTGAAGCCGCAATCTTGTTGGCTGCGATGACGCTTACGTTGTGCTCCAGAAGGCTCTGGTAGAGAGCTGCTACATCCTTGCTGGCAGTACAGTCTACGAACACGCTGTTGAAGATGTTCATTGCCAGGATGGAATCGCGCAAGACCTCCGGAGTGCTAGGAATAGACTTCTTCAGCTCCTCGCGATAATTCTCGAGATCAAGACCGTCGCGATTGAAGATGGCATTCTTGGAAGAGGCGATTCCTACTACGTTCAGCTTCAGCTTGCTGCGCTCCATGAGGTCGGCATACTGATTCTTGATCTGTTCGATGAGTTTGCCGCCCACGGTACCCACACCGCAGATAAAGAGGTTGAGCACCTTGTATTCTGAGAGGAAGAAGCTGTCGTGCAGAACGTTGAGCGACTTTCTGAGGTAATCACTCTTCACTACGAAAGAGATGTTGGTTTCAGAAGCACCCTGTGCGCAGGCGATGACGGAAATACCGCTACGTCCGAGCGTGCCGAAGAGCTTACCGGCGATACCGGCAGCATGCTTCATGTTTTCGCCCACGATGGCGATGGTGGCAAGTCCGCACTCAGCGTGCATAGGGAACATGGCACCATCGGCAATCTCGTTCTTGAACTCATTGTTCAATACGCTGACAGCTTCTTCTACATCCTGCTCACGCACACCGATAGATGTAGAGTTCTCTGAAGAAGCCTGGGAAACCATGAACACAGAGATGCCCTCGCTGGCAAGAGCGGTGAAGATGCGGCGGTTGACACCGATGACACCCACCATGGAAAGACCGGTGACGGTGATGAGGGCGGTACCGTTGATGGAAGAAATACCCTTGATAGGCTTCTGGTCGGCATCAATCTTGTTCTTGATGATGGTGCCAGGAGCATCAGGATTGAAGGTATTCTTCACTCTGATAGGAATATTCTTGACACAAACCGGGTAGATGGTAGGAGGGTAGATGACCTTTGCACCAAAGTTGCAAAGCTCCATCGCCTCAATATAACTCAGTTCGTTGATGGTATAAGCAGATTTGATGACACGTGGATCGGCAGTCATGAATCCGTCCACATCGGTCCAGATTTCGAGCACCTCAGCATCGAGGGCTGCTGCAATGATGGCTGCTGTGTAGTCGCTACCACCACGACCCAGGTTGGTGGTGCGCTCCGTGTTTTTGTCGCGGCTAATGAAACCCGGTACGAGAGATATGCGAGGAAGCTCGGCAAAGGCTTCCTTTACCAGCTTGTTGGTCAGTTCGCTGTCGAGGGTATGCTTACCCTTGCCGTTGATGCGTTCTGTCTTGATGAAATTGCGGGAATCGAACCATTTGGCACCACGGATGAGCGTGGCTACAATCTTGGAACTGAGTCTTTCTCCATAACTCACGATGGCATCCTGTGTCTTCTCGCTGAGGTCGTGGATGAGATACACACCGAAGTAGATGCTTCTCAACTGCTCGAAGAGTGCATCAACTGATTTGAAAAGATTCTCTCTGTCTGTTGTTTCGGTAATGATGGTATCAATCATCTTGTGGTGGCGATCAACCATGGCGTCGAATTCGACCTTCCACTGTTCATCACCCTTGAGGGCAAGCTGAGAGGTTTGCAAGAGTTTGTCGGTGATACCGCCAAGTGCGCTCACGACAACCACTACACTCTGTTTCTTAGCCTCATTTTCAACGATACGTTTTAAGCTGAGGATGCTTTTTACGGAACCAACCGATGTTCCGCCGAATTTTAATACTTTCATACGTTCTTGAATTTTTGCGTTGGTAATGTAATGCCATCCCCGAAACGACCGGGGCTGTAGCAAAACTTGTGGGCAAAAGTACAAATATTCTATCAAACTGCCAAGGATTTTAACAAAAAAGTAGCATATTGTAGATGAAAAAGCCCGGATAGCAGTAATTTAATGTTCGTTTTTGTTCTTATACCTTATATATATAGGGATTTGCGGAGAATTAATAAGAAAAAAGTTTGCCAGTTTCGAAGAAAATGTGTACTTTTGCCGATGTAATTCAAAGCATCAGCAATAGCTGCTGCATGTTTAGCCCTATTTGCGAATATGTTATTAAAAGTAGAATTAAAAAAGAAGTAATTATGGAAATGTTGACAATACTTTTTGCAATAGCAGCAATCATTGGTATCGGATTGGTTATTTGGATGAAATATACTGAATCTGGTAAAAAATGGGTTGAGGGTGAGTATTAATACTTTTTAAATCAAGTAATGAAATATCTATTATTCTCTGATATCCATGGCTGTTTGCCAGCCTTGGAAAAAGTCCTCGACTTCTTCGAGGCAGAAAAGTGTGACATGATGTGCATCATGGGTGATATCATCAACTACGGTCCCCGCAACCGCATTCCTGAAGGAATCGACCCTAAGGGTATCGTAGAACGACTCAATGCGCTGGCAGACAAGATTATCGCCGTGCGTGGCAACTGCGATGCGGAAGTAGACCAGATGCTCCTTGATTTCCCTATCATGGAGACCTATGCCCTGTTGGTAGATAACGGAAAGCGTTATCTCCTGACCCATGGTCATGTTTATAATAAGGAAAACATGCCAAAGGGTCCTTACGAGGCTATGATCTATGGTCACTCCCATCTCTGGGAACTCTCTCATAACGAGAAGGGACAAGCCATCATCAATACGGGTAGCATCACCTTCCCGAAGGGTGGCAATCCTCCAACATTCGCAACATTGGAAGATGGCAAGTTCACCATGTATCATCTGGATACGCTCGAAGTGCTGGCTACAATGGAAGCATGAAAAAGTGAAAGTGAAAAGTGAATTGTGAATGTAATGTGAAATTCGTCACTTGTCACTCGTCATTTTCATAAAACTAATCATAAAGTTCAAAGCTCAAAGTTCAAAGTAAATGATTCAAGAATACCAGATAAGAATTCTGCCCGAACAGGCAGCAAGCGAGGAAGGCATCAAGCGTTATCTCGCCAAGGAGAAAGGATTGGATGTGAGAACATTGAATCAGGTGAGAGTGTTGAAGCGAAGCATCGACGCCCGCCAGCGTACCATCTTCGTGAACCTGAAGGTGCGTGCCTATATCAATGAGTTTCCGCAAGACGACCAGTATATTCATACGGAATATCCCGATGTGAGCAGCAGACCTCGTGTTATTGTTGTGGGTGAGGGACCTGGCGGCCTCTTCGCTTCTCTGCGCCTGATAGAATTGGGTTACCGTCCTATCGTGCTGGAGCGAGGCAAGGATGTGCGCGAACGCAAGAA
>OJML01001031.1_pt1 | contig 15230 bp, 11 predicted proteins | sample 1597221 | NCBI WGS metagenome assembly OJML01 (sample SAMEA2452123, study PRJEB22498) | human gut metagenome | biome: human feces; feature: human gut; material: feces | place: Australia | collected 2012 | reverse complement strand
ACAACTGGTTTGCACTGCCAAAGAGTGGCCAGATATTGGAATATCCGATCTGTGTCAATACATACCCACATGCAAGTGTGATTACTGTTGCAAAATATTTGTTAGTTAATACTCTCTGTACAGGTGACATTGTTGCCGGGTCAGTAGAATCGCCATAGAATAATTCCTGAAATGACATTCTGCCTATACGAGCAACTGAATCAAGTGATGTAAGTGCAAGTGCTGATACACACATTGTCATAAATACTGTTGCGAAATGTACTGGAACACCAAACATTTCAAAGAAACCTGCTACACCACGGCTGAATATCTGGAATGGAGTACCTGCTGCAGCTGTACCATCAGCGGCTGCGGCTGCACCTGCTACACAAAGAGCAAGAACTGCAAGTAAGCTTTCAAGTACCATAGCACCATAACCAACCTTAAGCATATCCTTTTCATTCTCTACTGTCTTAGAAGATGTACCAGATGAAACAAGGCTGTGGAAACCTGAAACAGCACCACATGCAACTGTTACGAAAAGGATAGGGAACATTGTTCCAAGCTTAGCATTGTTAAATCCTGTGTATACAGGAAGGTTCATAGATGGATGGGCAACTACAAGACCAAGTGCTGCTCCAACTATCATAGCGATAAACATAAATGTTGTCATGTAATCTCTAGGCTGCTTCATAAGCCACATTGGCATAACTGCTGCAAAGAAGATATATACGAATGTGATATAGCTCCATGCATTCTTACCTAAGATTATTGGACAGAAGTTACCAATTACAAATGAAGCAACAATAAATGCAATACCAACTACTGCTTCTTTCCAGCCTGAAAGATTAAGCTTCTTCTGGATAAGACCAAATACTACTGCGAATACCATAAACATAATTGATACTGTACCAGCAGAACCATTAGTTGAAGCTGCTGGTGCTAACTGTGATGCTCCATCAACTACTGTATATGCATTAAATGTACCTGCAACCATATCAGCAAATGCTGCAATAACGATAAGTGTAAATAACCAGCAGAAAAGTAAGAAAATCTTACGTCCAAACTTACCGATATATTTCTCAATGATCATACCCATTGACTTACCTTCGTTCTTAACTGAGGCATATAAAGCACCGAAGTCTGTTACAGCACCAAAGAATACACCACCGATAAGAATCCAGAGTAATACTGGTAACCATCCAAATGCTGCTGCCTGAATAGCACCTGTTACAGGACCTGCACCAGCGATTGATGAGAACTGATGACTAAATACAGTCCATCCTTTGGTTGGAACATAATCTTTTCCATCATTGTACTTTACGGCAGGTGTTTCTGCCTTAGGGTCTATACCCCACTTGTTTGCTAACCAACGACCATATACCATATAGGCACCAAATAATATAACAGCCGCGATTAAAACGATTACTAAAGTGTTCATAATGTCACTCTCCTATATATAATATTAGCTGAGCAAATAAATATTCCCAGCCTATTTCACTAGCCAAATACAATGAACGCAGAAAAACGGAAATTAAAAATAACTAATTCCATAATGCAAAAAACCTTCGCCTCTGCACATATCTTAACGATATCGTACAAAGACGAAGGTAAATTACATTACTTCCGCGTTACCACTTTGCTTGCCGGATAAATCCGACCTCTCTACTGCCACACATATGGCATGCCCTGTTAACGATGGGTACCGGTTCTGACTACTAAATTAATATCTTTCACCAGAACTGCTTGCAGGTGAGGGCTTATCTATTCCTTGCTGCCGTTTCTCATCAACCAACGGCTCTCTGTAGGCGGTGATATAAATAAATCATTTCCTGTTCTTCGCATTTGACTATTGAATTAAGTAATAAGATAATCTCTTCATTTTAATTTGTCAATAAAAAATTTAATTATTTTTTTGTATTTTTAATGTATTTTTAATTTGACTACATTTCTACTATATCTTTACTGTAACATTTATTATGTTCTGAATGTCTTTAAAGCATCTATTGTCTGCTGTATAAGGTCATCAACACTCAAGCCGGGCATATCTGCTCTATTTTAAATAACCTCTCTTGAACAGCCAGCAGCAAAACCTTTGCTCTTGTGATAGTTGTGAATAAAAGGAATATTTGATTTTTTTATAATCACTCTGATGTATATTATATATCATTTTGGTATGGTATATATTTATTTTATATATTAATAAATTACAAACTTTATAATTATATACATATATAAGTATATGAAAATTTAAGATTTTTTTAATATTTACAGCTGGTTTTATTGACACAATTCTTTTATAACATTATAATTATTAGATAAAGATGCGTGGAGATATATAATTTTTCACAAATTAATCTAATTTAAGGAGCGTGATTCCAATGAAAAATATTAAGGTTCGAACAAAGCTTACTATTATAGTAGCTTTAGTACTTGTGCTTGTGGCTTCTGAAAGCTTTATATCTATTCAGAATATGAACCAGTTAAAAAACAAAGCACTTGATACTATGGACACATCATCAAGACAGAACTATGATGATTCTATTAAAGAACAGGTAGGTGTCGTCATCTCTCTGTTATCTGAAATCAATAATGAGTATAAGGCTGGCAGATACAGCCTTGATGAAGCTAAGAAGATAGCTGCTGATGAAATACGTCAGATGCGCTACGGAAATGGTGGATATTTCTGGGTTGACCAGTCCGATGGTAAGAATATTGTTCTGCTTGGGAATTCAACTGAGGGTACTAACCGTATGAACACCAAAGATGCTGAGGGTTACCAGATGGTCAAGGAAATAATACGTGTTGCAGTCCAGGATGGTGGTGGTTATACAGATTATGTATTTCCTAAGGAGGGAGAAACAGAACCTTCACCAAAGCGTTCTTACAGCGAATACTTCAAACCTTTTGACTGGGTTGTTGGTACTGGCAACTATACTGATTACATAGACACTGCTATTGCACAGCAGGATGAGGAATTCACCAGCTATGCTTCAAGCAAAGCTATTTCGCTTATTTTATGCAGCGTATGTATGCTTATTGTTGTTGCTATACTCGTTGCTCTCATCGCAATTGATATTACTAAATCATTAAGAAAAATAAAAGAACAATTCGAAGTAATTGCCGGTGGTAATTTTGCCACAAAAATGCAACAGCCTATGCTTAAGCGTAAGGATGATTTCGGACAGCTAGCCAATGCACTTGAAACTATGCGCGAATCTGTACGAAGCCTGTTAGCTCAGGTAAAAAACGAGGCTGCCAATATTGATAAGGTTGTAGAAACTATCGACACTAATGTATACAATCTTAATGCAGAAATTGAAGACGTATCTGCAACAACAGAAGAGCTTGCTGCAAGTTCAGAGGAAACTGCCGCCTCTGCTGAACAGATTAACGGAATGACACAGCAGATTGAAGAAGCTGCAAGGGAAATTGCCATAAGAGCACAGGATGGTGCAACTGAATCCCAGGACATCCATAAACGTGCTGTAAAGACTAAGGATGATACTGTAGAAAACCGTCAGAAAGTTAAACAGATGATGGCTGACATCAGAGTAAATCTTGAGCAGGCTCTTGAAGATGCCAAAGTAGTTGACCAGATTGGTGTGCTTGCCGACTCTATCCTGAATATTACTGCACAGACCAATCTGCTTGCCCTTAACGCTTCTATTGAAGCTGCAAGAGCTGGTGAGGCTGGTAAAGGCTTTGCGGTTGTTGCAGAGGAAATACGTGTATTAGCTGAACAGTCTAAAGATGCTGTAGCCAACATTCAGGCTGTTACAGAAAATGTAAACAAAGCTGTAGGCAACCTGACAAGCGATTCTAACCGCCTGCTTGATTTCGTTGATACTGATATTGTTGAATGTCTTAACGGATTTGAAAAGATGGCTGATGACTATAATATGGATGCTTCCAACATTAACGATCTTGTATCTGATTTCAGTGCAACATCAGAAGAGCTTGTTGCATCTATAAGCAATATCACTCAGGCGATAGATGGAATCACTTCCGCTTCTAATGACAGTGCAACTGGAACAACCAACATAGCCCAGAAGACAATCGTAATCGTAAAAGGCTCAGAAGCTGTTATGAATGGAGCTAAAACCGCAGAAGCCTCTGCTGCTGAACTTCGTAAGAATGTTAATAACTTTGTTATTGATTAATTTTATATATAGCAGGAATTATGGGTGTGGAAATGTTTGTTTCCACACCTATTTCATTCCTCTGCTTTATTCGTTTATATTTATCCCTAACATACAGATATGCCCGGCTTCATAACAATATGAAGCCGGGCATTATTAATCATTTTTATTTATTGCTTAGTTCTTATCGCTTAATTCATGCTTTTTACGCATTCTTCTTTCTTGTTACAGCAGCAATACCTGCTAATGCAATTGCCATCACACACAGAACAGCATACAATACTATAGGCGAGCTGTCTCCTGTTGCTATGCTGCTTGTTGCTGAATTATCAGCATAATCTGCTATTACAACTGCATATTCAGATGCGTGACTAAAGTTAAGAGATATGTTACCATCTGCATCTATTGCACCTGCATTCTGGAATATCATTCTGCCTGTGCTGTCATAATAATAGAGATTGCCATATTTGCCAGCATATTCACTTCCTATATTGTATGTAAGACTTGCCTTGAATCCAAAATCTCCACTATACGCAAGTGAAATCTGCTTAACTGGATTATTGCCAGCAAGCTCTGATATAACATCATCTGGTATTGCATCAGAGTCTGTATCTACCGAAAGGTTAATATCCTTAAGATTATCAGCCTGAATATTATTACCATTGATAGTCCATTTATAACCATTCATATCAAGAACAATATCAACATCCTTACCCTTGGCAGCTTCTAACACATCCTTTGGCACAACTGTTGCTTCTGACATATCAACTGTATAAGTATCTCCAGCCTTGGCAGTAGTAATTGAAGCTACAGCTTCCTGTATCTTATCAGATGATAACTTAGTTCCTTCATTGTTGCCTTTGTTTCCATCAGTTGTTGTCTGATTATTGTTACCACCAGTACTACCATTGTTATCATCAGTAGGTGGAACAGAATCGTCTATTTCCGCATCTGCCTCGAAATAATAACTTCCAGTATCTGTATTAATGATATATCCATTCTTTATAAGTTCATCTAATTCTTCAGTTTTAATCCACTCTACATTCTTAACTCCAGGAATTACTGTTGGAAGTTCAATCTTCTGCCCTTTTTTAACAAATGATGTCTCTTTATATAAACACTTTGAACCAACACCTGGTGTATATGAATACACATATTTTTCTACGATATTGGTATTATAATTTGCCAAAAACGTTGTATTATTACTAACTATAGTATCTGAATCTGGATAGCCAACCATTGTCCAGCCTGTGATTTTTGCATCATCAAATTTAACACCGGTATCAAACTTCTCTAATGCCTTACTTAGCTTAGTTCTTCGTGGAACTTCTATTGTTTTGATTTCCCATTCCATATCTGCGTTAATATAACTGAACATAACATTTACATTTGGCTGAACAAATGTACCATTTTGTGTTACATTGAAATAATAATCATACATTAATGGAAGTTCTCTTCCACTTGTTTGTCTTTCAGTAGATGTATACAACATATTATTATATACATCACGAGCCTCTATACTTGAAACATACCATTCACATGGATAATCGTTTTCTGTAATAGTATATGTATATTCGTATTTACTTGTTCCTTCAACATTCTGCATATAGCAGTATACATCGCTTTGAGAAGACAATTCAGAATTTACGTTTTTTAATACCATTTTAACAGAGGCTACACCTGTATCATCAGTTATATCTGCTGTGAATTTCACCTGATCTCCTGCTGTAAATGTCTGACCTGCCTTATCCATAGAAAAGCTGTTAAGCTTTGGTACATTTTTCTCATTTACTACATAGTTGTCGTTCTGTACAGTTACCTTGCAATCCCATGCTGAATTCTTCTCTGCACGGTTACCAGTTACATCTTTCACATTTATACCATTAATATACCACTCACCAGGTACAATATCATCTGGAAACTCCCATGAACCTATATAACAGCCATTAGCAGAATCCCATTGCAGATACATAGAATGTGATGTGTTTCCTGCATTAACTTGAAATTCTACGTAACAAGTGTCTTGTAAAGCAGAATTATCAGTTGCACCTATTGTAACGTGAAGTGTATCTCCCGGTTTTACTGTCTGTCCATTTTCCTTTAACTTAACAGATGTAACCACTGGTTTCTCGTTATCACTACGGGTTATATTTACCCAGTATAAAGCAGATGAAGCTGTTACATTTAATACATCTGGTGTGCTTGAAAGCACTGGCGAACTTGAATTTCCTGCTTTATCTGTTACTGTAAGAGTGTCGATGAAGACCTTTCCATCAGTAAGTTCAGCATCAGAAACCTTTACGGCATACTCATAGCTTTTAGCTGCTTCGTTATACTGTAAGCTGCCATCAGCATATGAATAGTAATAAGTCGTATTATTACCTTCTGATTCCAAAACCATCCTCACGTCCTGAATACCCGAATCAGAATCATAAGCCTTGATTGCAATCTTAAATGTGTCATCATCTCCTACATTCTGCCCCTGCTTATCAATCGAAATACTTTCGACTACAGGTGCCGTTGTATCAAACTGTTCTGATGCAGCAGCTACATTTGCTTCCTGTGCCTGTGCTGTCCTGATATCTGCATTTATGCCACCACTAAACAAGGCAGCAAGCATTGCGGCAGAAACTGTCACTGTTGCCAGCTTCTTTATAAATTGTCTTTTCATACACATTTCCTCCTTCTATAAGCGGATACCTTTTATTCAACTGCCTGATTAATACTATATCAACCACCTGATTAACACTATATCAACAGCCTGATTAACACTATATATTCAGCCAGTTAAAATGTAAGATTCTCACTTATTCCTTCTGTAAATTAGTAGTTCAGATATTCATCATTAGAAATTCCTGTAAATATCCGCTATTATTGTACCCCCCCCCGAAAAAATTTTTCAATAGCTGAATATGTAAATTGATGTTGTAAATTATTATAATAACTTCCCGTTTATGAAGATCGGGAACTCCTTTTTACTGGATATTAAATCAAAATTTTATTTTAATATCATTCTTATCAAATTTTCCGTATAAATTTTCCTTAACCCTGCTATTACTTTCTCCACAAATAGAGCCAAACTAGGACCAATCGATAAAACAAATGCCGGAAGCCCACATAAATACAGGCTTTCGGCATTTTAATCCGTTACTATGAAATACCTTTGTATATTCCGCTACAAATTGAACAAATCCGCGTGTGTTCCGGTATCAACTAAAGTCAATGTTAGAACATCATTCTCCTTCAGATAAATCAATAACCAATCCGGCTGAATGTGACATTCCCTGAACCCCTGGTATTTCCCTTTTAGTTCATGGTCACGATATTTCTCTTCGAGAGGAATATCATTCTGCAGCATCGTAATAACTTTATCTAAAAGTTTCAAATTCAAGCCTCGTTTCTTTGCCAGCTTGAGACTTTTCTTAAATTTCCCGGTTAGTATTAATTCATATTGCATCAATCAATATCCTCCAAAGCCTCTGAAAAGCTAGCGTATCTCTTTGTATTAGGATCTTTGCTGATTCTCTTTGCTTCTTCCATTGCCTCTAATACTTCCGGCTTATACTGTGGCAATTCAACACTAAAAGGAAGTCCTCCTCTTAATACACACTGCTTTAAGAATATATTCATTGCACCGGACATATCCATTCCTAACTGTGAGAAAAGTTCACTTGCCTGTTTCTTTAAATTTTCATCTATTCTTACTTGTGTAGGTACCGTAGCCATAAAATCGCCTCCATTTCAAAATACAATACTAATATTATATGCATCTCTTATAATTATATTATACCGTTTTAATTTACATTGTCAATCATTTGTATTGTTTTTGAAAATATAATTTACAGGGGATTTCTTCAAATAGTAACCGTTCTCCTAAAAATTTCCCATTACAATCCTTGTAGTCTACTCTTGTGTCATTGCAGTTTAATTCCTTAATCTAATTTATGAAACTATTGTCCACATTTACCTATCTCCATCCAAATTCATCTAACTTAGGACATTCTATTTCATAATGATGTATATTCCCCAGTTCAAGAAGTTCCTCCGCTGCTTCTCTTGCAAGTTGTTCCGTGCTGTACACCCCATAAAGAATTAACGCATAATTATCATTGTCACATATATATGGTGTTGTTAAAACACAAGTTGATCTTGGTGAATTTTGAATTATTAAAATAATTATATCTCTATTCTCATCCCCATATGCTCAATAACTTTTTTATATTCTGCACACTTTTTCTTTCCCGCTATATACTTAATCTTCTCTACTACCATATATGCCTCTCCTTTTCTCGTATTAACTTTCAATACATCTCCAGGCACAACAGGTTCTTTTTTATTATATATCCATGCAAAATACTGTGATCCTTTTATTATTATATCAGTTCCTGACATATCAACATGGCGTCCAATAACAACCTTTGCATGAGGAACCAATGCATTTACTTTATATATCTCTGGATTCTGCCACTTTTTCATATTATCCTTGTGTTTATCTGCAATAAGCAATGATACATATCCATCTACAATCTGATTGTTCTCATCTATTAATATATTATGAGCCATCCTGCCTGTTTTCTTGAAATAATCCTCATAATACTTATATTTTTCGGATTTAGGTTCTACCATTCCAGAACAGTCAATATCGCTAAATGAAATACTTATTATGTCATCAATCACAAATATACCTACATTTTTATTATCAATCCATTCACATTGAGACAGTAGTTTCATTGCATCATACATGATATCATCCCTTCTATCTGGATCCTCAGGCTTATACAAACTACGCCCAGTAAAGTATCTCATACCACACGGTTTTAAAATATCAGTCAATCTTTTCTGTATTACTAACGTATCTCCTATACTATAGTATGTATCATCATATGCTATCAAAATCCCTTCATTCATAAATATCAGCCTCCTAAATATATAATTTATATATAATATATTAAGATATACTGATACATTTGTCATTGAACTTGTAGTATAAAAATATTATGCAACACATTTCTTTAAAATATTATAATATCTAAAAAGTCTTCTATAGCTGTAATCTTTTATATCAGATTTATTTCCACGCACAATATCATCCATTGAAACGCCAAACAAACTACTTAACGCATAAAGATTATCTATAGTCGGCATGCTTATTCCGTTAAGCCAATGATATATACTCTGCTGACTTCCTAATCCAAGATATTCCTGTACATCCTTTACTTTTAGATTGTATTTATCCATAAGTATTCGGATATTCCATCCTGTTTCTCTTTTATTAATTACCGGTATCATATTCTCCTCCTTTTTACTTGATATTAAATCCAAAATTTATTTTAATATCATTCTTATCAAATTTTCCGTATAAATTCTCCTACATATCCATTCTTATCTTATCAATCAAAATAACATCTGCCGGCAGCCATTCAACTTCATCAAGATGCTCCTTAGTCAGCCATTTTGCATTTTCATGTTCCTTTAACTTCAATTCTCCGCTTACTATCTCACACCAAAAACAATCCATTAAAAGGTGAAAATTGGGATAATCATATTCAATTGTATCTATTAAATTTCCAATTTTAACTTTTGTATCTAATTCTTCCATAATTTCTCGTTTTAATGCTTCCTGTGGTGTCTCTCCTGCCTCTATTTTTCCTCCTGGAAATTCCCAGCCATCCTTGAATTCTCCATACCCGCGCTGCGTTGCGAATATAATTGGCTCCCCATTATCATTAACTTCTTTTATTACTGCTGCAACTACTTTAACTGTTTTCATATAATTCTTGTGTGACAATTATTAAATTAATTATCTCACTTTCCTTCTTTCTTTTAATATCGTGATTTAATGCAATAAATCAAGTAAAAAAGTCTTTTTCTACAAGCACAAACGACTTTTTATACTTTTGACATATACATAATATTTATGAATTTACAATATACTCATATATATCTTCACGCACTGGAACATCAAGTATCCATTCTATCTCAACCGCTGTTTTCTGTGTATTTGGCATTGTAAATTCCTTAGTATTTCCACTAGCCGTCATATGCCCAAGATAATAAAATTCCTTAGAAATCTTATCGTCCTTATTCTTTCGCACAAAAAGTTCTACTCTAATTCCTCTCTCTTTAGCCTTAAGAAAATTCTGTACATCCTCAGATTGCAGACTCCTTCCCGATTTTGATATTGCTATCAAGCGATCCCTAAATCCTTGTTCAAAATGATCCTCATATTTTGTTGTGTCACTAATATCATCCGATTTATCATAATTAATAAATACTGGAAATGTCTTTGTTTTCTTATCATATTTATAACCACCAATATTTAATGGAACTTCATTCTGTTCCCAATTAAGCAGACGACATACGTCCTCATATGTATATTTTTGATAAAGGACAAAATCTGTTACATCATAACTTTGTTTATAATCTCTCTCATATCTACTTATTCCAAAATCAACAAGTTCTTTAATAATATTATAAAAATCTTTATTTGATAGCATTTCAAGAAATGTTTTTGTTGGCTTATAATCATTGCCTTCCTTTTCTATAAAAACACATTGTGCATATGTTTTCTTACCAAATCCTGACGAAAATTCATTAGTCATAACATTTATAATATTTTCCTTCTGTTCCTTGCTAATTGATTTACCATAAGTCAACATATCCTGTGAAAGGCTTGAAAATAATCCACATTTGGACAATCCTTTTGCATACATAAGCATTCTCTTAAGTAATTGTAATTCTTGAATTCTCTTACCATTTGCCAATTTCTTGGAAATAAATTCGACTATCTTTTCTTCTTCCTGTGAAAGTCGAAGCTTATAATCTTTCTCATATTTAACTAAAAACTTATAATACGAACCCAGACTATTATTATCAAAAATACGGGCAACATCCATTTCTCCATAATCATCAAAATCCCGTAAATGTGGTATTCTTCCTAATTTATTCTTAAGATTTGTGTAATTTTCTTTTATCAGTTTAATATCACTAAAATTAGCATTATCAACAGATGCAAATATTCTTTTCTTACTTATTTCATCAAAATGCACTGTAGATGCACCTGGAATAACCCTTCCACCTTCCATTATGTATCTACGTATATTATCTTTATTGTAAGTTCTATCCCCTGACAGTGCTATTGGAATCATGAAATTATTATAATAATTACCAATAAAATCAAGAATAACAACATACTCTTTTCCATCGGCCTTTCTAAGTCCTCGTCCCAACTGCTGTATAAATATTATCGGCGATTGTGTCGGTCTAAGCATAATAACCTGATTAACCTCTACAATGTCAACACCTTCATTCAATATTTCTACAGAAAATATATAGTCTAACGGCTTCTTATTAATATTTTCCTCATTCTCATCCATTGCAAGTCTCTCAAATGCATTCTGTCTTTCCTGTTCCGTTGCATCACCATTCAACGCTATCGTACAAAAATATTTTCCTGTGTCTGGATTAATTATATTATTAAATTTATGTGATAATTCCTGTGTTTCTTTGATACTGCTACAAAATATAAGACCTTTAACTTTTTCTCCACTATATCCATAATAATTTGCCTGCTGGATTATATGCCTTACACGTTCATCGCTTGTAAGCATACTAAAATCATGATTTTCTTTAACATCTCCAACTACAGACAAATCAGTAATTCCAAAATAATGAAATGGGCACAACAAGTTTTCTTCCATGGCCTGTTGTAAACGTATCTCATATGCAATCTTATAATTGAACAACTCATAAACATTTCTACCTGCAATATTATCATCCCGCTTATCAGGAGTTGCTGTCATTCCAAGCCACAACTTAGGCGTAAAATGTTTCATAATCTTCTGATATGTATCAGCAGTTACATGATGTGCTTCATCAAAAATAATACAGTCAAATGCATTTTTATCATATTGAAGCAAATGTTCATCCCTATTTAACGTCTGAACAGTAGCAAATACATAATCCGCTTCATATTCATGATAACCTGCACCGACCAAACCCATAGAAACAGATTTTGCAAACACCTTCTCATAAGATTTCTTAGTCTGTCTTGCAAGCTGTCCTCTATGAACTAAAAATAAAACTTTTTTAAATCCAAGCTCTCTCATTGCAAATGCAGAAGCATAAGTCTTACCTGTTCCCCTTCGTGTCAAGGGTGTGATGGGAAGTTTTTGAGAAAATTTCGTTTTCTCAAATGGCATCTTTACCAATAGCAATATTTAATTGTAAAGGCGAGGTGCAGGAGTCGAACCTGCGTCCTTTACCAAAACTGGTACTGCGCCTCTCCGCTGCGCTATCCTCGCTTAAGGCGGTGGCGGGTTATGACTCCCGCTTTGCAATCACCTATGGTACACCGCAACTAATTCCACTCATGTGGATTTATATCATTATAAGCCGCTACTTTTTTGAATAATATCTTCAGTTGTCCAAAAAATTTTGATACATCTGAAAAATTCTTAGGATTTCTTATCCAATACTTATATACACATTCAAAAAACTCTTTGTACTTATTAAACACGGCTTTTGTTAAAACTCTTTTTACTCCATGGGTACTCTCTTTCTTTTCTTCCATCTTTTTCAATGTATCATAAATATTGTCTACGTCAGGTTTTATATTGTCCCTATAGTATGTGATTTCATATCCAAACTCCTTAATATCTGGATGTTGCCAAAACTCAGTTGTTCTGTTTATAAATAAGCTCTCCGCTATATCAAATGCAATCTCTTCAGGATTTGTTCCACCTGGCAAAGTAATTATGTGATTCGTTATGTTCGATTGTTGATCTCCGTCCAAAATACATATAGACCTCATTGTAGCTCTCAATATTTGACTATCGTTAAATATATTACGAAGTGCCTCACAAGATATTTTAATATCTGCTAAATAAAACAAATTTCTAACCTTATTAAAGTTATCTTCTGGCTTAATATCTCCCCAACATTCAAACATACATTTTAAAAAACACCTAGCTTCTTCATCTTCTGTAAATACCGGTATCATCTTTTGAAAATATAAATCTCGTTTCAACACTTGATTAAGACTCATTTTGATTTTATATATATCAACATCTTCCATCAACGTTACATTATCAATAGAGTCTTGTAAATATAATACATTGTTTTTATTATCCAGAGCATTTTCAATTAATGTCATGCTGTGTGATGTGAATATAAACTGAATTTTATATTCATCTGCGCATTTTCTAAACAACTCCAATAGCCTAAGCTGATATGCCGGATGTAACGTTGCATCCAACTCGTCAACCAACATTACACTTTCTATATCATTAGTGCTATTGATTGATTCAAAATAATACTGAAGTGATACTAATGCCGTCAATATTATAAACAAATTATCTTCACCTGCAGATATTGTATTCGAATCAATTCCTTTTTTATTTGTGACAAAATCTGCTCTTGTTTTTAAATCTCCAACTTTCTGGGTTGAACCATAAGTAATGTCTACACCCGTAAAAGTTTTGTAGTACATTGCTATTCTTTCTTGGTATTCATTTGGTAATTTCTTTGCGACAGATACTATATCATTATCATTTTGATACTCACCAAATGGAACTAACCTATTTAGACTTAGGTAAATCACCGGACACGCCGGTAATGATTCTTTACTCCCTTTGGGATACATAGGTTTCACAGCATATCTATTTGAAATTTTTGAATTGTGTCTTCTAAAGTTAAGCTGTTTGCCACCTACGTATGTCACATCGTATAAATTGCCCTTATGCCCTGCTGCTGGATCATTATATGTTTTATCTCCTCTTGTTAATGTCTCTATTTTCGGATTCATACACGCATTTATAGACTTTATTATATCAAGGCTCTTTTTTTCAATTACTTTTGGATCTGTTTTCGTTACTGCTTGAAAAGAATTACTAACCAGATGTAATATTGAAGTTTTACAAGTGCCGTTTGCACCTGACAATAAATTAATGTCCTTTTTAAATGTCAGTTCCATCTCTTCCAATTTTCTGTATTTATGAACGTATATCTTCTCTATCATCTGTGTATCCTTTCTACGAAATCTTTCTGTAATTTATATTAAGTGCTTTCACTTCATCTTCTGTAGGACAGATTCCTTCATCCATAAAAATCATTAGTTCTGAAGCTTTTCGAATTTTCCCAGCACTATAATTCAAATCAAATTGTCTCATTACATAACCGTTATAGATTCTAGTTATTTCATCTGCATAATCGTAGGTTATCATCCAATTACAATTAACATGTTCCGCAATATAGGCTTCAATATTTTCATGATCTTCATAGCAAAAGAAATTTTTATATAATTCCTTCCCCTTATTAAAATATGGTGGATCAAAATACACAAAAGCATTTTGCTCATACTTTGGAAGATAATGCGTAATAAAGCTCAATACCTCTTTATTATAAACATGTATTTTTTTTCGATATTTTTTTATCAATTCAATTCTCTTAATCAAATTCTCTTTATTAAATCGAGCATCAATCCCCCATTCGCCAGTTTGATCTAAACCACCTATAATACCTCCTTTTATTATCCCTGATCTATTGGTTCGATTTAAATAAAAAGTAGCAAATCCAAGTTCGAAACTACACTTATTTGCATTATCATCGTATATTTCCTTTTGTTTTTTCCATTCATCCACTGTTACTGGTGTATTTCTAATCATATCAATAAATCTATCTGGCTCCTTTGTAACAGCTTGCCAAAATGAAGCTATCGCCTTATCCCAATCATTAATCACAACAGAATCGACAACTCCATTATATAACAAATCTAGCGCAATGCCTGCTCCACCAGCAAATGGTTCAATATAAACTCCGCCACGCAAATTTAACTTGTCTATCATAAGTTCCATAAATGGTGCTAATTTTCCCTTACCGCCAGGGTATCTTAATGGTGAATAGTACATTTTTGCGCCTCCTTTCCCAATTTATATTATCGTACCACAAACATCTTTATTTCTCAATCGATTAATCAATCATTCTGAGCCTTTTCCATCTCCCGAAACTTCCACTTTATCTCCACCTTATCCTTAGCATACACGACAATCTCCTCCACAAAAGCATCCACCATTTCCCTGTTAAGTCCGGTCAGCTTCAACTGCCCTTCCA
>OJML01001030.1_pt1 | contig 15235 bp, 9 predicted proteins | sample 1597221 | NCBI WGS metagenome assembly OJML01 (sample SAMEA2452123, study PRJEB22498) | human gut metagenome | biome: human feces; feature: human gut; material: feces | place: Australia | collected 2012 | reverse complement strand
CAGTCATCGCATACGCTTTGGAAACGCCGTTTACGATAACCGTACGGTCTTTCATTCCTTTGATAGAAGCGATGCTGTTGTGTTTACCAATATAGTTAATATGTTCGTAGATCTCATCCGCTATAACGATGATATCCGGATGCTTTTTCAATACTTCCGCTAAACCTGCCAATTCCTCGGCGCTGTAAACAGAACCCGTCGGGTTGGAGGGAGAGCAAAGGATTAACGCTTTTGTCTTAGGTGTAATAGCGGCTTCCAGCTGAGCTGGAGTGATCTTGAAATCTTGCTCGATACCAGCCGGAACGATAACGGGAGTTCCTTCCGCTAACTTCACCATCTCCGGATAGCTTACCCAGAAAGGGGCAGGGATGATAACCTCGTCCCCCGGATTTACCAATACCATGACCGTGTTACAAACGGATTGTTTGGCACCGTTTGCGCAAGAGATCTGGCCTGCTGTATATTCCAGTCCATTCTCGTTCTTCAATTTGGCAACGATAGCATTACGTAATGCCGGATAACCCGCTACGGGAGAATAACGTGAGAAATTATCGTCAATCGCCTTCTTCGCGGCTTCTTTAATGAAGTCGGGAGTATTGAAATCGGGTTCTCCCACACTTAAGTTGATAACATCGATACCTTGAGCTTTCAACTCACCGCTCTTTTGTGACATCGCCAATGTTGCTGAAGGCGATAAACTCGCTAAACGATCTGAGACTTGTGTCATGACATTGCTTTTTGTATAGGTTGTTTTATTATTATGCGACAAAAGTAATCAATAATCGGAATTCTTGCAACGTTCTGATAACTATTTAATGTTATGCAGCACATGCCCCATACGTTCTTTCTTCGTTTTCATGTAGAATTCGTTGTATGGATTTGGTTTCACCTCGATAGGAACGTTCTCTACTACCTCAAGTCCGTAAGCTTCCAGACCTACGCGTTTTACCGGATTATTGCTCATCAGGCGCATTTTCGTTACGCCGATATGACGTAAGATCTGTGCTCCGACACCATAATCTCGCTCATCCGCTTGATGGCCTAAATGCAAGTTCGCGTCCACCGTATCCAAACCATCCTCTTGGAGCTTGTATGCTTTCATCTTCTCCATCAATCCGATGCCTCGTCCTTCTTGGTTCAGGTAAACGATAACGCCTTTGCCTTCTTGGTCGATGCGGCGCATAGCCTCGTGCAGTTGCTCTCCGCACTCGCAACGCATGGAACCGAAGATATCACCTGTAGCGCAAGATGAGTGCACGCGTACTAAGATAGGCTCGTCTTTCTCGAATTTACCCTTTATCAAAGCTATATGCTCTAATCCATTGCTTTTCTGGCGGAAAGGAATGAGACGGAAATGTCCGTACTCGGTAGGGAGATCTACCTCTACGCCGTTCTCTACGATCGATTCGGTCCGGAGGCGATAAGCGATCAGGTCCTTGATGCAAATAATCTTGATATCGAATTTCTTGGCTACCTCAATTAATTGCGGCAGACGTGCCATGGTTCCATCCTCGTTGATGATCTCGATCAAGGCTCCGGCGGGATATAAACCGGCTAACCGGGCCAAATCCACGGCAGCCTCTGTATGACCCGCACGGCGAAGTACGCCACGAGAGCGGGCACGGAGCGGATTGATATGTCCGGGACGTCCCAGATCGGATGGCTTGGTCTTTGGATCTGCCAGCGCCAAGATCGTTTCCGCACGGTCGTACATGGAAACGCCGGTCGTACATTTCCCTCCTAATTTATCTACTGTTATCGTGAAAGGAGTACCTAATAAAGAGGTGTTATTGGCAACTTGCATATCCAGCTCCAACTCTTGGCAACGTTCTTCCGTGATCGGGGCGCATAATACACCTCGTCCGTTTTTCAACATGAAGTTGATTTTTTCCGGGGTTACTTTCTCGGCCGCGATGATAAAGTCTCCTTCATTCTCCCGGTCCTCGTCGTCTACAACGATTAAGAACTTTCCTTCACGGAAATCCTCGATAGCTTCTTCGATGGTGTTTAATTGAATCTCGCTCATATTTATTGATTATTTATATCCGAGTTATTTTTTAGCAAATGTAATGAATATATCATATTGATCAGCTCCTTACTGGTCTTTTGTACCATGACGATATCATGCCGTAGCAATTTACGTTGGTACGTAGCCAATAGGTAGATCGGCAATCCCAGTGGGAAGAAAATACCGATAGCCAAGGCAAGTTTCCCGTTTATATGCTTGCTTAGCTTATTATTGTAACCTCCGATGACCGGGTAGTCCATCAATTTATTCAGGAGTAAATTCTGGTCGGAATTACTTAATTCCTCCACGATATTTTCCGTGTCCTGAGCTAACAGTTCCGCTGTGTTATCTTTTCCGCCTTGTTTCCAAAATGTCAGATAATTGATCCAACGTTTATGGTTTGCCAGATAAGTCGTGCTTTCTTCCACTAATTTCTCCAGTTGAGGAAGGGTTGCCTCATAATCGGGGGTGTATATGATAACCTCTTTCCGCTCCACTTTTCTCCCTTCACGCTTACCTATTAAGTTCTTCAAGGCATTCACGTAAGTGTCGGCATTCAAGATAACAGAATCTTTTACCGCTTTATAGGTTAGGAATATACCCATAGGTGTTAAGACCACGGAGCTAAGCCACATACCTTCCCATGCGTCCCAAACGCCGTCGCGTGCCATCTTGAAGCCCATATTATCTATAATATAATAGAAGATAAACAAGATTACCGAGATAACGACCGGTACGCCCAACCCACCTTTACGGATGATGGCTCCTAAGGGCGCTCCGATAAAGAAGAACATGATGCAAGCGAACGATACCGTGAATTTCTTATGCCATTCCGTCAAGTGGCGGCGTACCTTATAGGCCTCGTCGCCAACCGTGGCCGCACGGAAATAATAGTCGGTCTTGATATTCTCGATCGAGGATTTGGCCCGGCCTAATAAAGCCGCTTTACTACTCGGTGCCTGCGCTTGGTAAAGACTGTCGAAATCCAACTGGATGGTAGGAGTGATTACCGGCAATTTTTCCTGCTGCTCGTCTGGTTGCCCCTCGGCTTCACTCTCTTTTTTAGCTCGTAAGGACTTTAGTGTTTTTACGTATGAGGCATCGTAAATGCTTTTTGCGTTCACGTCCTTGATGCTATCCAAGCGTACGCCCATCGAATCGATAGAGGTTTGTAAATCCTTCAAGTTTTTTCCCATATATTGGTTCTGCATGAAAGATTCGTCGGTACGGTTGAAATTCGCGTCGAATTCAATCAAGATATCCTTGCTGCTGAATGATTCCCGTCGATAGGGGACGGCGGTTCTCGCTTGCGTCGTGTTGGCTTGGCTTTTACCTACGTTCTCGAAAGATTCTCCGTTAAATAAAGATAGGACAAGGAATAATTTATCGGCGGATGTCTTTAGCCGTCCGGAGTCCGCTACGATTACACGGGCGTTATTGAATCCTTCCGAATAATCATAGATCATCACGTCTTTTAATAAACCGTCCTTCGGGTCCTTTTTCTTCACATATACATTGAATCCGGGAATATCTTTGTAGAATGAACCTTCCGGAATATCCAATTCCGGTGATTTCTGGCGCATGGAATATAATAATGTATATAGCTTGACTTGGACAACGGGCATTACGTTGTTTTGGAAGAAAAAGGCTCCCACGCTCACAAATAGTAGCGTTACGATCAAAGGACGCATGATATGTATCAATGATACCCCGGCAGACTTCATGGCCAGTAATTCCAGACGTTCCCCTAAATTTCCAAAAGTCATTAATGAGGCTAATAGAATAGCCAAGGGAAGTGCCATCGGGACAAGAAACAAGGCCGCATACATAAACATCTCCGCTAATACAGGGATACCAAGGCCTTTTCCCACCATATCGTCGATGTATCGCCAAAGAAATTGCATCAACACAATAAACAGACAAATACCGAATGTCATAAGAAACAACGGCAGGAATGTCTGCAGCATAAATGTATATAATCGTTTTATTCTCAACATTGCCTAATCTGGTTGAAGTGGCAAAAGTAGTGTAAAAAACGATAACACCCCACAGATTTCTGTAAAACTACTCTAAATACCAAGCGTTCGCTTCAAATCTTCCACTTGCGAGTCCCATAAATTAATGGAATCTTTTTTCTCCCCGGGTTCGGAGAAATCCGTAATCTCAAGTGCCGTAGAACCTGTTAATTCGATTGTATGGATTATAAATTCGAAATAAGCGTTCTCATCTTCCTCGTCCACCCAGCGGTAACGGATAAAGTTCTCCGGCTTGGAGTCGATCACTGTTGCCTCTTGGGCCTCTTTACTCCATTTAAAGGTGTAGAGATTATCATTTATAATGACCTCGTCGGCGAACCAAGCGGAAAGTCCCAAAGCGGTGGTTAGGTGATTCCACAAGCTTCGTCGTGAAACTTTATCGAAAATGTATTCGATATGAAACTTCTCTTTCTTCATTGTTCTTATCCTTATATTTGCCGCAAGATACATAAAAGATTTGAAAACGACTAATTTTAATGATGAAAAAAGTAACTAATAACTAACTGATTAGGTGGAGGTCTTAAAAATTAAGCGAATTTTTTTATTGAAAATGTTGTGTAATTCAAAAATAACCCCTACTTTTGCACCGTCAATAAGAGAAATAGTGACAATGAAATGATGGCGAGATAGCTCAGCTGGTTAGAGCGCATGATTCATAATCATGAGGTCCCCGGTTCAATCCCGGGTCTCGCTACCTAGAAAAGGAGGTCGATTTTTCGATCTCCTTTTTTCTTTTGCTATCAGATGGTCTTTTGGGAGGATAAAAAAACCTGAACAATCTTTCTCGTAAACGATCTTGATTGTTCAGGCAAAATAATTATGTAACCTCGCGGTTATGTTAATTAGGTTTGCCTACATCATAATTTAAGGGTAATTATATATGTAAGCAGGGTCATAGGGTAAAATTTCGCAAATTGCTTTGCTTGATTTATAAATACAAAGATATGTATGTCTAAATGTTTTGAGTGATGGTATTTGTCTCAATAGGAGAATGTATTTCTATCATATAAATAACGCACGCCTCGGAAATCATCTGAAGCGTGCGTTTAGCATATAAAATTTAAATCTAGTTACCCTTGTTTATGTAGTGACCCTGCTGTGATTTTTATATGCTTACCCTAATGTCTGTTGCGAATATATTCATAATATTCATAGGTTGTATCTTTATTTGATCGGTATTTGTATCAGTTTAGTGTGTAAAACTATCAACAGGTGGAGTGGGCCTTGTGATGAAGCGGGTTTCCGTTAATATTTAAATAAAGTTAAGACGGTGTTCGTGTCAATATCATGGGTATTCCTATCACGGAGAATGCGGTTTTTGAGAGAAAAACAGCGCACGCCCGAAATTCTCTAATCTCGTGACGTGCGCCAAAGCATATAAAAATTGAGGGTATCTTAATTCAGTGTTATATGTTGGATAACGGTTGCCCAGTCGGCAATTACAATATTAGCCGAAACTTCTCCAGAGTACTTGAAAGTGATCTCGGTGCGTTTTCCGGGGTTTGCAGCGAATAATTCTCCGTTTTTGTCTTTTTCGCTAGAAAAAATAAGATCACCGTCCTTGTAAAGCTCTATCGTTATATTTTGAGCCGGAAAAATGGCTTGGGCTTCTGTTGTCAAATTACCTTTTTCGTCAAAAGAAGCGGGGAAAGCGAATTCAACCTCTTCTCCTGTTGGGTTGCCATTGTAGTCCAATGAGCTTTTTGTATTTTTAATTCGATATTCAAAATTTCCGGCATTACTCCCTAGATACTTGATCAGTCCTTTCGTTGAAAGCTGGAAAATTGAAGTTTTGCGAATGATTTGTAATTCGTTTGATACGGTGGATTTTGTTGAAGAGTTCTTATGAAGCGTAACTTGTCCATAGAACAAATCGCTCGGAATATTAGCTATGCCGTTATTCTCTTTTAGACTGACTTGCAAATCGGATATAATATTGGCTTTGCTCATGTTTGAAATCTCTTCGTTTCCAGAATTGATTCCACTCCATGCGATCACGGTTATGTCATTACTGTTCGGGCAGTTAATGTCTATAGCCCGGCGAGATAAAATTGTAGATTTGTTTACATTAATCTGCTCGAAGAAATCGTTGTTTTGATCGAAGACAAATAATGTAGCTCCATTCACCTCTCCCTTGGTCGTAATGTCGTTACCATCTGAATTCATTGCTTTTAATACCACGGAGAATGGCACTTCGGCTTGTTCAATAACCTCACTCGTTGTTGCTACTACGTCATTTGAATCATCCGTGCAAGCGGAGAATGACAAAACTGTGAAAATAACAGAAACCGCAAATACGCAATTTGCGAAAAAATTACCCTTTTTCATGACCCTACTTTTTATATGCTTTACCCTTAATCTAAGTGACTTGGTTTTTTTTGACCGCCCCTCAACGGTCTTTCCTTATCACTACATCGCGAATGTATGTATAAAAATCATAGGTTGTATCTTTTATGATGGGTATTTTTATCAAAAAAGTAGGTAAAACTATCATTATACCTCTATGTCCCTTTATTGATGCATGTTTTGGATGATGCTTAAATAATGTTAATTAGTTTGTTCCTATCAATTTGAGTGGTAAATATATCATCGCTGGTCCTTACTGATAGCCTTGCCTCTGTTGTGTGATAGGAATGCAGTTGTTGTTAACGTCTATTAAAACGCCAGTAAAAAACGTTCGTTTAAATCTTGCGTTTTTATGTGTATAAATTATGAAGTCTCATTGATAATCATGTTATTTTTTTTATTATTTTTATCCAACTGAATAACTGAAATTTAAATAAAATTTTTGACCTTTGTAAGGCTGCAAAAAAGTTGAAGATAAAAACGCAAGATTTAAACGAACGTTTTTTACTGGCGTTTTATATAAATAACATCTTAATAATCAATGATATGAGATCAAAAGGTTTTAAAGCGAAATTTATGATGGCATTTTGGGGCTTGTTCGTTGAAGCTCATTATATTGCTGCGGCCAATGATACAATGGAGGGCTCTCAAGGAATTCTACCTTTTATCATTTTACTGATAGTGTCCATATGTGTAATAGCTTTTTTGAGTTATTATATGTATAGGTTGAAGAAAGAGTATATTGCCAAAGATGGTGAGCTTATGGCGAGAAACGATGAGCTTCTTCGGTCTGTCGATGCGTTAAGCGTAAAAAATCGGGAGATCCAACAAATGTTGGTCAATAAAATCCGTGAGACTGATAATTGGAATAGGGATAATGAGGTAGAACGGGAGGATTTGAAAAAGCGCCTTGAGGAAATGGAAAAGCTCCATAATTCGTTTTTTGTTGAAACGATTCATGAAATGCGTACTCCACTATCGCTTGTGCTTGGTTCGTTGAGTGAGTTGTTGCAACGTAAAAATGATATTGACTCTAGTGAAGCGACTCAATTATTGTCTGCTTACCGTAATACCTTGGCTCTTCAAGACCTTATCGAGCAATTGCGAAATACCCGTCATGGAGATGACGTGGCAAACCATCTTCGGATAGCTCGTTATGACATGATCAGTATAACAAAGCAGATTTGTGATTTATTCGTGGACTGGATAGCCATGAATAATGTGGAATTTCATATTAATACCCAAACCTCTGTTCTTTGGGTCTGGATAGATCGTCGGAAGATGGAGTTTGCCTTGCGTGTACTTTTATCTAATGCGTTAAAAAATACCTACCGCTTTGGAAAGATCTCGATCAATATTTCCGTGGTGCGCTCGAATGGCAAGGCTTATTGTTCTTTCTCTATCCAAGATGATGGGTTAGGAGAAAGCGAAAGTACCCGTTTGGGTTTGAAACAGATCGTGGATATGACAGAATCCTCCGGCGCTATTTTCGAAGGAATTTCATCGGAGGACGAGACGGGAACCCAATATACGATATTGATTCCTTTGGGGAGAAGCCATTATATGGAACGTGCCGTGGAATTCATCGAGCCGGATGGTGATCTGGTAAAGCTGAATGAGATGCAGAAGGAGGAGATCGCCGAGTTGATCCAAGTTGTTCCGAAAAAGAAAGAGACCGGGAAGAAAATGCTGGTGATTGATGACAGTGATCAGATTCGTTGGTTCCTGCGTCATGTTTTTGCCAGTGAGTATCATGTTTCGGAAGCTCATAATGGCCAGGAGGGTGTAGAGATCGCACGAGCTGAACGGCCGGATCTTATTTTATGTGACGTGATGATGCCCGTTAAAGATGGGCTTGCTACCTGTCGTGAAATCAAAGGCATCCCAGAATTAGCGCAAGTGCCAGTTGTCTTGCTAACCGCAAAGGTAGAGAGTGAGGATGTTATAGCTGGCATTGAATGTGGCGCCGATGATTATATAACCAAGCCATTCGATGTAGAGGTGCTACGAAGTAAGGTAAACAGTTTGTTGAAACGTAGGGATGAGATGAGACGTTTCTATACGTCGAGTCCTGTAGGTGCGCATCCCGAGGTAGAGAAAACGGTAAAGAAAGATGATTCCCCTTCCAATCTTTTTATGGATGCGGTTATCTCGACGATCGAGAAACATTTGGATGACCCTAGTTTTGAGGCGAAGATTTTGGCGGATTCTTTAAACATGAGTCTCCCTACATTATATAGAAAGATAAAACTCTACTCGGATAGTAGTATATTGGAGCTTACCCGTATGGTACGTTTGAAGAAAGCCGCCGAACTGATCAGTATGCAGCGATACTCTATCCAAGAGGTTTCGGAAATGGTCGGCTTCAACGATACCGCCACTTTCCGTAAGCGTTTTACGGAACAATACGGCGTCACTCCTTCACAGTATCTGCCGGGTAAGAATTAATCGTTTTGCCATTTCCCGAAAATCGCCGGGGAATGGCAAAATTTTTTAGTTGTTTTTTGATACGATATTTTTCAACCTCTTTTTGATAGCCTTACAACGGTGCTAATCAGCCCGGAAATATCCCGAATGAAAATTTATAGTTTTACCTCTTATTTATGAAAGTAACACCTATTTACTTTTTTTTATAGTCCAAATACCTTTGCGATGTCATCAACGAACAACAGATTGGTCATGGGGAAGATTTGAACAAAGAGTTCTTGTTATGTGACTGAAAATGTAAAAAGTGATTGAGAAAGAAAGGTTTATATAAAAGATTTATTAACTCATAAAATTATATGTATATGAAACTTAGAAATTTATTATTCGGGACAATGATCGCTTGCGCGTTCGCGGCGTGTTCAAATGAGGATGATCCTATCCCTAACGTGGATCCGACACCTACTCCAGAAACAGGCACTGCGGATCTTACGATTGTGGTAAAGAATTTGGCAAAGAATACACAGACAAAAGCTGCTGATGATTCTAATGCTAAAGAGGGCGAAACTGCGATTCACAATTTATTTGTGGCACTTTATAATGAGGATGGGACATTCTTGCAAGTTAGTGATATTACTGCTAATAAGGATGAAGAGCAAACTAGTTCAAACAATGAGATTCAGTTTAAGGGATTAAAGGCAGGTGCTTCTTATCGTGCGTTGGCTTTCGCTAATGTCCCCAAAGAGGCTCTTACTGCAACTGCTAACTCTTTTGATTTGACATCTGCTTACTATGTCTTAACCGGAGCAGAAGCGAATGGATTGCCTATGAGTAGTGGAATTAGTCCAGTATTCACTCTTGCTGAAGGTGAAAATTATTATGGTTACTCAAACGCTACAGGAGGAAACAGTATTGAATCTGGAAAACCTTTAGGATTAATTAGAAATGTGGCTCGTGCGGAATTGAGTGCTCTTTCTTTGGATATGACTCAAGTCAAGGTTAATAATATTCAAAAATACAAATCAGGAACAATTAAGTTTGTACCTAAAGATGTTTTTGTATTACATGGTCGTAAAAAAGCGAATGTGGCAGACCAAAGCATAAATAATGATCTGTGGTTCAATCTGCCAAATAGGGTTTGGGGTAATATTGCCGCTACTTATGAAATTGCTAATAGAGATGATTATTATTCCGGAACTAACGCTAGTAGCTCATTCGGTCGTTTTGCTGGAACTGTCGATGCGACTAATTATATAAAGGCATTGAGCACAGAAGAAACAACATATACTCAGAGTTGGAATGGTACTACTATTACCGGAAGTAAAGCAATTACTCTTGCTAACTCTTTATATTTTTATGTGTTGCCTAATGATCAGACAAAAGCGGCCAGAGAACAAGAAGATCCGGAAGAAGAAGGCCCGGCTTTCGTCTTGGATAAAACAACTTTGGCATCCGAATTGGTAATCAGTGGTGAAGTTTATATAAAAGCTATAATGAACGATAACACATCTTGGACATTCGGCGAAGAGAGTACTCCTGTATTGCGCTATTGGCCGATAAAGATTGGTATCGATGGATTAGATAGTGAAGACACATATTATGGTCAGGTACATAGAAACGTGGTTTATCAGATTTCTGCTACTATCGCAGGTAATGGTTATGCAGATCCGACTCTCCCTAAGGATGATCCTACAGCCGACTTGTTTGTAAAGACAATGGTTATGAATTGGGGTACAGCCACTCAAGCTCCTGTTATCGAATAATATCAATTCTCTAATAATAACCAAAAGGCATTCTCTATCAACAGGGAATGCCTTTTTTGTTATAAATATAATATGTCAATGCCCGTTGGCAAAGTTAGAAAGTTAAAAGATTTATGTTTAAGAAGTTGTTCTCTCCGGACACGCCCCAGATGCCATTCTATGGTAAATAATCCAAATCATCTACCATATCTACCATTATTTATGTAATCTTTTGATTGTAAATGATTTATCTTATGGTGGTAGATAGTGAACATCTACCACTACAAACTTCGATCTACCATCATTAGGTTACCGGAAAGATTAGCACGAACAATTACTACTAACGATAAATAATGTATAACATTCTGTATTTCAATAAATAATAGTTTTTGCATAGAAAAACAAAAGTTTTGCTATAGAGAAACTTTTGTTTCTTCAGTATGAAATAAAAGTTTCTTCAGTATGAAACCACTAACTTCACCTATTGAAACTCTTATTGGCTTTAATCCCTTTGTCTGTCTCTTATGAAATCTTCAAATACTAAATATACGAGTCCGCAAGCTTGAGAAGTGATTTTTTTGCGTTTCCCATTAAAACATGGTAGATGCAGAATGAAAATTGTAGATGTTATTCCATCTGCAACCACTATATAACATATTTATTTACAATAAGTATGAGGTTGAATTGTAGATATTGTAGATGTTCTCATGAAATAATATTCCGGTTCTTAGGTTCAAGACATATGGGATCGCCATCATAAGGAAAGGATAGTAAATTTTGTAGTCTCCGGATCAATTCATAACCAGAATTATATATGCAAAAAAGGCACTCCCGATAAAAGGAATGCCTTTTGGTTGTTATTCAGAGAATAGATATTATTCGACAACTGAAGATTGATTTGCGCTACCCCAATCAAGAACCTTTGTCTTAACAAACAATTCAACAAAGTCTGTTGGAGGAACAGTCGGATCATCATATCCTCTACCAGCTAAAGTCGCGTCAATACTGTAAATTATATTACGATGGATCTTTCCATCCTTTAAATACTCAGCCGTAGCTGCTGCCATTTCATTCGTCGCAGCAATTTTAATAGGCCAATATGCTGTTTTCTCCGCATAGTTGTATACTGCATTACTTCCGCTCTTTTTAGCATTTTCGAGCTTATAAGTACCTTTAACTACAATTTCAGTTGCAAGATCCTCTGGTTTGAAATTTTCAGCACCATTCATTTCACGAGCAGCCTTAACTTGAGGATTCTCAAACACATAAAACTTAGGGGCGGTTGTGATAGACGCAGATGCAGCACCTTCACTTGCGATATCCTGTACCAATGCCTCAGTTGGTAAACCGGCCTTGTATCCTTTAATAATAGAACCACTCATATTCTTAAACATAGCGTCATCCTCCACGAAATCGCCACTATAGCCTGAAGCATAATCTGTAGCATTAGCAGCATAAGTCGCGGACACATTACCCCATACGGTATTACTAGCAGTACTCCACCAGCTATCGCTATCGCCATCACCCATATCAGCCGCATTGGATTTCGTCCGTCCATGCATGATGAATACACATTCTGGTACAATTGTCGCGGTTCCTGCAATGTATACATCTTTTGCGGCTTTAGTCATGTCTAAGCTAAGTCCTTTAAAATCAATCCGCACTACATTTCTTATCAAGTACAAAGGTTCTGCTACAAGAATATTCACACCTTCTTCTTGTGTTTTATTATATCCATAATAGTTTTTACCGGCTTGTAAAGTGAACGGATCAGACAAACCACTAATCATTGGTAAATAGTCTTCCGCAAATCCGGTAGTTGGCATCGTATATACAGGAGATACAAACTTACCAATTGTAGTACCAGCCAATGAGATTTCAGGCATATTAGCAAATGCGATAGCACGTAATTGCGCACCTTCTGTCAGTCCGGCAAATTGAACCTCATCATTATCCGCAGCAGCATCCTCATTGGCAATATCAGAGGTTGAAGCGACAAGCGCTCCAGTTTCAGCGTCATAAAGAGCAACTGTTAAGTTTGTAATTTTAGCTTCATTTTCAGTCTGTGTCCCCTCCGCTGCAGCTTTAGTCAAACTTCTAGCCACATTTTTCACAGAAATAGTCAGTGTTGCGTTATTTTCCCCTGTTTGCGGTTGATCCGGTCCTACGATAGGATCATCCTCGTTTGAACAAGCCGCGAATGCGCAAGCGATCATTGTCCCGAATAATAAATTTCTAAGTTCTATTTGGGAATGGCTATAAGAGATTGTTTTTAGCATAATTATGCTTTTGTTATGTGCAGGTAAGTAACAACTCAGTAGTATTATTATAATAATGTATGGGAGCGGATGGCATGATGAGAATTTATCGGAATAAACTTGTTTTTCAACAGAAGAGTCTTTACCTTTACAACATTATACGTGAATTATTAATCAACTAAAACCCATAAAACTATGGAACATTACGTGAACATCATGTTGGATGGCGGCTTCAAGGCTGTGTTTGGAGATAAGCAAGTGGCGATGGATTTCATCAATGCCGCACTGGAAGGTGAGCATAAGGTGATGGACATCACTTATTTAGATAAGGAACTTGTCCCGGAGCTGATAGATGAACGGACCGTTATCTTTGATCTCTTATGTGAGGATGAGGATGGTTCCAAATTCATCTTGGAGATGCAGAATTGCCCTCAACGTTACTTCTTTAATCGAGGTTTTTATTACATTTGCCGTATGATCTCCCGTCAGGGCGAGACAGGTCGTGACTGGAAGTACGAGCTGCTTCCTGTGTATGGAATCTATCTGTTGAACTTCAGCTTGCCAGAGTTTCCGTTGTGGCGTACGGACGTGGTGCTAGCGAACGAGCTTACGGGTGAGACTTTTGGACGAATCAAGCTCAAACAAGTCTATATTTCGTTCGAGCGGTTCGATTTGAGTTATGAGGAGTGCGAGACTCCGTTGGAAAAAACAATTTATGTATTGAAGAATATGAATCTATTTGATATGTCCCCATTTAAAGAAAAAGAGGCATACTTCCGACGCTTGCTCGACGTAGCGAATGTGAATGCCTTATCCCCCAAGGAGCGTGCGACGTACGATGAGAATCTGAAGATCTACCGTGACTGGAAGGCCACGATGGAGTACGCCGTGGAGGAGGCGGAAACAAAAGGTAAAGCAGAAGGTGAGCGTTTGGCTACCCTGCGCAACGCTCGTAACATGAAGAAAGCCGGTGTCGATCTTTCATTAATCGCCGAATGCACGGGGCTTTCGTTGGAAATAATACAAAGTCTTTGATCTGATAAGCCGGTTGCGGACTGAAACTATAGCGGATGACACGGATCTTGGGGAGAAGTATCTTTCTTGATCCGTGCCATACGAATCTGAAGTGATCTCCGTCTCATGCGTCTAACACGCCATTAAACCGGTCTATTGCCTGTCTTTTACTAGCATCGATGATTTTCGCGTATACTTGTGTGGAGATGATATTCTTGTGTCCTAGTAATTTACATACCGTATACAAGTCAATGCCAAGAGCTAGTGAAAGAGTGGCGAAAGTATGGCGGCCTGTATAAGTAATATTTAGAAATGCAATAAAAAACAGAATGACGATAATTAAACGTAAAACGTTTATAATTAAGCATTTTGCGAGAATTGCAGAACAGACAGACCTGCAAAAGAAAACAAAATATTGCGACGTTTCAGTTACCAGACTGTTAGCCGCCTGTTTCGGAAACGACGGCAGGTAACCGAATTTTTACCGATAAGAACAAAGCGGATTTGTATTCACTGTTTATCAATGTTTTGCATGCCAAAGGACGCTTTTCAAAGGAGTATTTTTACAACCTAAAAAAGAGCGTTATGAAAGTGGAAAAATTCAAGGTGCTGCTCTACCTGAAAAAGAGCGAGCCGGACAAGACCGGCAAAGCCCCGATCATGGGACGGATCACCCTCAACCGCACGATGGCGCAGTTCAGCTGCAAGCTCTCCTGCACCCCCGGGCTGTGGAACGCGCGTGAGAGCCGGCTGAACGGCAAGAGCCGGGAAGCGGTGGAGACCAATGAAAAAATAGAGAGGCTGCTGCTTGCCGTACACTCGGCCTTCAATTCCCTCATGGAAAGAAAAAGGGATTTTGATGCCGCCGCGGTCAGGGACATGTTCCAGGGCAATGCGGGCATGCAGATGACCCTGCTCAAACTTCTCGACCGGCATAACGGGGAAATGAAGGCCCGTGTCGGTGTGGACCGTGCGCCCACCACACTCTCGACCTACCTCTTCACCTACCGCACGCTTTCCGAATTCATCAAGGCGAAATTCAAGGTTCCGGACCTTGTCTTCGGGCAGCTCAACGAGCAGTTCATCCGCGACTATCAGGATTTCATCCTTCTGGAAAAGGGATATGCCGTGGACACGCTTCGCGGCTACCTGGCCATCTTGAAAAAGATCTGCCGCATCGCCTACAAGGAGGGCCACTCGGAGAAATACCATTTCTGCCACTTCAAGCTGCCCAAGCAGAAGGAGACAACACCGAAAGCACTCAGCCGTGAGAATTTCGAGAAGCTGCGTGATCTGGAGATACCGGAAAAACGCAGGTCACATGTCATCACCCGAGACCTCTTCCTCTTTGCCTGTTACACCGGCACCGCCTATGCCGATGCGGTAAGCATCACCCGGGAGAACCTC
>OJML01001027.1_pt1 | contig 15254 bp, 13 predicted proteins | sample 1597221 | NCBI WGS metagenome assembly OJML01 (sample SAMEA2452123, study PRJEB22498) | human gut metagenome | biome: human feces; feature: human gut; material: feces | place: Australia | collected 2012 | reverse complement strand
GCCACGAGCGTCTTGCCCGAGCCCACGTCGCCTTGCAGCAGACGGTTCATCTGCTGTCCTGACCGCATGTCGCCTTGAATCTCGTGCATGACGCGCTTCTGCGCTCCTGTGAGAGGAAACGGCAGATGGTCGTGGTAGAAGGTGTTGAACATCGCCCCCACCTTATTAAAAATGTAGCCTTTATATTTGCGGCGGTTGTCGGAGGCGTAACGCAGGATGTTGAGTTGGAGGAAGAACAGCTCTTCAAACTTCAATCGGAGCCTTGCGTCTTGCAGCTCCTTGGGGTTGTGCGGGTTGTGTATGCCGCGCAGGGCCTGGTCGCGCGACACAAGGTGCAGAGGTGTGGTGATGAAAGGCGGCAGCGTCTCGTCGATGGGTTGTTGTATCTTGTCGAGCATGGCCTTCACGATCTTTTCCAAGGTGCGTGAGGTCATGCCACGCTTCTTCATCAGTTCGGTGGTAGAGTAGTAGGGCTGCAGGCCCATCTGCGACAGTTGCAGGTCTTCCACGCGATCCATGTCGGGATGCGCTATCTGTATGCGACCGCCATAGACGGTGGGCTTGCCGAAGATAATGAACTCTTCGCCCACCTTATAGTTCTTATAGACATATTGCGCTCCACTGAACCACACGAGATCCACCACGCCCATGCCGTCGGAGGCATGGCCCACGACACGCTTCTTTCTCGGTCCCATCTCATACTCTTCATAGCTCAAGATGCGTGCCCTTATCTGCACAAACGGCATGTCGGCCGTCAGCTCGCGTATGGGGTAGATGTGGCTGCGGTCAACATACTTGTATGGGAAATAGGCGAGAAGGTCACCCCACGACTTTACGCCGAGCTCCTTGCTGAGAAGCTCTTTCCTGTGGGGACCTACGCCCGGAAGGTACATTATGTCTTGATCGAGAATTGAGGACATTGTAAGTGAAGAGTGAAGAGTGAAGAGTGAAAAGTGAAAAGTGAAGAATTTTGTTTAGCCAAACACTTTCAGGTCGTAGGGCGTCGTGATTTTTATGTTCTCCCTGTTGCCGTCAACCATCGTCACCTTCTCGCCAAGAGCCTCCACAACAGATGCGTCGTCGGTGAAACGCTCGCTGAAGGGCTGGGTGAAGGCGCGGCGCAAGAGGGCGAGACGGAAGGTCTGTGGGGTCTGCACAACGCGGTAGTCGGAGCGCAACACGTTGTGACCTTGCTCGGTGTTTACGCCGTTTTCATCGGCATGGCCCACATAGCGCAGCGTGTCGATGACAGGCAGCACAGGGATGGCGGCACCGCTCTCGGCAGCAGCCGTGAAGCAACGGCCTATCGTCTCTACCGACACCAAGGGGCGCACACCGTCGTGAATGGCCACGATGTCGGTGTCGGGAGCCTCTGCCAGCGCCATGATGCCGTTCTGTGACGAGTGGAACCGTGTGGAGCCACCGTCGGCGATGTCGTGTCGGTCGGTGAAGCGGTATTCGCAGCAAAGTTGTCGCCAATAGTCTTGGTGGTCCTTGGGCAGCACAAGCACGATGTGCATCTGCGGGTCAAACTCGCGGAAGCGGCGTATGGTGTGCATGAGCACGGGCATGCCGTTGACGGGGATAAACTGCTTCGGTATGTCGCCGCCCATGCGCAGGCCTTTTCCTCCTGCCACGATAATGGTGTGGTTCATCTTCTTTTTCTTTTGGTTGCCTATTGTCTTTTGCCTGTTGCCTTTTGTCTTTTATTTTCCTTCAGCCATGAGGTGGTTGTACATCATGCCTTCCTTGAGCGATGCCACGGTGTCGTCGCCCTTGAACATGCGTAAGATCTCATAGCTGTAGGGCAGGGTGGCGGCAGGGCCTTCGCCTGTTATGATGTTGCCGTCGATGGTGAAGAGCTCATGGGTGTAGTGGGCACCCGTCATGAACTTCTCGAAGCCGGGATAGCAGGTGGCGTAACGGCCTTCAAGCAGACCGAGATGGCCGAGCACGAGGGGTGCTGCACAGATTGCGCCTATGCGTCCGCCCTTTGCTGCCTGTGCCTTCAGCGCAGCGCACACGCCTTCATGGTCGCGCAGGTTGGTTGCTCCTGGCAGACCGCCGGGGAGCAAAAGCATGTCGGCATCGCTGAGATCGGCATCCTCAATCGTGAGGTCTGCCTTTAGGGTTATGCCGTGAGAGGTCTCCACATACTCGCTGCCTGTTACGCTCACTGTCTTGATGTCTACACCGCCGCGACGCAGAATGTCGACGGGTGCCAAGCCTTCCACTTCCTCGAAGCCGTTGGCTAAAAACTCATATACTTTTGCCATGATGTTTGTCGTTTTTGTAATTATTCATGTTTCGCATGTTGCGAATTTAAAATTCTACTTTCTACAAAGTTACATAATATATTCGAAACACGCGTTTTTTTCACATTTTTAAATACCTTTGCATGCAACAAAAGATCTTGTTGAAGCGTCTTATAAACGTTAGAAGGCTCAAACCCTATGGTTTTGCAAGCATTCTACGTTTGTTTTTTACTGAACATTCTAAAAAGAAAGACAACAATTATGGACAATATGGCCCAAGGCAACGGTGATGATGCGCTTCTGCGTCTTCGCGACATAAACAAAACTTATATGGGAGCACAGCCTCTGCATGTGCTCAAAGGCATAACGCTCGACATTCGTGAGGGCGAGTTTGTGTCTATCATGGGAGCGTCGGGCTCGGGAAAATCGACTCTCCTCAACATCCTTGGCATCCTCGACAACTATGACACGGGCGAATATTGGCTCGACGGCACGCTGATAAAGGACCTCAGCGAGACCCGGGCGGCACAATATCGAAACAGGATGATTGGCTTCATCTTTCAGTCGTTCAACCTCATAAGTTTCAAGACGGCTGTGGAGAACATCGAGCTGCCGCTCTTCTACCAAGGGGTGCCGCGCAGACAGCGTCACAAGTTGGCGATGGACTATCTTGACCGTTTAGGCCTTGCCGACTGGGCAGGGCATTATCCCAACGAGATGTCGGGCGGACAGAAACAGCGCGTGGCCATTGCACGAGCGCTCATTACCAAGCCGCGCATCATTCTTGCGGATGAGCCTACGGGCGCTCTCGACTCGAAAACCAGTGTGGAGGTTATGAACCTCCTGACACGTCTTAACGCTGACGAGGGAATAACTATCGTTGTGGTGACACACGAGAGCGGCGTGGCAAACCAAACAAACAAGATTGTGCACATCAAGGACGGATGCATAGAACGCATTGAAGAAAATCTCGACCATAACGCATCACCGTTTGGGGTGAACGGGTTTATGAAATAAGATTGGTGCTCAACAGGGCAACCGCTGATTGCAAATTCTGAATTTATTAGTTACAAATTCTCAATTAAAAAATATGAACTATGAGCTGATTTCCGAAATATGGGCCACGGCACGACGCAACAAGCTGCGAACGGCGCTCACAGGGTTTGCTGTGGCGTGGGGCATCTTCATGATTATCTTCTTGCTCGGAGCGGGCAACGGACTGATCAATGCGATGCTCTACAACTCGGGGCGTTTCCTTGACACGTCGATGATGGTGGGTGGCGGCTACACCTCTAAACCCTATGACGGTCTACAGGACGGGCGGAACATAACGCTCGATGACCGCGACATAGACGCAACACGCAACGACTTTAAACAGCATGTCGACAACGTGGGGGCGGAGATAGACCAGGCAGGACTGACCATGACGCATGGGGCCGATTATGTGACAGGCTCGCTGCAAGGCGTCTATCCCAATGACATAGAGATAAACAAGAAAGACATGCTCTATGGACGGTTCGTCAACGACATCGACATCGAGCAGCGACGCAAGACGCTGGTGCTGAGCGAGGACAATGCCAAGCTGCTGACGAAACGCAACATCAAGGACCTGGTGGGCGAGTATGTGGACATAGCAGGAGTGGCGTTCAAGGTCGTAGGCATCTATGCGACGAAACAAGACCGCATGGACAATGCTGCCTACACGTCGTTCACAACGTTGAGGACGATCTACGGAAAGGGCAACAAGGCCGACAACATTGTGTTCTCGTTTCACGGACTTGAGACCGAAGAGCAGAACGAGGCGTTTGAGAAGGCATACACCGCCAGGCTGAACCGCAACCACCGTGCTGCTCCCGACGACGACAACGCGGTGTGGATATGGAACCGCTTCACACAGACCATGCAGATGAACAACGGCATACGCATAATGCACATCGCGCTGTGGGTTATCGGCCTGTTCACGCTGCTCTCTGGCATCGTGGGCGTGAGCAACATCATGCTCATAACGGTGAAGGAGCGCACGCGCGAGTTTGGCATTCGTAAAGCCATCGGTGCCTCGCCCCTGTCGGTTCTAAGGCTCATCATTGTGGAGAGCGTGGTTATCACAACGTTCTTCGGATATATAGGCATGCTCTGCGGTATTGCTGCCAACGCTTACATGGATGCCACCATTGGCCACACCGTTGTCGACTCTGGCTTGTTTCAATTCACAATGTTTGTAAACCCCACCGTGGGGCTTGACGTGTGTCTCGGTGCCACGGCGGTGATGATCGTTGCAGGCACCCTTGCAGGGCTGATACCCGCACGACGCGCTGCCAAGATAAGACCTATCGAGGCGTTGAGGGCTGAATGATAAAAGGCTGGTTGGGGGCTATGGGTCTTTGGGCCTTATGAAGCTTGTAGACATTATGAAGCTTATAGACCTTATAACCCTCATTCCTTAAAACAAAGAAACGATGATAAATTTTGACATTGATCGCTTTCGCGAAATTCTCGATACCTTGTCGCGCAACAAGAGCCGCTCGCTGCTTACGGGCTTCGGCGTGTTCTGGGGACTGTTCATGCTCGTGACGCTGATAGGTGGAGGCGACGGATTGAAGCAGACGTTGGCACAGCAGTTTGTTGGCTTTGCCACAAACTCGGCTGTGATTTTCCCTAACGCCACCACCAAGCCTTATCATGGCTTTAGAAAGGGACGGCAATGGGCGATGACCTACCAAGACGTGGAGCGACTGAGACAACAGGTACCAGAGCTTGATGTCGTGTCGCCCATGATCACTAAATGGGGGCATAACGCTGTTTATGGCGACAAGAAATATTCGTGTAACCTTAAAGGCATCTTGCCCGAATATGCTGAGATGGCTCCTCCCATCTTGCGCTACGGCCGTTACATCAACCAGATGGACGTCAACCAAAACCGCAAGGTGTGTGTCTTGGGAAAGAAGGTCTACCAGGCCTTGTTCCCCAATGGCGTAAACCCTTGCGGGGCGTTCGTGCGCATAGATTCGGTCTATTATAACGTGGTGGGGGTCGACTATAGCTCCACAAACATGAATATCAACGGCTCGGCAGACGAGAGTGTTGTGGTGCCGCTCAGCTTGGTACAGGCTGCCTATAACATGGGCCAGTCTATCGACATAATGTGTTTGACGGGACGTCCCGGTGTGGTCATGAGCAAGATAACACCGCGCATACGCACCGTCATAGCCCGCGCACATGATGTGGATCCTACCGACGAGAAGAGTGTGTCGGTGTTTAACACGGAGGTGCTGTATGGCATGGTCGACAACCTGTTCTCGGGCGTGAATTTTTTGATATGGCTTGTTGGCATAGGCACGCTCCTGGCTGGAGCCATTGGCGTGTCCAACATCATGATGGTGACGGTGCGTGAGCGCACAACAGAGATAGGCATACGCCGTGCCATCGGTGCCACCCCGCGCATAATTCTCTCACAAATAATAGCCGAGAGTCTTATCCTAACGCTTGTCGCAGGCATGAGCGGCTTGCTGTTTGCTGTGGCTGTCTTGCAGATGGTAGAGATGGGCACCACCAACAATGCCGATTTCGTCGCTCACTATCAGATCGATTTCTGGATAGCTGTGGCTGCTGTGCTGCTGATAAGTGTGCTCGGCGTGCTTGCCGGCTTGGCTCCTGCTTTCAGGGCCATGTCGATAAAGCCTGTTGATGCCATGAGGGACGAGTGATTGGGAAACAACATCAAGAAACAACAACAAGAAGAAAACCAAAACAAGAAACAACATCATAGATATGAAAAAGATAATTGTTGCCTGTGTCGTGGCACTTGTTTTTATCGGCACATTTGTTTTCCTGTGGTTTAAATCGCAACCACAGCCTGTTGAGTATGATGAGTTTAAGGCTACCATTGGCGACGTGCGCAAGAGTACGGTGCTCACAGGAAAGATAGAACCGCGAAATGAGGTGAATGTCAAACCGCAGATCAGCGGCATCATTACGGAGATAACGAAAGAGGCAGGACAGACGGTGCAGGCTGGCGAGGTGATAGCCAAGGTGAAGGTCATTCCTGATATGGCGCAGCTCAGTTCGGCACAGTCGCGTCTGCGTCTTGCCGAGATCAACCTTAAGCAGGCTCTTACAGACCATGAACGCGAGAAGGTGCTCTATGACAAAGGACTGGTGTCGGCAGATGAGTATGACAAGGTGAGACAGACCATGCAGCAGGCCCGCGAGGAGAAAGCCGCTGCCGAGGATAACCTTGAGGTTGTGCGCGACGGTGTGTCGCGCAGCAACGCCAGTGCCAGCTCCACGCTCATACGCAGCACCATCACAGGTGTCATTCTTGACATCCCCGTAAAGGTGGGCAACTCTGTGATTCTCTCCAACACGTTCAATGACGGCACAACCATAGCTACCGTTGCCAACATGGGCGACCTCATCTTCCGTGGCAACATTGACGAGACGGAAGTGGGGCAGGTGTCGGCAGGCATGCCGATGAAGATAACCATCGGTGCGCTGCAAAACCTAAAGTTTGAGGCTCACCTCGAGTATATCTCCCCGAAGGCTATTGAGAACAATGGCGCAAACCAGTTTGAGATAAAGGCAGCTGTGAAGGTGGCAGAAAAGAACAACATTCGCAGCGGCTACAGCGCCAATGCAGAGATTGTGCTTGCTGAGGCCAAGCATGTGCTCACCGTTCCGGAGAGCGCCATCGTGTTTGAGGGAACCAAGACCTTTGTGTATGTCGCCAATGGCAGCGGTAAGGACAAGATGTATGAGCGCCGCAGCGTGGTGACGGGCCTTAGCGATGGCGTGAACATTGAGATTAAGAGCGGACTGAAGGTCAATGAGGTCGTGCGCGGACCGAAGAAAATAGAAAGTGCCGACTGATAATTCACGACGTTAGCATCAGAATAATGCCTTGTGTCTGGTTACTATGTAGGTGTTCAAAATTAATTTAAATGATTTTGAACACCTACTTATGAAAACCTTTGATGTTTTCATAACAATGTCTTTCCCCTAAACACAAAAAATCATCGTGCGCGTGTCACCACGCACACGATGATTAACGGATATACATTTGTCCTATAATGTTTTATAACGCTTTTGCTTTGTTCATATCTTATCCTCTTTTCGCATGTCTTTTCATGCTGCCTTTTTTGTTTTGCTTCATGTGACGTATCACGCGGCGTTCTTCGTTATAGGCTTTGTTTATTTGTTCCTCTGTGAGAAATGTCTTATATTTTTTATAATATTTCTCGCGAATGTCAATGACCTTTCTGTCGCGTTTGAAACGTTCCTCCATGTTAGAGCTGCGCTTCAGTCGAGGCCCAATGTTCCATAGCTCCTTTTGGTAGTCGCAGTAGGTTGCGACATATTTCTTTGTCAGCGCCTCGTCCAAGCCAATGACCTTTGCAATGTGATTGGCTTGCACCTCTGCCAGTTTCTCTCTACTCATGCGCTGTTGCACGTTCTGGTCGTTGTCGGTTTGCTGCGCATTTGCGCTCATGCAGGTGCCCATGACCATGAAGATGGCGAGAATTATTGCCTTTGTTATTGATTCTGCTTTTAATGTTTTCATATCGTTTTCTTGTTTTTATGAGATGTTTGTTATGTTGATATTTTTTTTCTTGTTTGGTGAGGAAGAGCTCTTTTCTCTACCTTTATATATTAGAGGCTTGCGCAAGTCGGGTGTGTTAGAATGTTTTTTTACGTTTAATAGACGGCGGTAGCATCGTCCAAGAACATGTCGTCATCATAAACCTCCATGAGGAAGGTCTGGTCGTCAGTGTTCAGTTGGCTGAATGCCTTGTCAATGCTCTCCATGTCGTTGGTCTGCTGCGCTGTCTTGGCGTTCTGGGGGAATATCGTGAAGAGCAGCAGCAGCGATGCCGCCATAGCCAAGATGCTCAAGCTGATGGTGCGTGTGCGTCTTATTGTCTTGCGATATTGCTTGTCCCGCGTTTGGGTATCGGCTTTATCGCCCCCAACGCTTGTTCCTGCTTCAGCGTCAGCCTTTATCTTTGCCATAACGTTGGCCTCCATAACGTCGAAGAACCCGTCGGGAACGCTGTAGGGCAAACGCTTGTTTAATTTCTCATCCATAATTGTAATGTTTTTGTCTAATTGATGATTGCCTTTTTAACCTTCTCTTTTGCCAGATGAAAGTTCATTTTCACAGCCGCCACCGATGAGTCGGTTGCGGCAGCAATGTCGCCATATTCCATCTCGTCATAGAACCTCATGTTAAACACCACCTGTTGCTTAGGTGGCAGCGCGAGGATGGCTCGTTGCATGTTCACCGCTTCGGTGTCGGCAATGTTGATGTAATTGTCGGCGGGCAGCTGATCCAAGATGTTTGTGCCTTCCCGCTCCATGCTTACGTTGTCGTGACGTTTGCTGATGAGGCGTAGGGCCTCGTTTGTGGCAATGCGATATATCCATGCTGCAAACGATGTGCTGCCTCGGTAGCTGTCCATGCTTTTGAATATCCTCACAAACGTTTCTTGAGCAGCATCTTGTGCATCGGCGTGTGTCACGACCAGTCTTCTGATGTGCCAATAGACCGGTTCGCGATATTTTCGCATCAGCAGCCTGAAGCCTTGCTCTGGCTGCCTCCTCATTTCTGCTATTATGTCGTTGTCGGCTATCGTCATTCTTGTTGTTCTGTTTTTTTCTTTTTCTTCTATATCTTTGTTTCTTCAGACGCCGTTTTCTTGTGGCGTTCTGTAATATAGACCCTTGCAAAGATAAAAAGTAAAATTGAAATAAAAAAAAGTTGCTCGTCTTTTTTAGAGAATGTAGGGAACGCAATGATGTAACAACATTGTAACAACTGCGACATATTATCTAAAAAACAAACCTCTAATTTTGCAGCCAGAAAAACTTTCTTGCTTCATGCCCCTAGAAGCAAGAAGAATCAAGCAAGAAGAATCAAGCAAGAAGAAACAAGCAACAAAACAAACAGGAACAAACAAGAAAAACAATAATGATACGAACAAAAGACAACATTACCTCGTCGGTAGCAACAATAGCCTCTTGTGCGGTTGCTCTACTTATGTTCATGCCGCTTGGTGCTAAAGCACAGTCGGCCTCGGCATCAGATGACGGCGAGGTGGACCGCACGCCACACATTCATGGAACCCTTCGCAGCAAATATGAATATCAGACCTCTGAGGGCGAAGGGCGCTTTGAGGTGCGCAACGCCCGCGTGAGCGTTGACGGCAAGGTGACACCGTTCATCAGTTACAAGGCGGAGATTGACCTCTGCGATGAGGGCAGCATAAAGATGCTTGATGCCTACACACGCCTGAAGCCCATTCAACCGTTGGCGTTCACCGTAGGACAGATGCGTGTGCCGTTCACCATCGATGCGCACCGCTCTCCCCACCAGCAATATTTCGCTAACCGTTCGTTCATCGCCAAGCAGGTTGGCAATGTGCGCGACGTGGGTGCTGCCGTGGCTTATAACATGAACGTGGGGTTCCCCGTTGTGCTTGAGGCAGGACTGTTCAACGGTAGCGGACTGACAGGGCAGAAAGACTATTGGACCAAGAGCGTCAATTTCTCTGCCAAGGCTCAGCTCTTCTTCCCCCGCGGCTTTAACCTAACGCTCAGCATGCAGAAAATTCGCCCCGACCACACGGGTGTGATGATGTATGACGCTGGAGCCTACTGGCACGCGCAGGGTTGGCATATCGAGGGCGAGTATCTGTATAAGCATTATTCGAACAATGCCTTCCATGATGTTCATGCTTTCGATGTCTTCATCAGTCGTGACATACGCACAGGCAGCAAGGCTCTTAAGTTTGTGACCCCTCTCGTTCGTTACGACTACATGTCTGACCACAGCGACGGCTCTCGCTATCTCGATGGAAAGAAGTCGGCAGAAGGCTCGCTCATCGTCAACGACTACAAGCGCTCGCGTCTTACAGGCGGCCTGACCTTTAGCTTCGCCAAGCCCTTCATAAGCGACATACGTCTCAACTATGAGAAATATTTCTATCGCTCAGGTGCCATTGCCAAACCCTCTGAGCGCGACAAGATTGTGCTTGAGGTGATGACCCGCTTCTAACGGTGGGCCGTAGAAAAGACTTCAGAATAAATGGTTTCTTAAGATATAACCTTCAATCTATGTATAAAAAAGGAGAGGAAACACCCATACTTGTCGTACAGATATTTCCTCTTGTTGATGTAGGGAGTAGGGACGCCCGGGCTCGAACCGGGGACCTCTGCAATGTGACTGCAGCGCTCTAAACCAGCTGGGCTACGCCCCTATGAATCAATGTAAAACCAATGTGGTTTTAAATTCGGATGCGAAGGTACTGCTTTTTATTGAACTGACAAAATTTTTATACTTTTTTTGCACAAGAGCGAGGTAAGTGAAGAGGGAAGAGGGAAGAGTGAAGAAGGAAGAGTGAAGAGTGAAGAGGGAAGAGTGAAGAGGGAAGAATTCATTTGCAAAATTTTATTATAACCATAACTATTGAATTCTTCACTCTTCACTCTTCACTCTTCACTTATATCACTCTTCTTTCTTCACTCTAATAAGCAGATTAGAGAGGATGGCGAGCACGCCACCTGTGGTGATGCCCGATGACATGATGTTACGGAGCGCTTCGGGCATGCCGTTAAGAATCTCAGGCATAAACTCGACGCTCAGACCGCCGGCCAAGCTGATGGCGATAACGAGAATCTCCTTGCGGCCAAGCTGCTGCGAGGCGATGATGCGTATGCCCGTTGCGGCCACCGTGCCGAACATGAGGAGCGTGGCACCGCCAAGCACAGGCTGCGGCATGAGGCTGAACACCAGACTGATGGCGGGGAACACACCGAGCAACACAAGCATGGCAGAGATAAAGTAGCCCACATAACGTGAGGCCACACCCGTGAGCTGAATCATGCCGTTGTTCTGTGCAAAGATGCTGTTGGGGAACGAGTTGAGGGCGGCAGCAAGGAGCGATGACACACCGTTGGCGATGACACCGCCCGAGGCACGCTGCATAAACTTCTCTCCCTCCACGGGCTCACCCGAGATCATAGAGTTGGCTGTGATGTCGCCATACGACTCTATGGCTGTGATCACGAAGATGATGCTCAGCGAGATGAAAGCCGACAGGCTGAAACCGATGCCAAACTTGAACGGTGTGGGCAGGTAGAAACCGCCGTAGCTCTTGACGGCGCTAAAGTCGATCATGCCCATTGTCCACGCCACAATGTAACCCACGGCCAGACCAATGACGATGGAGCTCATGCGCAGGTAACGGTTCTTGCTGTTGTTGAAGAAGATGATGATGAGCAGCACGAGCGATGCCAGACCGAGGTTACGCAGCGAGCCGAACGTGCCGTCCTCCATGGCCTGGTTACCGCCGCCACATGCCGAGATGCCAACCTTGATGAGGCACAGGCCAATGAGAGTCACGACGATGCCCGACACCACAGGGGTTATTATGCGACGGGCATACTTCAGTATGCGTCCCACAAAAATCTCCACCAGCGATGCTGCCATACATGAGCCGAAGACCACGCCCAAACCGCCCATGCCAGCTGTTATGATGGGGCCAATGAACGAATAGCTCGTGCCCTGGATGCAGAGCAGGCCGGTGCCCACAGGTCCGAAGCGCCGACATTGCAGGAACGTGCTCACACCCGATGCGATGAGAGCCATCGACACCAGAAAACTGGTTGTCTCGATGTCGAGGTTCAGCTGTGAGGCGATGATGAGCGGTGGCGTCATGATGGCCACAAAAATGGCAAACAGATGCTGCAAGGCAGCAAACACCGACTCGAGAAACGGTGGCCGGTCTTCCGGTCCGTAGATTAGATCTTTGTTCTTTTCCATTGTCCTATTTTAACGTAGGGTTTTTATATAATGTTTTTTCTTCTTTGTTTCCTCTTTTTGCTTTCCTTCTTTTTCCTTTCCTTCTTTTCCCTTCTTTTTCCTTTCCTCCTTTTTTTCTTCCCTCCTTTTTTTTCTTCCCTCCTTATTGTTCCTTCCTTGTCTCTCCCTTTCCTCCTTAGGGAGCAACGATTTTTTTGAATGGTGCAAAGTTACGGAAAAATGTTGATACAAAAAGCAGCCGTACATACCTATTTTATATTAAGGTATGCACGGCTGCCGTTTATTGATTGTTTGCTAACAGTTTTCGTTTGCCGTTAAGCCGGTGTCCAAAATAATTGCTTATTAGAACTTCCTTATTTTGCGCTATCCTCAGGAGCCTTGTCGATGAGATCCATAAACTGGTCGAGCTTCGGTGTGATGATGATCTGGGTGCGGCGGTTGCGCTGCTTGCCCACGGCTGTGTCGTTAGATGTGATGGGGTTATACTCGCCACGTCCGCCAGCGGTGAGACGCTTCGGGTCAACACCATACTGGTTTTGCAGAGCCTGCACAACGCTCGATGCACGAAGGGCAGAGAGATCCCAGTTGTTACGGATGTTCTTCATCGAAGCAGCGTTATTGTTCACAGGCACATTGTCGGTGTTGCCCTCAATGAGCACCTCGTAGTCGCTGTAGTCTTTGATGATCTTGGCGATCTTGCTCAGCGTCTCGGCAGCACGGTCGTTGATCTCGTAGCTACCACTCTTGTAGAGCATGTTGTCGGCGAGCGAGATGTAAACCACACCCTTGAGCACCTGCACGTCAACCTCCTTCATCTCCTCCTTGCTGAGAGAGCGTGTGAGGTTGTTGGTGAGCACCATGTTCAGCGAGTCGCTCTTCGATTTCACCTCTACCAGGTGACGGATATACTGGTTCGACTCGTTAATCTGGTCAACAAGCTTTGAGATGTTGATGTTGTTGGAGCCGGCGTTGGTGAGGCTCTTGTCGAGCGACTGCTGCAGAGCGGCATAATCTTTCTTCTGCTGTGCGAGCTGGTCGTTGAGTGTTGTCACGCGTGCGTTGGCAGCAGCGAGCTGCTGGCGTGCCTCTGAGAGCTGGTCTTTCACGTCCTCGTTGTTCTTCTGCAGCTCCTTGTTCTCGAGCTGACAGTTCTGAAGGTCTTTCTTGCTGGCGCAGCTTGCGAAGAGCAGCAGTCCGGCAAACATAGAAAACACTAATAAATTTTTCTTCATAACTTTATCGGTTTTTTGTTTATATTTCTGTTGTTTCTTGTTGCTTTTCAGAATCCTCTTTTTATAAAAATCCTCTTTTTGTAAAAATCTTCTTTTCAAAAGTTAGAATCCTTTAAAGTTAGAATCCTGTTAAAGCAATAATTCTCTTTCTTGATATTCTCCTAAAAGAACATTTGTTGTTGTTGTCGTCTGGGTTTAACCCAATGGTTTTCTTTCTTTTACAGTAAGTTTTTAATCAATTTCTTGTGCAAAGATACTTATTAGACGCAAGGCATTGCGCTTTTGTTACTCCACTTTATGTTATTTTAACCTCTCGCCCCCGTTTTATCTCTTTCTTAACGCTTTTGTGGCGGCAAACAAGTATAACTAACAAAAACGCTACCTGTCAGCCGGTCACTGACGGGTAGCGTTTTGCATTATGCGTAGATGTGAGGCTTAATAGTTTTCAGCCTTGATCTCGAAATAGCTCTGCGGATGCTTGCATACGGGGCATACCTCGGGAGCCTTTTTGCCCACCACGATATGTCCACAGTTGCGGCACTGCCAGATGGTGTCGCCCTCGCGTGAGAACACGATGCCTTCCTCTATGTTCTTCAGCAGACGGCGGTAGCGCTCCTCGTGGTGCTTCTCAATGGCAGCCACACCGCGCATGGCGGCAGCAATCTCCGGGAAGCCCTCTTCGTCAGCAATAGCGGCAAACTCGGGATACATCTCTGCCCACTCTTCGTTCTCGCCTGCTGCAGCTGCTGCCAAATTCTCCATCGTGGTGCCAATCTTGCCTGCCGGATAGCTGGCGGTAATCTCTACCATGCCGCCCTCGAGGAACTTGAAGAAACGTTTTGCATGCTCCTTCTCCTGCTCGGCTGTCTCCATGAATACGCCTGAAATCTGTTCGTATCCCTCTTTCTTGGCCACACTGGCAAAGAAAGTGTAACGTGAACGGGCCTGAGACTCTCCGGCGAATGCTTTCAACAGATTCTGTTCGGTCTTGGTTCCTTTAACACTCTTTCCCATAATTGTAATGTATTAAATGGTTGGATAACTGTTTTCTTTCTCTGTATTGCAAAGGAAACCGATTCGTCCTCCATTTCCAAATATTTCCGATCGATAATTTTGATAGAGCGATAAGCCGATCCTATACACGACCCGACACTGCGCTACAACCAAATTGCACCGAACAAAATCCGTGCAAAACCATGGCTGTAAAAAAAACGGCCCCACCTTTGACAGATCCCATGAAAAAGCCGTATCTTTGGCCATATTTGAGACCACTATGAGCGATACGATCAAACACGAATGCGGCATAGCTTTCGTCCGGCTGCTCAAGCCGTTGGATTTCTATCTTAAGAAGTACGGCACCCCGTTTTACGGGCTCAACAAGATGCAGATCCTTATGGAGAAGCAGCACAACCGCGGACAGGACGGTGCCGGATTGGCCAATATCAAACTATACCCAAAACCGGGGCACGTCTATATCAATCGCATCCGTTCGAACGATGCAACCCCTATTAAAGACATTTTCCAACGCATCCACCAGAAGGTTGAAGCAGCGGTTGCTGCCGATCCATCTATTTTAAAGAACCCTACCTGGCTTAAGGAGCATTTGGAGTTCACCGGTGAGGTCTTTTTGGGGCACCTGCGCTACGGAACGTTCGGCAAAAACAACATTGAAAACGTCCATCCGGTCTCTCGCGAAAACAACTGGATGACTCGGAGTCTGGTTATTGCCGGCAACTTCAACCTCACCAACATCGACGAACTGTATAGTCGTTTGGTTGATCTGGGACAATACCCCTCTGCAAAAACCGATACCGTAACCATTCTGGAACGTATCGGCCACTTCCTCGACCGCGAAAACGAAGATAAATACCGTTACTTCAAAGAGAAGGGCTACTCGAAACGGGAGATCACCGATCTGTTGGCCCGCCATATCGACCTCAAAGAGATTCT
>OJML01001002.1_pt1 | contig 15506 bp, 14 predicted proteins | sample 1597221 | NCBI WGS metagenome assembly OJML01 (sample SAMEA2452123, study PRJEB22498) | human gut metagenome | biome: human feces; feature: human gut; material: feces | place: Australia | collected 2012 | reverse complement strand
TCAATTTCTAAGTTGTCCATAATATAAAAACTGTGTTAAACTACTTTTATTGTAGATTGACACAGTTTAGTTTACACTCTCCAGATGAAGGGATGGTGATAGAGGTTAAGCCACTGCAACCTTCGAAGCAAGAAGCAACCAATGAAGTAACAACATACTCTACCCCACCATTACCCTTAATCTTCTCTGGAATAATAATATCACCAGAATATTTTCCTTCCTTTTTAGGAACAAGCGTAGCAGTTTTCTTAACAGGATCCAGCATATAACGAATTCCATCAATGACTTCTGCCATCACAGAACTTGCCATCATGAGCATCATAACAACAAGCATGACAAAGCCCTTAAAAGAGCTATGGGTTCCACATTTACTTCCCAAGAACCCTTTTCTTAAAGTAAAATTTCTCATAATCTTACATTTTAAATTACACTTTCTCTATATATAAGAGGCAAAGCCTCAACTACTATATCATTTTAGAATTATCCTTCCCCTATTTTAGGAATGGCTTCAAATTTTGTCTCTTCGGGCAAAAATTCTTCTTTTCTATATTCTCCTTCAAAAGTACAACAATATTTCGAAACATGCAAGAAAATCGAGAGAAAAGTTTTAGAAAAAGTTACTGGCAAAGGGAGAATGTTTATAAGTGCGCGAAAAATATAAGAAAGATAAAATGGTATCCGATTATTCGGATTCTTTTGTATCTTCGCGAAATAGAATCAAAAGAAAAGAATTATGAAGAAAGTATCAAATGACATGAGATGGTTCGTTGACCAACTAAGGCTGGCAGAAGAAATTCTGTCAAATGCACTAGAAAAATCCGAGAATTTTTCAGAGCACGATAAACTCATTATCAGTAAAATAAGAAGGGAGGTTGATATGGCTGACCTCACATTATTGCAACTGCTCTCTCCCATAGCCCCATTATGAGCTATGGGCTCAGAACAAATGTGATACCAATATCAAAAAATACACCGAAATTCCGTTATACAATATTAAATAACATATTTAAAATGCATATTCTTAAACAAAAAGTTGCCATTTTGGAATGAAATTAGTATTTTTGCAGCAACAGTTCCTGCCACGCCTCTTCTTGAAAGCGTACCACGGCAGGACTTCGTGTTTTATATTATACTGAAGTACTCAGCTTTATGAGCCTTCAGTTTCTTTACCCATTCTGCCAGCTTGGGAGAAGAGCTCTTTATAACTATAGTTTCATTTACATGTACCATAAGCCTATAGATTAAAATTCGAATATTTTTAAAGCTTTTGCCCTTACAGGGCGTTGGTTTATATTTCATTAATACCCAGGGTGTTGCCCTGGGCTAGGAGCTTCTGCCCCTTCAGGGCGTATGGGGCAAGCCGAAAGGGTGCAGCCGAAATATACACTACGCCTGAAGCGGCTTCAATTCTTCTTCTGTCAATCCGGTAGCCTGCATGATTTGCGACCAAGACATACCCATTGACAACAAGTTACGGGCTATTGTCAAACCTTTAGATAATTCACCTTCTGCACGAGCTTCTGCTCTACCTTTAGCTATTCCCTTTTTCTCTCCTTCAACATAAGAGCCATAAAGGCCGGAGTAGTAATCATCAACAGCCTTAATACTTTCATCGTATTTTTCCCGCTCCTCACTACTCAAGAAACGAACATCTGGCAATTTTGCAAGATGATCGAGCATCTTCTTTTGTTCCGCTAAAGGCAAATTCTTAAATACTTCATCCATTTCCATATACTTCAATACAGAAATCAATTTTTCAATGCCAGTTCTTATTTCCTCATTTTCTGAATTTCCTCCAGCGGAAGCTCGGTGGCCGTTGATACTTGCACTTCAGAAAGACCCATTGACAAAAGGCGGTAAGCTGTGTCTAACTTTTCTTTAGCCATCCCTTTAGCCATTCCTTTAGCCATCCCTTTAGCCATTCCTTCTGCTCTACCTTTAGCCATTCCCTTTTCCTCTCCTTCAACATAAGAGCCATAAAGGCCGGAGTAGTAATCATCGGCGGCCTTAATACTTTCATCGTATTTTTCCTGCTCCTCACTACTCAAGCAACGAACATCCGCCAATTTAGCAAGATGATCGAATATCTTCTTCTGTGCCGTAAAAGGCAATCTTTCCAATACTTCCATATACTTCAAAACATAAATCCATTTTTCAAAACCTGTCTCGCATTCTTCCTCACTCTTATCAAAGAAAGGAAGAGAAAGATAGATGAAACGAAGCTTGTCAGAAAACATCGAGTCACTAGACTTCTCCCTCAAAGCAACGTCTGTCCTAAACTTTGTCACCTCATGCTCCTTTGGCATAAAATTCATGATGCAAACCACATAAACCGGTACAAACTGGTATAAAATAGCTGTGCGGACACCAGCTTCATCAAATTTCTTGCGTTGGGCAACAAAAGCCTTACTAGCATAATAGATGGAACGATTCACAAAGAAAGGTACCCATCTGTTCTGCATCTCAACGATGAAATGCTTGTCATCGTCGGTAACACAATAGATGTCAAAGATGCAGCCACGGAGATCATTCGTTTCTCCAAGCTGTTCCTTATCCTTGAATGTTACGTCCTTGATTTGAAACTCACCTTCAAACAAGTCGTTCAAAAAATTAATCAGCAAGTCCTTGCTGAACTCTTGACCGAAGAGACGCTTGAATCCCCAATCGGTAAAGGGGTTGATGTATCTACCCATAAATTATCAATTTAGATTCTGTAAATCTGCCGCAAAGATAAACTTTTATTTCGAAACATGCAAGAAAATCGGGGAAAAGTTTAGAAAAAGTTGCTGGCAAGGGGGGAGAATGTTTATAAGTGCGCAAAAAATATAAGAACAATCCTTTCTGCAATTGCCTTGTTCCGTATTCAGTATTCAGTTATTCAGTTTTTTTTAAAACCCTTACATGGATAAAGGGGTTGAAAACCCGGAAGAAAGGGATTGGTTATTTTGTAATGTATTTTTTATTATTATATTATATTATATATATTTATATATAGATATATAGATAGTATATAAACTTTACTTTTTAAGGGGGTAAAAAGTAACCCCTTAAAAAAAAACTGAATAACTGAATACTGAATAAGGTGCTGTGTTTTCTTCTCTTTAACTCTATGTTTTCTCTTCTGAAAAAGTATGAGTTGCGGGGCGCAAAACGGCGAGTTAGATTGTTTAACAGGTTTCGGATTGAAAGCGTGCTGAAAATCGCGCCTTATCACACGCTGAAATTTGGTGGTATCGGGAAATTGGCGTATCTTTGCATCGTCGTTCGAAGAAAGGCTGCACTCGACAAAGCGCAACCCACCAAGTCAACATTCAACATTCAACATTCAACACTAAAAAATTTAAGATTATGGAACAGAAAGGAACATTGAAATATCGTAAAGTACAGCGCACACCTCAGACTGGTGAAAACGCAGGTAAGAAAAAGTGGTATGCCACTGCTGTGACGGACCGCGAAGTGGACTTCGAGGGATTCGTATCGCATATCTCCGACCACGGCTCGCCTTACTCACGAGGTACCATCCACGGTGTGCTGATGGATGCTCTCGACCATCTGCAGGAGCTGATTCTCGACGGCAAGAGCGTGCGTCTCTCTGACCTCGGATTGTTCTCCATCGGTATGAGTTCCAAGGCGGAGGATACCAAGGAGAAGGTGACAGCTGCCAGCGTAGAGGGCGTGCACCTTATTGTACGTAACACGAAAAGTTGGAGCAATGCCGAGCTGCGCAAGAAGTGCAAGATTCAGGAGTACGGCGGCTATATCGGCACCGACGAGGAGGGCGCCACAGGCGGCGGTGACACAACTCAGGGCGGCGGCTCTGACACCAGCCAGGGCGGCTCAGGTACTACCGGTGGCGGAACCCAAGAAGGCGGCGGAGGCGGCTCTCAGGATAGCGGCGATGGGCTTGAATAAAGCCCTCGCCTGAGGGCCGCCCCGCAGGAGCGCCTAACGGGGGTGCGTCTCTCCCTAACACCTAGCGGAAGCCAGCGCATCCCCCACCAAGTCAAAATTCAACACTCAACATTCAACATTAAAAAAGTCAACATTAAAATAAAGATTATGAAAGTAAACACTTGGAAAACGATTTTGCAGATTGCAATCTCCGTCCTTACAGCCATCGCTACTACGCTCGGAGTTACCAGCTGTACTCTTTAAAGGTAAAAAAGTAAAAAGGTAAAAAAAAGATGTTTTTAAAATTTTGATTCGACATAGCAAAGCCCTCGGTGCATAACGCATCGGGGGCTTTTTTATTTAGGTTTTAAGATGTGCCAAATCCCATTGACATGACGTTTAACACATGAGATTATCGTTTATTTTCCATAATCATTGTACATCATGATCAGGCAAGCGGCACTCCAGCTGAAGTGAGAAGCCTGCATAGGCTTGCCGGTATGCGTGTCATAATTCTCATAGATTGGGGTACCTGCCGAAATACCCTGCAAGTTGCGGAACACCTGGTCGGTATAGGCATCTGCCTTCTTCTTCTCACCATAATTGCGATAGCCCTTAATGCCATAATAGGTCTGGTCGAGCCAGATAGGACCGCGCCAGTAACCCTGCGGATTGTACTTCGGATTATCGGCAGCTATCGTCGGGAATGGGATAAAGGTAGAGAACTTCTTCTTATTGTCGAGCAACTTTCTTGCCTTGGCAAACTGCTTAGGCGTTGCTATGTTCGCCCAGAAAGGAATATAGCCCTCACAACCTGCTTCACGTACAAAACTTCTGTCGGCATCCAAACGGCGGTCGTAGAAGAAGCCATCTTTATGGTCAAAGAAATAATCGGCAACCAGTCCACGATAGTCAGGCAAGTCGAAAGGCTCGCCCAGCAATCCGGCAAATTTCTTGAGCAAGGTATACTCCAGCGAGAGATAAGCATTCAGGTCAACGCTCTCCTGGTCTGTACTCCATGCATCCTTGCCGTTCTGCAACATCTTGGTGCCGTCGAAACGGATGGCATTATCCATACCGCTCTCCCAGGCAGCAGCCTCCAGCGTGCCATCAACCGAACCGAACTCACAGATATGGTTCTTGTCGTGATCTCTCTTCTCATACCACCACTTATGATATTTCAGAAGCTTCGGATACATCTCCTTTACGAAAGCCAGATCCTGGGTATGCTCGTAAATCTCGTTCACCGCCCAGGCTGCCAGAGGAGGCTTACTGTCGCGGTAGTTGTTCTCTGAAGCATCCGGATAGATGCAGTCGATAATCATGCCGTCTGGCTGCTGGTAGTCGAACATCACGCGGATGTTATCCTTCGCCAACTCTGGGAAGAAGGAAGCCATACCGGCAGAGAAACGCCAGCAATCCCATGCCCAGCAACCTACGAAATAGCCAACAGCATGACTAGGCACGATACCGTCATGATACAGGGCACCTCGCTTGGCACGCCAGTTGGAAAGCAGGGTGACGATGGATTTCGCAGCCACCCGGTTGTATTCTGCTGGCATATCATCACGTATCACCTTCTTCAGATAACCGTTCCAGCGCTTCTCGTTTTCATCGAGTGCAACCTTCGGATTGGCAAGCAGACTAGCTGTATGCACATGCTGAACCGAAGCCTCGGTATCCTGCTCTACTAGCGAAATGGCGATGGTGAGCTGCTCTACACCTCTTGGCACAGTAGCCAGATAGTTGTGGTCGGTATCAGTCACCTTAACCTCCTGAGGGAAGTCGATGATGACGCGTTCACCGTAGAACTCTCCGATGGTAACACGGTTCTTGTAACGTGATACATTGGCACGGGTACTGATGCTGTCGGCAGTAAACGTGAACGGAACCTTGGACGGATTGGTAACTGTAAGCAACGCCGTACGGGCATCTACAAACTGCAGACTCTCATAGAAATCGGCACCATCCTTCTTCAGACTCATCCTGATTTCACCCGGATAATAGCTCTGTTCCTGCACGGTACCATCAATGAGAGATACCAGCGAACGGGCATACCAGTTGCGGTAATAGATACTGAAAGGTCCGCAGAAGCCTGCGGTAGGTTTCTCCTTCTCTGAGAGGGTGAACCCCATCCATGAACCCATATCCGTGAAGCATCCGTTCTGACGGCGGGGAGCACCCGGAGTCAGCTGGATGTCAAGAATATCCTTATACTCCTGACGGGTGGTCTGTGCCATGCCGTCCATAGACAGCATGGCAAGCCCCATAGTCAGTATAGCTATAGACTTAGTCTTCATATCGTTTATTTTAAGTTCTTAATAGTAAAGCTATAGCTCCACTCCTTTGGTGTGATGGTATATTCCGGATGCACCATAGCGCCCCAGGTATTATCGCCACCAACACCCATCTGCAAATGGTCGATGTTCACCCATACCATGTCCTTCTTGTCTACACAGCCGCCATGACGGTGCTCGATGGTAGAAGGAACATAGAGGAGATCATCCTGAGGGAAGTTCCAGGCACTTACGCTCAATGGCTCAGCACCTTCCACCTTGATACCGGCTCCAGCCTTCGATGCGAGGGTGAACCAGCGTACATCACACTTGTTGGCAGTTTCCTGTGCTCTTACGTATGGATGATACTGCTCCCATACGCTGGCAGAATACTTACCGATGAGGTAACCACTCTTACGGTCGGCATAGTTCTCCTGCGGACCTCTACCCAACCAGGTCATCTGGTCGTAGTCGCCCTTCAGAATCATGCGCATACCGAGACGAGGCATCTCCGGCAGCGCCTTGTTGCCAGGCATGAAGTGCATGTTCACCTCTACATTTCCATTGGCAAGCATCTGATAGGTAATCTGCATCTGAGATTCCTGCTCAGGCATATCGAAGTCTGCGATGACGGTAGCCTTCTGGTTGTCTGCCTGGGTCTTGATGCCCTTTAGTACCATTTTCTTTCCAGCCTCACGCCAGGTAGCACAGCGCTCCTGAGTACCGTTAGCCACATCGTTGTCGGTGATACCGCGCCAGAAGTTTGGCTGCAAGCCTGCCAGCAGCATTTCCTTACCGTCATATTTCAGTGAGGTCATCTCGCCGGTCTTCTTAGAGAAGCTGATGCTGAAATCCTTGGTCTTTCCCTGGATGGTGATAGCCTCTGCTGTCTCGGTCTTCTCTATCTGTCCACTTACCTGTTCCTGAGCCTTTTCCAGTCTTACAGGCAGCTGCATCTGCCCGATGGCTACCTCGTGACCTGCAGGAACAGCTCCGGTAGCCTGCTTGCTGAAGGCGCGCAGGGTGAGGAAGTATTCCTTGTTGTCGGCAGCAGGAAGAGTGCCCATCGGAATCTCCATCTCCTTCGTCTGATGAGGCAGGAGGGTTGGGAAGTTCATCTTGCCGCTTCTGATGGTTTCGCCGTTGGCCTCTACTGCCCAGAAGAGTTGATAATTGTCAAGCGTGGTATAGTCGAACCGGTTGGTTACCTTGATGCGGTTCTGCATGAAGGCTACTGGCTCGAAGGCAATGTTCTGGTAAACCTTCTTCACCTCCCAGATATGTGGATGCAGAGAGCGGTCGGCTGCTACAAGTCCGTTGGCACAGAAGTTGGAATCGTTTACTACGCCTACGAATCCCATATCGCCACCATAAGCCCAGTATTTGTGCCCCTTGTCATCGGTCTTGGCGATGGTCTGGTCTACCCAGTCCCAGATGAAACCACCCTGCAACTGGTCGTATTTGTAAATCAGATCCCAGTAATCCTTGAGGTTACCCTCGCTGTTACCCATGGCATGGGCGTATTCGCAGAGAATCAGCGGACGCTCATCACGCTGATTGACATGGCGGCGCAAAGACCAGATGCGGGCATACATCGGACAGTAGATATCCGACTTGGCGTAGTAACCGCCGCCCTCATACTGTACCGGACGGGTTGGATCCATCGCCTTGCTCATATCATAGAGTTTCTCGAAACTCTTGCCATATCCGCTCTCGTTACCCATAGACCAGATGATGATGGCGGTATGGTTGCGGTCGCGCTTGATCATGCGGCACATGCGGTCGTGGAAAGCAGGATACCAGTCTTCTCTGTCTGCCAGCTGCTTATATTCTGTATCCAGAATACCATGACACTCGATGTTCGCCTCGCCTACCATGTAGAGACCATACTTATCGCAGAGCTGATACCACTCCGAATAGTTTGGATAGTGAGAGGTACGCACGGCATTGATGTTGAACTGCTTCATCATCTTCACATCCTTCACCATCTCACCGATGCTGAGGGTTCTGCCGTGTACGGCATTGTGCTCCTGTCGGTTCACACCCTTGATGGTGATGGCAACACCGTTTACCAGAAGCTGTCCGTTCTTCATTTCGATGGTACGGAAGCCGAAAGGCTGAGCCACACTCTCCTCTACTCTACCATTTCTGTCGGTAGTATTGATGACGAGTGTGTAGAGATAAGGGCTCTCTGCACTCCAAGGCTGCACGCTCTTCAACAGCTTTTCGAAATGAATCAAGGTATCAGCAGGTGAGGTGATGTTCTGGATTTGTTTGAAGAGAGATTTACCTGTTGCCGAAAGCACTTTCACCTCAACCTTCTGACCCTTTTGTGGATTGAGCATATTCACATCGAGTGTGAAATTGCCATCCTTATATTGATTGATTAGTTTATTTCCCAATACGTAGTCGTTCATTCTGCTCTTAGGACGAGCCTGGATGAACACATTGCGCTCGATGCCGCTATACTTCCAGTAGTCCTGGTCTTCCAGGTAACTGCCGTCGCTGAAGCGGAACACCTTCATGGCAAGGCGGTTCTTGCCCTTCTTCAGGAACTTGGATATATTGAAGTGGGCAGGCAGACGGCTATCTTCACTATAACCCACCATCTTGCCGTTGATCCAGAGATAGAAGGCAGATTCTACGCCTTCGAAATCCATGATCACATCCATGCCCTTCCAGTTTTCAGGCACGGTAAATTCGTGTACATAATGGCCTACAGGGTTGTAATCCTGTGGTACGAAAGGAGGATTTGCCTTGAAAGGATAGGTTTCATCGGTGTAGATGGGTGCATCGAAGCCCTGCAACTCCCAGCTGCCAGGCACATTGATATTCTGCCAATCGTTTACGTTATAGGATGTCTTGAAGAAATCGGTCAAGGCAAGACTCGGATTCTTCACCAGTTTGAATTTCCATACACCATCCAGCGAGCGGCGACGCTCATTCTGGGTGTTCAACTGGAAACGGCGGGCGTCGTCCATCTTCAACTGTGCCAAGGCTCCGTTCTCACTTGTAAAAGGCAAGTAATGAGCGGTCATCGGCATGCGGTTGATATGGGTTACGGTGGCGTCCTGCCAAGGGTCTGAAGCTGCTGGCTGCTTGCCATCCTGAGCCGCAAGGGCTACTGAGGTATGGGCACAGCAGAGGCTCAGACATATCATGAATGAACTGAAAATATGTCTCATACGGGTTTGGTTTAAAACTGCTTTTAGTTATTTCTACAAAGAACAGAAGAAGGTAACCAGGAAGGGTACAGAAAAGTCGACACAGAAGCCATGGAAGATGGAAACGATGATGAAACTCTCGCCCGAATATCGGGTGATGATTGGCAACGTTGTATCCATGGTCGTAGCTCCACCTACACTGATAGGTGCCAGTTTGCCGAAGTATTTTGCCAGCAGCGGAGCACACAGCAGGGTGAGAATCTCGCGGCAGATGTTGGCAAGAAGGGCGATGGTTCCCAGTTCGGCGCCCCGGTATTCGGTGATGAAGATACTCGAAAGAGAGTAATATCCGAATCCTGAACCGATTGCCAGACAATCGGTAAGCTGGCGGTGGCTCAAGATGAGAGATACGGCGGCACAACCTGCCAGCGTACCCAGAATGGTCATCACAGGGAGCATCATCAGACGGGGATTCACCTTCTTGAAACTCTTCAGCACAGAGGTATCGCAACCGATGCTGATACCTACGCAGAACATCAGGCAGCAGAGTGCATAATAGCTCACATCGCTATCCAGAAGACCTGCCGGAATCACATCACACAAGCCTACGATGATACCCAGAACAAAGAAGCTTACGATGATTAAACTACCTTTCATGCCTTGCCTCCTTTCCCGGTTTCAGCGTGAGCCGACGATTTAGCCTGCTTTGCTGTAACATACTTCCACAATGCCCAAGCAAAGAGTGCACTACCCAGACTGCCTCCCAAGGTCAGGGCTATCGCCTCAAGTCCCAGGGTCTGAAGACCGCTGATGATACGAGGGTTAGAACCTACCTCGATACCGAGCAGGAACAGGAGTACCCATATCAGCGCCGTGATGATACGGCCGATAAAACTCATTTTCTTGTTGCGGAGCAGATAGCCGGTACCTATTCCGCATAGCATAATCATTACTATCTTGAGCATTGTTTCTTGTTTTTCTTCTTTATTTTATTGTTCGTTTTTATGAATTACTTTACCGTAAAAAACGGATTCCCGGTCGTATTATTGCTTAATAGACCGAGAATCCTGATGATATTTATAAGTAATCTTCAATGGTTACTCGCCCCTATTACTTAGCCAGACTGTTTGAGTTCAACTCTGTCAGAGGAGTTGGGTAGAACAGCTTGCTCTTGTCGAAGCCTGTACGGCCGGCAGCAGTCAGCGCCTCAGCAGTCTTGCCCCAGCGGCGCAGGTCATACCAGCGCAAGTTCTCCAATGGGAACTCAATCATACGCTCGTGCTCAATCTGAGCCTGAACCTCAGCCTGTGTTGTACCGGTCATGGCTGGCATATTGCCGTGAACTCTTCTCACCTCATTGATCAGCGGAATAGCCTCTCCTGTACGTCCCAAATCATTGAGAGCCTCAGCCTTCATCAGAAGAACGTTGGCATAACGCATCAGAGGAATGTTCACGTCGGTAGTTGACTGTGCCAGGGCTTCATAGGTTGCAGGCATGAACTTGCGGAAAGAAGGACGGTCGTAAGCCTCTTCTACCTCCGGATTCCTCTTGACCCAAGCATCCCAGTCGTAACCATATACCTTTCCGGTTCCATCGTTAAAGTAAGGATCCTGGAAGAAGACTGAAGCATAAAGACGGGCATCATACAAGCCATTGTTCAGTTTACCTTCCTTCTTAAACTCGTTCATCAAGGTCTCTGAAGGGGTAATCTCATCCCATCCTTCAAACTCCTCTGTACCTATCCAGCGATGCAGCTGGGTAGCATAGTTGGCACCATTGGCACTACTCAGAGAGAACTGCACCTCGAAAAGACTCTCCTTACAGTTTTTGTTTGTACCATTAAACATGCTGGCATAATTGCTTTCCAGACTATATCCCTTTACATTATTGAATGCCTCTACAGCAGCATTCAGATATTCTGCTTTCTTATCAGCCTGCTCAGAAGCCATCGTAAGATAAGCATAGCCTAAGTAGGCATAAGCTGTGCCTGAGGTAACACGTCCCACTTCTTCATTGCTGCGAGAGTTACTCATCTCCGTACCGGCTTTCAGTTCATCTACGATAAACTGCCAAGTCTCAGGACGGTCAGAAAGAGCCTTATCCAACTGGCTGGTAGAAGTGATATATGTATCACGGATAATGATTTTCTCCCAGTTGAGCAAGAGTTGCATATGATAGAAGCCACGAAGGAAATGAGCCTCAGCCAGGAGCTGCTTTCTGTCTGCTGCAGCAAGCTGACCTTCACTCATGGTAGCCACCTTATCAATAATCTGGTTACAGAAACTGATTCCGCGATAGTAACTCTTCCAGTAGATAGAGAACTGAGAGTTTCCGTTGTTGTAGCTGAAGTTACGTAGCTGCACCCAGTTTGGATAGTTCTGTACATCCTTACCCAAATCTACGTCATCCTGACGATAAGCCTCCACTGGCCATTTCACCTCAGAGAAGTCCCATTGGTCTCCGGAATATTCTGCAAAATACAGTTGGGAATAAGCTGATGACATTGCCGACTCTACGTCTGCTTTATCACGCCAGTAAGAATCGGAAGTCAGTTTATCTGGCGAAGTCTGCGTCAAATAGTCATCACATGATGTGAGTGACAGAGCAAGGCAAATGCCTGCTATATATTTTAATGCTTTCATAAGATTTTCCTTTTTATGTTAATACTAGAATGATACCTGTGCACCTACTGTGTAAGAGCGAGAGAACGGATAGGTAAAGCGGTCGATACCACTATTCAATACGCCCATAGAGAATTCTGGGTTGGCACCAGAATAACCTGTAATGGTAAACACATTTTCTGCACTCACGTAGAAACGGATGCGGTCGCAATAAATCTTCTTAACCAGCGATGTTGGCAAGGTATAACCCAACTGCACCTGACGCAAGCGTACGAAATCTCCATTCTCCAGGAAGCGGGTTGACTCGCGAGTATTGTCGTTAGGGTCACCATAGATGGCACGTGGTACGCTGGTATTGGTATGGGTAGGAGTCCAGGCATCCAGAGTGCTGCTGAGGAAGTTGGAAGCTGAGTTCATTCCCTCGTAGTAGTAGCGGATACCATTGTAAATCTTGTTGCCGAATGCACTACCGATGACTGCAGAGAAGTCGAACCCCTTGTAACTGGCGCTCAAGTTAAGGTTAGCCTCAACCTTAGCGATACCTGTACCAGAATAGGTCTTATCATCCTCGTCAATCACACCATCACCATTCATATCCTTGAAACGTACATCACCAGGCTGAGCATTTGGCTGAAGGAGTTTGCCATCCTTGTTTTTATAAGCATTTACCTCATCCATATTCTGGAAGATACCGTCTGCCTGATAGAGGTAGAAAGCACCGATTGGCTTGCCTACCTTGGTCTGGGTAGGGAAGTGCTCTGAGCCATACTTCAAACCCATACCGTAAATGGTCTGATCTTCATTAGCCAGAGAAACCACCTTGTTAGATACAGTACTGAGGTTGAAGCCTACATTATACTCGAAATCACTTACCTTGTCGTTCCAGTTCAACTCCAGCTCAAAACCCTGGTTGCGCATCTTACCTACGTTCAGCGTTGGGTTGGCAAGACCGGCAGATGGAGCCAGCTTACGGGTAATTAGCAGGTCGCGTGTCTCGTTGATATAATAGTTTACATTACCACTCAGATGGTTATTGAAGAAGCCGAAATCGAAACCGATGTTCTTGGTATCAGTAGTTTCCCATTTCAAAGAGCGGTTTTCCAATCCACGGGCAATACTGCCTGGCCATGCAGAAGAGCCAGAACCCTGAACATAACCCTGATAGAGATCATTGTATGTAGAAATGAGCGCCAGGAAATCGTAGTAGCCCAAAGCATTCTCGTTACCGAGTTGTCCCCAGCTGGCACGGAACTTCAAGTTGCTGATTACGGTATTCTTAGGGAAGAAAGGCTCCTCGCTGATTCTCCAACCTACAGCTACAGATGGGAAGAAACCCCAACGGCTATCTGCACCGAACTTAGAAGATCCATCCTCACGGAAGGTGAACTGGAAGAGATAGCGGTCGTTGAAATTATAGTTCAAACGGCCGAAGAAAGAAGCACGGTTATACTTCCAGCAGGAACCGTCACCACTGAAGGTACCACCTGCTCCGGCACCGATGGTAGCAAAGCTGGAATCCAGAAATCCTGCAGCCTTCTCACTCTGCTGCAGCTGTCCGTTTTCTACCTTATAGACGATGGTCTTACCTTCTACGCCTACCGAACTCCAGTTATACTTGCGGCTGGTGAGCGAAGTACCGAGCATGGCATTGATGCTGTGCTTCTTGATTTCCTTGTTGAAGGAGAGCACATTCTCGAACACCTGCTCTTCCCAGTAGGCACGGGTCTCACTGCTATTCGGATAATTGTTAGGACTCTTAGTATCTGCTATATAATCAGGTGCATGATAAGAATCTATCTCATGCTCACCACGATAACCATAGCTGGTCTTGAAGTTGAGCCAAGGGAAGAACTTGAAGGTTAATGCTACATTGGCAGAAGTATGATACTTCTTATCTACTTCGTTCTTATAGTAGTTATCTGCAACAACGTTACGGTTGTTTGGCAGACCATCAAAGTTAGTCAAACCGAAACCATACTTCTCATTCTCATTATAAATAGGTACGAGAGGAGAAATCATATAAGTTTCCTTGAGAGAATACTGAGGCTGACGGCTATTGGTATATTTGAAATCCATATTGGCATCCAGATCTATGATGCCCTTGGTTGCATGGAGTTTCATACGTGCGATATCATGACGATGCTCGTTGCCGATAAAGATACCCTTCTCGTCGGCATGGTTGTAAGATACAGAATACTGTGCCTTATCACCACCTCCGCGGAGGCTGACCATATAGTTCTGTGCCAATCCGTTGCGCTGGATAGCATCCTGCCAATCGGTATTCACACCAGTTTCATGGGTAATATAGGCAGGTAAGCCGGCACCAGGATATTCACCATACTGGGTCTTATAGTTCTCATACATCATCTTATGTACAGCCTTATAGCCATCAGCATCAAGCATATCGAGGTCCTTAGCAACGTGAGTGAAGCTCAAATAGGTACTGAAATCCACCTTTACATCGCCCTTCTTACCGTTCTTGGTTGTAATCAGAACCACACCGTTGGCAGCTACAGAACCGTAGATGGCAGCGGCAGCACCATCCTTCAGAATCTCCATAGACTCGATGTCCTGAGGGTTTATGCTGTTGATATCGCCAGGGAAACCATCCACGATATAAAGAGGTTCGTTATCACCGAATGTCTTGATACCACGAATCTTGATGCTCACACCGGCACCGGCGTTACCACCACTTTTCAGGATGTTCACACCGGCTACCTTACCCTGCAAAGCCTCAGCTGGGTTGGTAGTGGTGCGCTTAGCCATCTCCTTGGTATCTACAGAAGAGAGGGCACCGGTCATATCGCTGCGCTTCATGGTACCGTAACCTACTACAACCACTTCGCTCAGCGCCTGTGTGTCCTCGCTCATGGCGATGTTCATGTTTTCTGAAGCCTTCACCTCGCGGTCTACGAAACCGAGATAAGAAACCTTCACCTTAGCGCCCTTGGCTGCATTGATGGTGAATCGGCCATCAATATCGGTTACTGCGAGTTCATCGGTACCAACAACAGAAACAGTAGCACCAATGACAGGCTCACCGTTGTCGTCCTTCACTACACCCTGCATCTTGCGCTTGTTGTTCTGCTGAGGAGCGGCAACCTTTGCATGCTTCTCAGAAACAACGATAGAATTCTGTGAAACCACGGAGTATTTCAAGTTGCGTCCAACAAAAGCCGCATCGAGTACAGCTGTTACAGGAACGCCACTCTTCCTGATGGTGATATCCTTGCGATGGTCAATGATATCACTCTTGTAAGAAAACCTGTAAGATGTCTGGTTTTCGATTGTACTGAACACCTGCTTCAAGGAGGCATTCACAACATTGACTGTTACTTTCTGCTGCGCCGATACTCCCAAGAGAGGAAGGCACGTCAGGATGAAGATCATCAAACTTTTCAAGTAATTGCGTCTGATCATAATGCTTATGTTTAGTTATACAAAAAGTTTCAAATAACCTATGTTTTCAGGTTTTGTCACAAGGTAATACAAACGTTTTCATCCTTAATTCCGCAACACTATAATTTAACTTTATTTATAAGTTCCTGAGCAA
>OJML01000996.1_pt1 | contig 15561 bp, 19 predicted proteins | sample 1597221 | NCBI WGS metagenome assembly OJML01 (sample SAMEA2452123, study PRJEB22498) | human gut metagenome | biome: human feces; feature: human gut; material: feces | place: Australia | collected 2012 | reverse complement strand
TGCTCTTCCAGCGGTGCCTCATAGTGGATATAACCAATCAAAGCACAATACAGCAAGGTCTCTGCCTTCGTCCAGAATTCGTCACCGGCCTTGCCGTCTCCCTTGGTGTTGGCAATGAGCGTTGTGGTCAGCTTCAAAATATCCTTTTCGCTGTGAATATACGCGAAGGGATTATAATGCATCGACTTTCTGAAATTGATAGTATTGAAAATCCGGATACTGTATCCGTTCTTCAAAAGGGCTTGGCCGCAGTCGATTACGATATCGCCTTTCGGGTCAGTGACCACATAGGAACTGTGACATTGTAAAAGGTTGGGTTTAAGCCAAAACCGGGTCTTGCCGCTGCCGGAGCCGCCCACCACCAGCACGTTTTTGTTTCGGGCATTTGCCGGATTCTTCGGGCGGTTGCCCATCATCAGCCGCTCCGTCCGGGTCAGAATCACATTGTTTGCAAACACTGGATCTTCAAACGGTTCGATGTCTTTCTGCGTCCCCCACCGGGCAGAGCCATACTCCATGCCATGACGATATTTCTTGGCATTTTTGCCTTTCAGGTACACAGCAAGCCGCAAACCCGCTCCGCAGCACACACCAATCAGCAAATCCATCGGATGCAGACTTGGCATCGGATTGGAAAAGGCTGCACCCAGGGCAGAAAGAAAGCCGAGGAGCTTTTCAGACATATCTGCTCCCTCGGCAATTCTCCACGCTTCTCCCAGATTGGTACATACAAGACCGGCAATAAAGTACGGCAGGTTCAGGATCAGCAGCTTTTTGGTCTTATTACTCATAGATCACGCTCCTGACTTTTGTGGCGAACCTTATCCGGAAGAATTGCAGCCACCAGTTCTTTGAGCTTGTTAAGCTGCTCCAGAACACTCGGTTTTTCCTTTGCTTTCAGCTTGCGGTTGGTGAATTCCTCAAAAGCGGAAGTCAGTGCATCCGCATCCTTCGCCTTAAAGAACACCGTGTACTTGGGTGGAATCACATTTTGGTCTTTCGTAATGGCATAATCCACACCATATTTCCGCGCCACCTGTTCAAAGCCTTTCAAATCTGTTTTCTCAATGGGGATACTGCTGACTCCCTGATTCTGACCGATCAGTTCTTTGATGCTCTGCTTTCCAATCGGCAGCTGCGACGTTTTCTGAGCAACCTTCGCCTGATGGTGCCGTTTCCAGGCATTATAGCCATTCACGATGGTGCGAAAGGTCAGTTTCGTGGTGCTGATTGCCAGATTGACGGTACGATTTTCAACTTCTTCCTGCATGAATCTCCGCCTCCTTCCTTACAAACTGTCCCGGTCCGGTGCCGGTTTGCTCTTTTCCTGGGGCTTTGCAGCCTTTTCCTCCATCTTCTTCACCATGTCATCCGGAACCGGAATCGCCATGATGCTGCGCCCCATACGAACGAACATCTGGGGCTGATGGAACTGCTCCTCAAATTTCTGCATCTGCTCCGAAGTCAGAGAACCAAAGTCATCCTCTGTCAGCCCTACCACCAGAAAATCACCGGCATAAATGTCCTGCATATCCCCGTCTTCGGTGTAAATCGCACGGTTCAGCGGCAGACCATTGATTTTGCCGGATTCATTCAGAATAATGGCCACTTCATCCTCAAATGGATAGGTGACTTCAATATCGCCGCCGACCATGGCCTGCAAATCTTCCAGCTCCGTGCCAACACTGATTTTCTTCGGATAGGCATTGGGCTGTACCAGCAGCACATCCATTGTCCTGGTCTCTGCCAATTCATGTTCTCCCACGGTCTTGAAATCCACACCGGTGAAATCGCCGGAATCCAGAACATAGTCCTGATTGTTCCACGCCTGCGTCACCATGCGTTCCGCGTCTTCCTGTGAGGCAGCTTCCACGGAAACCTTTCTCTGGAGAGTCTCTGTAATCTCCACATCAAATTTCTTCATAGGCACCTCCTTAGATCAGGCGCAGTGCCGGAACCAACTCGCCGCCAATGGAAACCACCGTCAGGTTTTCGTTCACATAGTCGATGGTGCGTTCCAACGTAAACAGATTGATGCTGCATTCGTTGCCGTTCTGGTCGATTTCCGAAACCTCCGCAGCTCCCAACAGATAGCGGGTTCTGTCAGTCTCGATCACATCGCTCTTATCATAATGGAGAAGCAGTTCCCCATCTGCCACCAGATCAGCCTCCATCTCATCGTAAACATCCTCAAAGATGTCTCGACTGCCATCCTCGGTCAGGAGTTCGCCGCCAGCCCCCGGCAGGATCACCATCACAATGCGCTCCTTCGGGTGATCTTCACGGATTGCCTCCAGCATCAGCCAGTTATGAAGCATCGCAATGGACTTCTCAAACATGGGATCATCCATCGGATTGGGCTGCGATGCACCGTGCGGGCAGTTCTTGCAATCCATGCTGCACACTGCGTTGTTCTGATTCTTCTTAAAGTTCATCATCATAAAAATCTCCTTCTCATCGTTCCATATCTCGTTGTTTACTTCGCTGCCATTTTTCCAGCAGCCGGATAATCGTGTCCTGCATCTGCTTCGGCGTATAGGATTTCGGGAAATACTTCCGAAGAACCTCGTTTTTAATCGTCACATGGTCAAGCTCATCCTTTTTGATTTCATTCATCACTTCACACATGGCATCCAACGTGCAGCCGCCCTCCTGTGAGAGCTTCTTCAGCCGCTGTGCCTGCGACAGGGATGGAGATGCCTGTGCATAGTCCATTGCCTCCAGAAATTCTTTCTGTTCGGACGGTTTCAGGTAAGACAGCTCTACCGCCGGATTAAAGGCGATTTTCTTCTCATCCACCATGTCCAGAATTTCAGGAATCAGATTGGTAAGGCGGATAAACCGCTGAACCTGTCGTCCGCTTTCACCTGTTTGCTCTCCGATGGTATCCGCAGCTTCTAACTTCCCGACAACTTGTCGGGAAGTTGTTTCAAGGTCGTTTCTTGTTCCCTGATGTTTCATCGCCTCCAACTTCATCTTGTAGGAAAACGCTCTCTCGCTGGGAAGAATATTCTCCCGCTGCAAGTTGCTGTCCACCATAAAGATGATTGCTGCATCATCGTCCATTTCCTTGACGATGACCGGCACAGTCTCCAAACCTGCCAGCTGCGCCGCATGAAGTCTGCGGTGTCCTGAAAGAATTTCAAATCCGCCTTCCGGGTCAGGTCGGACAATCAGTGGTGATACCACACCGATCTGCTTGATGCTCTCTACGGTCTGTTCCATCAGCTCGTCATCCAGCACCTTAAAGGGATGTCCTTCAAAGGGATGCAGGTCAGAAAGCGGCATCTCCGTCCGCTGCTCCTTAGCCGCAGCGTCGGCAGCTGAGCCACTGCGGTTTTCTGTTGTAATACTGGTTTTTGCTTTTGCCATTCAGCTTCTTAACCTCCTTCCAGCGGTGATAGATGTCATTCTTACCTGCGAAAAACGCCTTTTTTGCCTTGCACTTCATAGATCAAGTACCTCCTTAACGACCTGCTGTTTTTCTTTTCCAATGCTCTTTCTGCGGTCCTCTCCGCTGATTCGCACCGGCGTACACATTTCCAGAATCCTGCTGTAAATCCGGGCGTATGCCACATCCTGCGGATTGCGGATTTCTGCAATTTTCAGATTGGTTGTGATAATGACCGGAAGCCCGGACTTATACCGCTCATCAATGACAGCGTAGACCTGCTCCAGCGCATATTCGGTGCTGCGCTCAATTCCCAGATCATCCAGAATCAGCAAAGAATAGTTGGAAAACGAAGCGATATACCGGTATCGTTCTTCCGAATACATGGCACCCATCTGGTTCAGGATTTTGGAGAAGTTCGTCATCAAAACCGGAATGCCCTGATCCAGCAGCGCATTTGCTATACATGCCGCCACAAAGGACTTTCCGGTTCCGACATCTCCCCATAACAAAAGGCCAAGGTTTTCAGCCTTGACCTTTTTCCACTGCTCCACATAACGTTTTGCCATCTGGATGTCCTTGTTGTCTTCTGCAACGCCAAAATTCCATTCCAGAAGATGCTTTTCCTGAATCCCAGTTGCTTTCAGCTGCCTGATTTTACGCTGCCGCTCCACCAGTTCATCCTGGCGTTTCTTTTCCGCCATCGCTTCCTGCTGGCATCTGCAAAGGCAGGGAACAATCTTGTCTCTGCCCCAGAGCTTTACCCTGCACTGCACCGGAGTATGACAGTTCCGGCAATACAGCAGTCCGTCCACGCCCTGGTATTCCTGCTCTCCGGGTTCTTTCGGCGTAAAGAGCGAATCCAACGCCGCATTCAATACTTCAGGCACCATGTCGCTCATAGGCTGTCTCCTTCCTCAAATGTGTAGTCTGCCGGGTTATACTTCGGCTTTTCTCTCTTTGCCCAGCTCCGGATTGTGGCAAGGTGATTTTTGTAGCTCCTGCCGGTGGAAGCCATATACTCAGAGAGCCGTTCCACCCGCATCTGATAATCTCCTGGGAACTCCTGCCGGAGCTTGCCGTATTCCGTGTCAGAGAGAAGGACATTTTCGTATGAGCCATACCGGTGCTGGATTTCCTTCTTCTCTCTTTTATTGATTGTTTCAGTACTTGTTCTATTAGTACTTAATTGCGCGGGATTTTCCGTAACCGGTGTGTCCGTATCCGGATTTACCGTATACGGCTTTTCCGTACACGGTGATTCCGAACACGGCTTTTTCCTTGGCATCTCATAGATCACATACTCCGCTCTGCCCATCCGACCGTTACTCTCACGCTGCTGGTTCCTTTCCAGATATCCAAGACGTTCCAGTTCTTTCAGAGCTGTAAGCACCCCATCTACGCCATCCGGTGTAATCGAAGATAATCCCCGTACCGAATAGTTCCATGTGTCCGGTAAACTAAGCAGCATAGAGAGAAGTCCTTTTCCTTTCAGGCTGAGACCCTGATCCCGCAGGTGGTAATTGCACATCGTTGTGTAATTGCTGTTTTTCTCAACCCTGAATACCGGCATGGTGCTCACCATCCTTTTTCGCAGGCTCCGTTTTTTTCTTCGGACATTTGCGCGGACGATCTTCGCTGTCCTCCCGTCGATGGTATTTGCCGGTATCCTGCATCATGCGTTCAAACGCCTGAAGGCGTCCCTCTGTAAAAAGCGTCATTCGATCACACCCCATTTCTTAAACAACTTGAAGAGATGATTCTTTCCCTTGCAGGTCACTCTCGTCTGCTGCACCAGTTTTCCGCTTCTGCCGTAGCAATCCCGGACAATAAAATAGCCCCTTGCAGATTTGTCTGCAAAAGGCATCAGCCAGCCGCTTGGACTGCGGTACAGATAGCGGTGATCCAGTAAGAGAGCTACTGCCGTCTTCTCTGGGATTCCGATTTCCTTACAGAAATTCCGGATGCAGGTGCAATCTTCCGAATTTACAAAGGTGTCGAAGTAGTCTGCCTTGGGCTGTGCCGCATCCAGCTGTTTGCGGATACCCTCAAGCTGCTCTCTCTCGGCTACAAGCTCCTGCGCCAGGGTGTAGATGACCTCCGGATGCTGAATCACCTGATCCAAAATGGAATCGCTCATATACACACCATGCTTGCGAATGGACGGGAGAACTTCATCAAACACCCAGTGTTCAAATCGTTCTGCCGATGGCAGCTTGCTGTGAACGATCAGCCGGTAAACATCGCCTTCTGTGATAAAGGAGATTTCAACGACCTGCTCTCCAGCATCCCCATACTGATTCACCTTCTGAACGACCCCCTCGCGTTTCGTTAGGGGGCCTCTGCAATGGCGTTTCACTGCGGCGTAGGGATTCACATACCCCAACGCTTTCGCCACATCGCTTGCACAGAAGAAGGTCTTGCCTGCCTCCTGTAACAACCGGATCGAACCAAACTCCTGGTTCTCAAACACCTCCATCATCTGCCTCGACTGTCCGCCATGACTGCCCACATCGGTATCATGGGTCTTCTGATTGAAATCCGTCATACCTGTTACCTCCTACTCAAATTTGTCTCGCCGGATTTCGGGCGAAAAAAATAGAGCCTCGACCCATTCTCGTTTTCAAAGAATGAGCCAAGGCTCTATGTAACAGGATACCTGATATTAAATTTTTGCAGAATTCGTCAGAACTCGCCAAACGAACCTGACACTGTTTTTCATTCCGTTTCAGCCGGATTTTTGCCGAAAATCTGTCAAGGATATGGGGCTAATTTCCCCTCCAAAATGGCCTTCTGTAAACCCATTTTCCCACCCATTAGGCTCAAAAATAGGCCGTAAACCCATGGTAAACCCATCAAAATGGGTTAATTTGAAGTCAAATTTCCTCAAATTTCACCATCGGAATCAGGCGATTTCAGGCATAGAAAAAGCCCGGAAAATGGCGTATTTCCGGGCTTTTTTAGCATTATTAAGCTGTAGATTATCGCTTGCTGAACTGCGGAGCGCGACGAGCGGCTTTGAGGCCGTACTTCTTACGCTCCTTCATACGAGGATCGCGGGTCAGGAAGCCAGCCTTCTTCAGCACAGGGCGGTTCTCGTCGCTCTGCTGCAGCAGGGCGCGGCTCAGGCCGTGGCGGATAGCGCCAGCCTGACCGGAAACACCGCCGCCGGAAACGCGGACGACGACGTCGTACTTGCCCTCCAGGCCCAGCAGGACCAGCGGAGAACGGACGATCAGCTTCAGGGTCTCCAGACCAAAGTAGTTGTCGATATCACGATCGTTGATGGTGATCTTGCCAGTGCCGGTGTAAACGCGAACGCGGGCAACGGAATCCTTACGACGACCAGTGCCGTAGAAATAAGGTTTGGTTTCGTACATGTTCGATTGCCTCCTTCTTAGAACTCGATCTTCTCGGGCTTCTGAGCTGCGTGAGCGTGCTCGGCACCCTGGTAGCAGTGCAGGCGGGTCAGAGCCTTAGCACCGATGGTGTTGGAAGGGATCATGCCCTTGACAGCGTAGGTCATAGCCAGATCGCTGTTCTCAGCCATCAGCTTGCTGTACTGGACCTTCTTCAGGCCGCCGATGTACTTGCTGTGGGTGATGTGGAACTTCTGCTCGGCCTTCTTGCCGGTCAGAACAGCCTTGTCGCAGTTGATGACGACAACATAGTCACCGCAATCAACGTTGGGGGTGTAGTTAACTTTCTGCTTGCCGCGCAGCAGAACAGCGGCCTCAGCAGCGACGTGGCCCAGGCTCTTGCCGGCAGCGTCGAGCAGGTACCACTTGCGCTCGACTTCAGCGGGCTTTACGAGAGTAGTGCTCATATCTATTTCCTCCTGATAAGCTTTTTGTAACGTTTCAGGCGCCTTTGTGGGGCGCGAGTGTCAGTATACATCATAAAAAGGCACCTGTCAACAGCATTTTTTGATTTTTTCGCTGTAATTTTTTTAATCTCTCGAATGCTCTCGTTTTCTCTTGAATCCTCTCGTTTTCTAAAAACGCATTTTCTGTAAAATTTTCTGCCCGCCGCCGCATATTTTCTGCCTCTGCCCGCTACAATTTTGCCCCTTGGTGTGGTATACTATAAAGGATATGGCAGCTTTTGCTGTGCACACGGATAAGGAGAGCTTTCTACATGTCAAACGAGATCGACCGCAATGCTTCTGCCCAGCGCCGCACCTCCAAACTGCTGGCCGCCATGGCCCGCCTGCTGGGCAAGGATGAAAAAGCCGCCCGCTAAATCCAAGTGATATGCCCAAAACCAGCCGTTCCATTTTTGCAACATGTTTCGTTTTTGCATCAATAAATTCTGTTAATAAAATTTATACGCTTTCCGTAATACTGCGTAATCAAGCCAAAAATTAAGCATTCGCAAAAAAGTGCGGGATGATATGTTGCATATTTGCATCATATTATCCCGTTCTTTTTCGATTTCCGCTCCTTTTTCTCGCGGTTTCCCCTTTCCCTGCGTTTTTTCTCCATGAAAAAGTATCCAAAGAAATCACTTAAGTATTCATCCTTGCAACCATTTTCCATAGTTAAAGCATCTTCTCTCAACAAAAAAATCGTTTAAATAAAAATCCACATTGAAATAATGATTCTTTATTGTTTTATCAACAAATCCCTTTTTTGAAAGTTCATCTACAAATCCTTCAATATACTTTGTGTTAATTTTGCGATTTCTCAAAATCTATCATATCATTTCTTTTGTAGATATATATTCATATCTACATCTCCTTCTATTCCATTCACTTGACCTTTATTTGAATATTGCCATATATCAAATTTATCTTCCATCGGGCAACTTGTTGTATAACTTGCTAGCCAAATCGGATATTTTGATATTCTTTCAAAATCATAATTTTGATATAACCAAGTCATATTTCCATATATCATTGGTTGATATCCAGCTTCTTTGATCTTTTTACAAAACCGTAGGGCCAGCTTCGTTCTTTGTTCTAGAGACAAATCATCAATTCTTCCACCCTGATCAAATTCTTCCATATCATAAACAACCGGCATTTGAATCTTATATCCCTTAATTTTATTCAACACTAAATCTACTTCTTCATCAATCTCTTCAGCCGAAATTGCACTCGAGAAAAAATAAGCACCTACCTTAAGATGATTCTGAATAGCTTGTTGAATATTTGTATTAAAATATTCATCTTCATGTAAGATTCCCTCTTGGGCACCACGATAACCTATCCTTAACATCGCAAACTCAATTCCATCCGTCTTTACTGCTGCCCAGTCAACAGCTCCATTATGACTTGATACATCAATTCCAGTGGATACCTTATACAAAGAATCTTTATATGTCATTAATCCATTTTCCAAAGAAAATAAATTTAAATCATAATAGCTCTTTTCTTCTATTACCGATTCTTCTTGTGTAAACAACATGTAAATCACATAAACACTACCACTCACAATTAAAATAGGAATTAATATAAGAATTAAAATTCTACTTAATTTAACTTTTCTTCTCATACCCCAATGACCTTAAGAATTTCTAAGCTTGCATTTCTTGACATTATAGGACTTTCAATCAAACCACTCTCTATACAAGTACACGCATGTTCGATTTCACCAGTAAAATCTGATTTCTGTTCTACCACAATCTTTTTATCATTCATTACAAGTTCTGTATTCTTCCAAAAATTCTTACAAGTAACGCTACCCTTTGTACCATATATATGAGCTGTATTTTCCATATCCACATCCCAGCTTGTTGCGATATGTGCCACGCACCCATTTTCATATTCAATCAAAGCTTCATCCTGAAATCGAGATACTTTCAATATTGAGCTATTCGCCATTCTATTTGCATAACAAATAGGGTAAACCCCAATATCAAACATACATCCAGATCCTGGCTGGTTAAAATGCCAGTCTGAAATTGTTTCTGTCAGTTTTGTTGCATATTGAGCATCCATTGATTTTATTTCACCAATTTCTTCATTTGAAATCATTTCAAATAATTTTTGATTTAATGGTGTGAAAACCGTTTTATGGGCTTCCATTAAAAAACAGTTTTGTTGGTGTGCATAATCAAAGCATGCATGTAATTCTTCACTAGATACACACATTGGTTTTTCGCAAACTACATGTTTATGATTTGCCAATGCCAGCTGAATATGTTTGGCATGCAAATAATTCGGTGTACAAATATATATCATATCTATATTTGTATCCTGCAACATCTTCTCATAGTTATCGTAAGCTTTTTTTGCCCCATACTCCTCTTTAAAAGCATCCGCTTTTTCTATACTAGAAGAACACACTGCATATAGATTCGCATTACGTGAAAACAAAACACCTTGTATTACGCGACGGCTAATACCACCTAAGCCATAAACTCCAATTTGTACCATTCTATTCACCTTCTTTTTAAGATTACTTTAAGCTCTTCTCCTTATTCTATATATAGAAATAAGCAGTTACCTCATTTACTCACTATACTTATCTCTTTCTGCCTATTTCTTTCATATATGACAAACGTCCATGGAATTACTCCATGGACATTTTATTGTATGCGGTTTTTGCCATTTGCGCATATCCCTCATCACTTGGATGTAAGTGATCTCCACTATCAAATGCATCTTGCATTTTATGTCCATCGCAAATATCTTTATCAAAATCAATTACGCCATCAATTTCATCCGTTGTACGAATCCATTCATTGACTTCATTACGCAAGTTCTCTCTAAAATATGCATAAGTACGCCAGCCTTCAATCGGAATCAACGTCCCAATATAGACCTTCATCCCTAATGATTTCGCGTGCTTTACATATTTTCTTAAGCCCTCAATCAATTCCTGACTTGACGGAAGATCTTGCCATGGTCTAAATTCATTCTTTTCAACACCGACTGGATGAATAATATCATTTATTCCTTGCAGAATAATTAAAGTATCACTTCCAGCCACATGCATCTCGTGACCAAATCGATAATCTCCTTTTAATCGATATGCTTCATACTGTACACAAGAATATTGTCTTAAAATACGTGTACCACTAACGGCTTTTCGAACTACAGACACTTTTTTATTATTTTCCCACATTAACTTCTGTAAATAATCAGGCCAATCCTGCGAAGTAATAGAATCACCATAACAAGTAATAACTTTATATTCTGGTTCTGTCAAAACAGCCACTTCGCTTAAGAAAAACACCCATGGCGTCTTCATGCTTGAAGCATGATCCATAATACCTGCATGAGAGAAATCACCTTCTCCAAAATAGCCCGTACTTAATGGTCCTTGTGTATATACGCCACAGCGTAAGTGGGTGAATTCTTTTAAATAGAAACTGATTGCGATTGTTTCTTGTTCATGCACTTTAAAATCCAATGGATCACTATAACATTGTTCTCCCACATCAAGATGAAGTCCTTTTGAACCATTGAAAGTAATATCCACAATGGATGTTGGATCTAAATCACGTCCACTAATAACTCGTCCAATTGTGATTGAATCAAAGACCACGCCTTCTTTTCCTGTAAAGTTATCTAAACAAATACGTATCTTATTCCCTTTGAATGTCGATTTCATAGGATAACGCAATGTGATATTCTTTGCGTATTGACTAGGCTTATGTGTCACAATCGACATTGCCTGTCCATATATCGCCTTAAATTCTTTTTCCATAGTTGACCTCCAAATTATTTATTATCTATTTCTACATTCATAAAACATATGTTTTTATCCACAAATAATCATACATGAAACGTTGCAAAAATCCAAACATATACCTTATTATATTAAAGAAGTTGAGGAAAAAACACATGAGTAAATTAGAAAATTATTACGGTAAATTTTGTGAAGATAAAAGACTCTTATCAAGACATGGCCAAGTTGAATATACAACAAGCATGAAATATATCCATAAATATTTAAAGCCTGAAGATCGCATATTGGATATTGGAGCCGGAACCGGCAGATATAGCGTTGCCTTAAGTAATGAAGGATATCAAGTCGATGCGATTGAACTTGTTAAATATAATCTTGGTGTTTTAAAAGCTAAAAAAAGCAATGTGAAAGCCTATCAAGGAACCGCTTTAGATTTATCAAGATATCAAGATAACACTTTTGACATCACCCTACTATTTGGACCTATGTACCACTTATTTAGTTATGAAGATAAATTAAAAGCATTATCCGAAGCTAAACGCGTTACAAAAAAAGGTGGAATTATTTTTGTAGCTTACGTTATGAATGAATATAGCGTCTTGGTCCACGGCTTTCGAGATGGACACATCAAAGAATCATTAGCAGCAAAAAAACTCGATGAAACATTTCAAACGCAAACAAATATAGATGATTTATATAGTTACATTCGTCTAGATACAATTAATCAATTAAATGAAGATGTTGGTTTAGAACGAATCCAAATTATTGCCGCTGATGGTCCAAGCGATTATATGCGTCCTATCTTAAACAAGATGGATGATGAAACATTTGAATTGTTCATCAAATATCATCTTGCCACATGTGAAAGACAAGAGCTCATTGGTGCAAGTTCACATACAATAGATATACTAAAAAAATAATGTCACTTTTGTGGCATTATTTTCATATTATATATTCCATTATTAAAACGACTAAACAACATGCAATGGATACTTGAAATAAGCTCTTGTCTTTCCATGCCAAAATAATTCCAACTATTAGCGCTGCAAGTCCTGCTAACTGAGAATTAGTTTCATATAATATAGTAGGAAAGGTCATCACAGCCAAAGTCACATAAGGAACGTAGTACAAAAATGATTGAACATATATATTTGTAATTGGCTTATTAAAAAGCGTTAACGGCAAGACACGAATTAAATATGTGACAACTGCCATTGTAGCTACATACATCATTGGATTAGACATTTTCTTCCTTCTTTCTAGGTTTAATAATGGCCGCTGCCATTGAAATAATAATTGTTAATAAAATAGTTCTTGTACCACTTGAGATTGGTATATCTTTACAAATGTAGCTCAATAAAAAGCTCACAACAACAAGAACACCTACAATTCGATCTTTCTTTGCCTGAGGAATAATAATAGCTAAAAACATGCCGTACAGTGCAACGCTTAAACTCGCTACAATTTTTGTAGGGAGGCTATTTCCAGCAACTATTCCCAATGCAGTTCCGAGTGCCCAGCATGGAAGTGCCACCAAATATGTACCATATATATATTTATGATTCACTTTCCCTTCGTGATTGATTGCCAAACCAAATAATTCATCTGTTAAATCAAAACCTATACACATCCTATGAAGCAGATTCGTTTTTTCTTCGATTTTTTGACTGAGCGCAAAGCTCATTAAGAAATAGCGAGCATTACTGACTAAAGTCATGATAACCATCTGAATGAAAGTACCATGTGTACTAATCATTAAAAAGACCGCATATTCTCCTGCCGATGCATTTATGAATAGGCTAGTCAAAAAGCCTTGTATCGGTGATAAACCTACATTTTTTGCGATGATTCCAAGTGAAAAGGAAACTGCAAAATATCCTAGTCCAACTGGAATACTATCTTTGATTCCTTTTTTAAACTCCATAATCTCACTCCCATTTTTTTGCATTATAAGGACTGTATTGTTATTTGTAAATCAAATATTTATAATACTTCCATAAGGAAATGTGATAGATATGAATCTAACAAAATATGATATTTTTTTCAAAGTATTAGAAACAAAAACAATTAGTCAAGCTGCTAAAGATCTTGGCTATTCACAAAGTGCAGTTTCTCAAACAATAAAATCTTTAGAAGAAGAATTAGAAACCACTTTATTCATTCGACAAAAAAGTGGTGTCATTCTTAGTAAAGATGGACATGCATATCTTCCCTATTTAAAATCTGTTCAGGCAAGTCTTGATAATCTTCGTACTAAAAAGCAGGAAATGAAAGGGTTGGACCAAGTCACATTAAGAATTGGTACATTCACAAGTGTATCTCGACATCTTTTGCCTTCATTAATGGAAGAATTCATTGAAATGTATCCAAACATACAATTTGAACTGTATCAAAGTGAATATACAAATATTGAACAACAATTATTAGAAGGAAGTCTTGATTTAGGATTCACTTGTATTGATGCCATCCATCGAGTTCAATATCAAGAATTGTATTATGATGAAATGTTTGCATTGGTGCCACAAAGTCATGTGTTAGCTAATTATGAAGTATTAAGTATGAAACAAATCGCAAAATATCCTTTTATTCAATTGGATGAGGGAGAGTATTCTTTACCAATAAAAACATTTCAAAATCAAGGATTACATGTACAGATTAAACACAAAGTATATGATGACTTTACTATTTTAGCTATGATTCGTCAGAACTTAGGTATTTCCATACTTTATCAAAATGCTTTAAGTGATTATGACGATTTGTGTTTGATTCCAATACAAGAAAATCTATTTCGTCATGTTGGCATTGCCTATAATAATTACGATACTTTATCTTATGCAGGCAAGACATTTCTAGATTTCATTCTTAGAAAGACACCAGAAATTCTTAAAAATAAGGATAGTTTTCATATTATATAGATTTAACATAATTTTTATACTGTTAAGGTTGACTCACTTACTAATTTATATTATTCTTTTCACGTACATAAAGATATACGGTAGGTGAGGTTACCGCAGGGATTTGGATTTCCTAAGATTACTGCCGCAAAGTTGTGGAGACACGACTCGTTGGTCAGCAGGCTAAGTCGCAAAGGCTTGGCTTAATGTAATTAATATGCCCTGTGATACTAAAGCTTGAACGGTGATACTTAGGTTAATGACGTCATTGTTTAGGCAATGGCGTTTTCTTTATATAAGGAGGTGAGGCTTGTATGTGTACGGATCCGGATGGGAATAGTTTGAATTATTTAAAGAAAGCAGAGGTACATAATTATGATGAACAAAGAAGAATTCATTCAATTACTACAAGACAAAAAATACAAAACTGCACAAAATATACTTTCCGAAATGAACGATATGGATACAGCTGCCTTTTTAGAAGAGTTAGATGCGAAAGAATGTGCTTTGGCATTCCGTTTAATTTCTAAAGAAAAAGCTGCCAATGTATTCTCATGCATGAGCTCGAAGATGCAGACATATCTGGTAGACATGTTTTCAGAAACTGAATTAAAAGAACTATTGGATGATCTTTATATGGATGATACAGTAGATATGTTAGAGGATCTACCTGCAAACTTAGTAACGCGTATTTTGAAAAACTTAGATTCAAATAAGCGTTCAACCATCAACAAACTTTTAAAATATCCTGAAGACAGTGCCGGTTCCATCATGACGACTGAATATGTCACATTGAAAAAAACAATGACTGTAAAACAGGCCATGAACCATATTAAAGAGATTGGTATCCATAAGGAGACAATTTATACTTGTTATGTCACTGAAAATAAAAGATTGATGGGTATTGTGACAGCTAAAAGCTTAATGACGAGTGATGATGATGAAAATATCACAAATCTAATGAATACGAACATTATTTCTGTACACACTCATACAGATCAGGAACAGGTTGCTCACTTATTTAGAAAATATGACTTGATTGCGATGCCCGTACTTGATAGTGATGGATGCCTTGTTGGTATTGTTACATTTGACGATGCCATGGATGTTATGGTTGATGAAACCAACGAAGATATTTCTCGTATGGCTGCCATGGAACCCAATGAAAAAACATATTTTGAAACTACGGTTTGGCAACAAGCAAAACACCGTATCTTATGGTTACTTGTCTTAATGTTTTCTGCCACAATCACAGGAAGTATTATCACCCGATATGAAAATGCCTTCAGCGCCGTACCATTACTAGTATCCTTTATTCCAATGTTGATGGATACAGGTGGAAACTGTGGATCACAGAGTTCAACTTTGATTATTCGTGGTTTAGCTTTGGGAGAAATTCATTTTAAAGAAATTTTTAAAGTCATGTTTAAAGAATTTAGAATTTCACTTGTTGTTGGATTTATTTTAGCTGCAGCTAATGGTTTACGTATTTTCATTCAATACCAAAACTTTAATATTGCAATTGTCGTTGCCCTTTCATTAATGGTTGTTGTTATTGTTGCAAAATTAATTGGTTGTATTCTTCCATTATTTGCAAATAAGATTGGTGTAGATCTCGGTGGTCGCCGTATCATTAAAA
>OJML01000995.1_pt1 | contig 15570 bp, 12 predicted proteins | sample 1597221 | NCBI WGS metagenome assembly OJML01 (sample SAMEA2452123, study PRJEB22498) | human gut metagenome | biome: human feces; feature: human gut; material: feces | place: Australia | collected 2012 | reverse complement strand
TAGAAAGCTATGATGGCAATCTCAGAGTTGCATTCATTAATAGTGATGGATATGCGGTTGTAGATAATCTTGTTGAAGTGACAGATATGGAGAATCACAATGAAAGACCAGAGGTTGTTGAAGCCAGAAGAAATGGCTATGGAAGTGATATAAGAAAGTCAGAAACCTTGCAGAAGAATTCATTTTATTATGCAGTGGAGCTTGATAACGGATATGTGTTAAGAGTTTCAAGAGAAGTAAGCAGTATGACAAGTATTATGATAAGTGCATTACCTGTAGATGTGTTGTTGTGTGTTATGCTATTTGTGATAAGCTCTATAAGCTCACATCTGCTTACAAAGAGTATCGTAGAGCCAATAGAATTTCTAGCAGACAATATGGATGCATCAGATTCCATAAAGGTGTATAAGGAGCTGGTACCCTTTGTTAATACAATAAAGAAGCAGCATGAGGATATTATGCGTAATGCTGATATGCGTCAGGAATTCACAGCGAATGTTTCACACGAACTAAAAACACCACTTACATCAATATCTGGTTATTCTGAGCTTATAGAAAGTGGAATGGCTGGTGGTGATGATGCCAAGCGCTTTGCAACAGAAATACATAAGAGTTCACAGCGCCTGCTTACTCTTATTAATGATATTATCAAGATATCAGAGCTTGATGCAACATCCTCTGATGAAGCCTTTGAAAGTGTCAATCTTTATGAAATAGCAAAATCAACAGTACAGATGCTGGAGCTGAATGCCCAGAAAAATGGTGTCATAATGAATCTTTCAGGCAAAGATATAAGTATAATGGCTGACAGACAGATGATTGACGAGCTTATTTATAATCTATGCGACAATGCCATAAGATACAATAATCCTGGAGGAAGAGTCTGGGTATCTGTATATGAGCGGGAGGCTGCAGCTTATGCTGATGGTGGCGGAAGCGGTGTGAATAATGGTACTTATGGAAATAGCAGTAAAAGGGCAGTTGTCATTGAGGTCAAGGATAACGGAATAGGTATATCTAAGGAAAACCAGCAAAGAATATTTGAAAGATTTTACAGAGTTGATAAGAGCCGTTCAAAGCTTACCGGCGGAACAGGACTTGGACTTGCTATTGTTAAGCATATAGTCGCAAAGCATGATAATGCACATATAGAGCTTGATAGTGAGCTTGGAACTGGAACAACTATAAGAGTTGTATTTGAACAGTAGTGAGAATAGAAAGTGATCCGATAAGAGAAAAAGTTAATCAGTGTCGCTTTTTGCAAGGAGAACTTATAACAAATCCATAATTAGCATAAACCCGCAATAAATCCATAAGTATCGGTTGACTAATCCATAAGAAAGGATTAATCTTTTATATTAGCAGCTTGTATCCGGTATACCGAAAAGATGCTTTTAATGAACTATGGAGAGTGGATACGTTATGAGTATGAAAAAACTATTTGATATTGATAAACATGACCTTATGTTTCACAATAAAGCTCTTTTTGCCTTACTTATACCAATCGTAGTAGAGCAGCTTCTTAACTCTTTTATGGGTATGGTTGATACTATGATGGTGAGTAATCTTGGAAGTCAGGCAATATCAGGAGTATCGCTTGTAGATTCGGTTAATAACCTTATAGTGCAGCTTTTTTCTGCAATGGCAACAGGAGCAGCAATTATATGCTCACATTATATTGGTATGAGAAATAAGGATGGAGCTAATAAGGCTGCAAGACAGGTTGTACTTACTGTTATGGCGATATCACTTGCAATAACCATACTTGGGCTTATATTCAGAAGACCGCTTCTTACTTTGATATTTGGACATGTTGAGCAGGAGGTTATGGATAATGCGGTGGATTATTTTTTGTTTACGGCACTTAGCTATCCATTTCTTGCACTTTTTTCAGCTGGCTCAGCAATATTCAGGTCTTGTGGTAACTCAAGATATCCTATGATGGTGTCAGTGATATCAAACGTGTTTAACATAGGTGGTAATGCGCTTCTGATGTTTGTGTTCAAGTTAGGAGTTTCTGGTGCAGCGATATCTACGCTTGTGTCAAGGGTGTTCTGTATGGTAGTTATATTTATAGCTTTATCAAAGCCTAAGCTTGATATAGTTGTAAAAGATTATGCGGCTATAAGACCAGATTTCGGACTTATTAAGTCGATACTTGCAATAGGTGTGCCTTCAGGTATAGAGAACAGCATGTTCCAGTTCGGCAAGCTTGCCATACAGTCAACAGTATCAACACTTGGAACAGCAGCCATAGCAGCACAGGCGATGACTAATATACTGGAAAATGTGAATGGTATATTCGGAATAGGAGTTGGAATGTGCCTTATGACAGTTGTAGGACAGACACTTGGTGCAGGCCGTAAGGAAGAGGCAAAGTACTATATTGTCAAGCTTGCAGGAATAGCAGAGCTTGGAATAATAGCATCGTGCCTGCTGGTTTATGCATTTGTTGGTCCTATTACAAGGCTTGGAGGAATGGAGCCGGATAGTGCACGTATGTGTATAGAGATGGTTGGTGCAATAACAATAGTGAAACCGCTTGTATGGGTATTATCCTTTGTTCCGGCATATGGCATGAGAGCTGCAGGAGATGTGAGATTCTCTATGATAACATCTATTATAACAATGTGGGGCTGCCGTGTTGCGTTAAGTATAGTACTTATACGAATATTTGATATGGGTCCTATTGGTGTGTGGTATGGTATGTTTGCAGACTGGACAATACGTGGAATAATATTTACAACAAGATTCTTTAGTGGAAGATGGGTAAAGAAGGTTATATAATACATCAGTAGGTATCAAAGGGGAACAGTAAATATATGTTTACTGTTCCACTTCATATTTAGAGAGAATGAGCTGTGGGTAAAACCATGGCTCTTTTTTTAAGAAAAAATATAAGACAGAGAAGATAAAAGTGGAAAAATTATAATAGAGCTAAAAACATACTTAAGCACTTATATAAAAATAGAATAGTTTTTTTATTAGAGAAAATGACAAGTGTATGTTCATTTGTAGTATGTAAAATGATAATAAATTGTATAAAAGTAACAAAGAGATAAAACTTTTTCTTTAAAATATTGACAAAATTGCAAAAAAGATGTATTTTCAAGGCACTTAAACAAAAGACTTATATAAAAGTTATTAGCGTATTCGGTGTAGGGAACGAATATATTTCAGGGAGTAAGTATTCTTTTGTTTAAAATGGTATTTACATGTTATTGCAGACGTATATCAGTCAAGGCAGATAGGAGGAAGTATGTTAAGATTCAGAAAGGCTGCAGCATTGGGACTTGCAGCACTTATGACAGTCAGTTCACTCGGCACTTTGCAGACAGTGGGAGCGTCAGGGCTGCCAACTACACAGGGACATGACAAGTATGTCAACAAGAATGTGTTTGATGTTATATCAAGTGACACATTTGGTACAAAGGAGCTGGAAAGCCCATTATTTGATAAGACTAAGGGTTCAAGTGATATCACAGATTTACAGGTTCCTACGCTTGCATATGATGATACAAGTATAGGTCTTGTGTGGCAGAAACCAGAAAAGTACGATAATGTAGCAGATTATAAGGTATACATAAATGGTGAGTCTGCCGGTACAGCAAGAGAAAACTACAAGGTAAACGCTGCATGGGCAGCAAAGTATATGGAATCATTCTATGATTACTATAATACACAGGGTAAGAGCGATGTTGAGATGGTTAATGTAGATATCCATGCATACAGAGCAACAGGACTTAAACCAGATACAGAGTATACATTTAAGGTAGTAGCTGTGGACAAGGATGGCAAGGAACTTGGAAGCGCTAAAGAGATAAAGCAAAGAACAACTAAAGCACCAGAGGTTGTTAATATCAAGGATTTCGGTGCAGTTGAAACAGAAGGCTACACATCTTACAATGATGAGATTAATGCAGTTATAGAGAGTAACACAAAGGCTATCCAGGCAGCAATCGATGCATGTCCTGAGGGTGGAAAGGTTGTTATACCTGAAAACTCAGATGGAAAGGTTTTCGTCAGTGGTGCTGTATGGTTAAAGAGTGATATGACACTCGAGGTTAATGGTACATTATGGGCATCACCTAACAGTGACCATTTTGAGATAGGTTTTCTCATGTATCCATTCTACACAGATACAAGAGGATGGGGACTTGTCAATGCTATGACAGCAGATGAGTCTAATCCTATAAAGAACGTAAGAGTAACAGGAACAGGTACTCTTTATGGTAACGGCTGGAAGTATGGTGCCGGTTCAACTATATACGAAGATGGTTATACATCTAACAAGGGTAAGAATACTCAGGCTGGTGATCCAACAGACACTGAAAACTGGGGTCTTCCAAGATATGTTGGAGGCGGTAATGTAAACGTATTCTATCAGGGTATCCAGTCAAAGGATTCAGCATATAAGTACCTTAAGAATACAGGTAAATATGAAGAAGCCAAGATTAACGCAATATTTAGTGCAAAGACAGCAGATGAAGCCAAAAAAGCAACAGAAGGAGTATCAAGAGATGACCTTAAGTTTGCTTATGCAACACGTTCAAGTCTTCTTATTATGAGAAACTGTGAAAATGTTTATGTTGGTGATATCACTATCGAGAATCCATCAAACCATTCAGTTAATATTCTTGATTCAAGAAATATAGCAACAACTAATGTAAAGGTATTCTCATATGATGGTAACAACGGTGACGGTCTTGGATATGGCTGTTCACAGAATGTAATCTGCTGGGGTAACTTTACAGATACAGGTGATGATAACTTGGGTTTTGGTTCGTCAGTAGGTATGGGCGCAAGAGATTCAGAAATCCAGACAAACTCAGAAGTATGGATGTTTGATAACTTCCTTCGTGAAGGTCATGGTGGTCTTGCAGCAGGAAGCCACACAGGTAATGGTATTCAGGATGTTCTTTTTGAAGATACAGTTATGAACCATATTGATATGGCATTCAGATTCAAGTCAGCACCTACTAACGGAGGTTTTGGTGCTAACATAACTATGCGTGACTGTGCAGTAGCTGATACTAATCAGGGCTGGGTATTCACAACAAGCTATGGTGATCCTAACTCAGCATCATCTACAGAATATGCTGAGATTGGTGAGTTCTATAACTTTGCATCATACAATGTTTCAGTATATGGTGCTAACCATAACACAATACAGGTACTTGCAGATATTGATCCCGTAGGTAATACAAGCAAGCCATTACATTCACACCACAATATGTATTTCCAGGATATTACATTTGGTAATGTAGGTTCTAATGGTTCTTACAAGAACAAGAATGGCTGGGAAACACTTATAGGCTGTAACAATTCAGTATTCTACAATGTAAAGACAGTATCATATAACAAGAAAGCAGAAAGTAAGAAGACTGACAAGGCATGGAATAACATCCAGTATTGTAATAACCTTATATTCCAGGGAACTACATGGGATTCACTTAATGCACGCACAGATAATATGAAAGCTGCTATGAGTGGAATAACTGTAAAAGATAACACAGTAAAGGCTGAGAATTATAAAGAAACACCAGATAAGCCAGATACAGGCGATAACAAGCCGGATGCTGGTACAACAACAGAGTGGACGGCAAGTGTTGATGAATGTGCAGATTTCTTTAATGATGCGGTAGCTGCAACAGAAGGAAAGACAGATGCTATCAAATCTGTACCTAAGGTAGAAACAAAGAACACACCTCATAACATTGGTTATCTTTATGATAATGAACATAACAAGGGTAAGACTTCATATCCTGGATTAGAACAGGGTTATGCTTATACTAACTGTGATATAGCAGGACTTACTAAGCTTGTATTACCAGTAAACAGACAGACAGATGCAGGAACACAGAATGTTTCAGTACGTCTTGATTCTAAGAATGGTGCAGAGATTGCAAAGGCAACACTTAAAGGTACTAAGGCAGATGGTTATATAGATTATGAGATGGATGTAACACTTCCAGAAGGAACAGATACAACTAAGCCTCATAAGATATTCGTAGTATTTACATCAACAGGCAACACAGCTAACTATATTGCCAATGTAAGAGATCTTAAGGGTATTAAGACAGCAACAGCAAAGGCAGCAGACAGCAGAGCAGCAGCTAAGGAGTCAGTTGATCTTACAAAAGGTCTTACAGAAGGAACAGAATACAACAAAGACAGCGCATATGCTACAGTTTCTACACTTGAAACAGCAGGTGTTAATGTACTTTCAGAGTTATCAACACCAGAACAGCCAGTAACTATAGATGGTGTTAAATATACACAGTTTATACAGGCATCTACAGCAGCTAACGCAGGTGGAGAGGTTCCAGGTAAGGGTACAGCAACATATGTATTTAAGGCAAAGACTGACTGTTCAGTTACGTTACATAACAGAGCAACTGGAAAGGTATGGTGGTTTGTAGAATCACCTGATGGAGCAAATGTAACAAATAGTGCAACAGGAACAACAGTAGATGATATTATGACATTTAACTTAAAGGCAGGTAAGACATATTACTATTACTGTCAGGGTTCTAGGCCAATGGTATATGGTATATACTTAAACGCACCAGTAGCTAACGCAGATTCTTTACTTAAGGAAGAAACAGCAACAGGTGGTTCAGGTAGTGATACACAGGCAGCTTCAGACAAGTCAGTTAAGCTTACATGGACAGCAGTAGATAACGATACGGAAGTGTATTATGGAGTTGACACATATGTTGATGGTGTAAAGGTTGATATGATCGACGGAATTAAAGATACATCAGTTGTTATTGACAGATTATCATCAGGTGTTGAGTACACATTTATGGTATATGTAAGTGAAAAGGCCGATACAGCTAACAGCTTAAAGGCAGGTAACAATAAGACATATCTTGGTAAAGCAGTATTCACAACAGATGGAAACAAAGATACATCAGCTATTGCAGCTGGCGATAACACAGAGGTTAAGCTTGCAAGTGCTATATATACATGTGCACAGGCAACATGGACAGGAATATCAAAGAATGATACAAGAGTACGTGGATATAAGATATATGCTAATGGCAAGCTTGTTAAGACACTGTATAACTATCAGATAAATAACTATAAGACAGCTAATAATATAAGTAATCAGGTAGGCCGTCTTACACCTGGTATTGATAACAAGGTTCAGATAGTTGCATTTACAGATGCAGGAGTAGAATACAAGTATCCAGAGGCAACAGTTAAGACACTTGAAAACTATGACTACAAGGCACCTGTATGGGGAAGCGATGCTAAGCTTACAGCTAAGGAAAATGAAGCTGGAGACATCGTTATAACATGGGATGCAGCGAAGGATGATACAAAGGTTGGCGGATACCGTGTATATCTTGATGGCATAGCTTATGGTTCTGACAAGTACTTTAATCCAGTTAATGGAGCAAAGACAACAGAAGAGACAACTTATACAATTAAGAAAGAAAATCTTCCAGAAGGCTTTAAGGCATCAGATGCCCACACAGTAACAATCCAGGCAGGAGATACATGGTGGAAGGCAGAAACTACTATGGGAGCTTTCGATAAGATGGCAGGCTTTAACTGGACTAACAAGGGTCTTAGCACAGCTGTTGAAAATTATAAGCCAGAGCCAGGCAAGATAGATACAAAGCTTGACAGCGATAAGAATGCACCAGCAGTATCTGTAGACAGTGATAAGGTAAATGATGCTATACTTACAGATGATGATAAGAAAGCTATTGAAGCTGGTCAGAATGTAGATGTAAAGATTAGTGTAACAGATGCCGCTAATAAAGTATCATCAGATGCTAAAGCAGCAATAGAAGATGCACTTAAGGCAGCAGCAGACAAGAATGCATCTGTTAAGGTTGGACAGTATCTTGATATATCTATTAAGAAGACAGTAGGTGGAGAAAAACCAACAGATGTAAAAGAAACAGCTAAGAAAATCAGCTTCACTGTTGATATACCAGAAACAATGAAGAATACTGATAAGAATGTATCAAGAACTTACTATATCATAAGAATGCATGATAATAAGGCTGAGGTTATTGCAACAGCAAGCCAGGCAGAGGTTGAAAGTGGCAAGATAACATTTGCAACAGATAAATTCTCAACATATGCAATTGCTTATGCAGATGCTTCTGTAAAGCTAGATGACGGTAAGAAAGATGATACAACAATAACAAAGCCAGATGATGGCAAGAAAGATGATACAACAGTAACAACACCAGATAATGCAGCTACAGGCAGCACAACAGACACAACTGATACAACACCTAAGACAGGTGATACAAACGCTTCAATGTGGATGTTACTTGCAATTATGGGAATGGCAGGAATCGCATTTGTTACTGCAAAGAAAAGAGGTTTAGTAAGAAAGTAATAATGCTTACAGACTTATAATACAAGTTATATAAATGCAAATAATATAATGAGTAGTTAAAGAAGCTATTCTTAAGACTTATAACCGTATGGTGGAGGCTTAAGAGTAGCTTCTTATCTTTTATTGTGCGATTAACGAACGAACAGTCATGCGAAGCAGGACGAAAGAGCGCGACAGCGCAGATAAAAGCTTTGACAGGACAGCATTTGCAAAAGAAGCAGGAATAAAGAGCGACAGCGTTGGATGAATATAGATGCTTCTTGATGGGGAAAGTGTGCTTGAAGTATCCTGCCATACTGGGGAGATATGTTAAATAGCACGGAAAGGATACCAAATAGCATGTCAACCTTGAAAGCTATAAGTACCTGTGATACATTAATAAAAATAGAAATGAGGAATTAATTTGATGAAAAAAATAGAGATTGCGGTATGTGATGATGAGCAGATATATATAGATAGAATAGTCAAATATATTGAGGTTTATTCTGAAGAATATGAGATAGATATTAATATAAAAACATATAATGCAGGTCGTGAATTGCTGGATGATGTAGAGAAAGATATATCAAAATTTGATATTATATTTCTTGATGTCGAAATGCCGGATATAGATGGTGTAGATACAGCCAGAGGTATCCGTAAGATTTCAGATGATGTAATAATATGCTTTATAACAAGCTTTGAGAGATATGCGATTGCAGCATATGGAGTTGAAGCTTTGGCTTATGTAGTAAAACCAGTTGTATATGCTGAGTTAAAGAGAGTGCTTTCAAGAGCAGTTGTTATGGTTCAGTATGCATTTGACCATAAAGAGGCAGAGGAACGTTATATAGAAGTGCCAGTTGCTAAAGATACAAGAATAGTTGATATACGCACTATACAATATATAGAAAAACGAAGAAACCAGTGTGTGTTGCATTGCGTTGATGGAGAAATATCATGTTATGAAACTTTAAAAAAGATATATGCAAAACTGGATAATAATATATTTATATATGTTCATCAGGGATATATTGTTAATTTTGATACAATAAAAGAAGTTAAAGAAAATGTAGTGTGTCTTGGTGATGGCATAGAAGTACCATTAAGCAGAAGTCACTATAAAATTGTAAAAAATAGACATATGAGTAAAATAAGAAGATTGTTGGAGGAAAGAAAATTAGAATAAAATTTTTATGGCAAAATAGGAGGTTATTGAGACACTATCTATAATTAGGGATGAGAATATCAATTGTAAATAATGCATCATTATACTCAATGTTTATTGTTCCACCACATTTTTCAACGGAATTGGTAACGCTGATGATACCAAGCCCATGTAAATGGTTTGATATAGAAGAAGGTTTGCTTGAAATAAAGCGATCTTCTCTTTTTTTGATTTTTTCGTGGTGATTATTTACACAATGTATAGAAAGATAAGTTCCAGCCTGAGTTATGGAAAGGTTAATATATCCGTTATCAATTTTGGAGGCAGCAGTTATAGCGTTGTCAAGGATATTGCCGAGTACTGTTATCAATGTAAAATCATTTATATATAAATCTGTAAAATCAAGCACAGTGTTAAATGTTACATCTGCTTCATCACATATCAGTTTTTTAGAGTTAAGGAGTGAAGACATGGTTGATGATGAAGAAGAAAAAATCTGTGTTTGACTGAGTTCATCACATATCTTAGATATATAATCATGAATTTGTTCATTTTTACATTCAGTAGAAAGATTGTCGATTATTAGGAGATGGTTCTTCATGTCATGTCTTAATGTGTGAAGTTGTTGCAACTTATTATCAATCTGAGTTGTATATTCAGCCTCCATAGCAGTTTTTTCAATTTGGATTTTATTCAGAGCATTTTCTTCAAGCGTAAAGGTGATTTTGCTGTATGTAGTCAGACTGAAAGTTATTATAAATGCAATTAATATGAAAAACATAGGAAGAAGCTGTTCTGAATTAAGAACAGAAGGTTCAGTTACAACAGGTGATATTGACAGAGTAATAATTGTAGCTATAGATATGAAATAATATAAAAATATATATGGCTTTGCAGTGCTTAATGATTTAATTTTTTTTGTATTAAAATACAAACAGGCAATAATATAAGAGATTATTATACTGGAAATAGTATTATAGTTTGTATATAGAGAATTATTATATAATTGCTGGAAATCTTTAAATATAATCATGCGGATACCAAGTATTGCAATAGCAGATATATAGCTATATACATAATATTGTGCAAGTACATATAATCGTTTAGGTATTTTCTGGTCACAACATATAAGAACTTGTGAGCAGGTTAAAATATCAATTATGTATGCAAAAGAATAAAGATTAAAAATATCATAAAATACTCTTGCTAATATAAAAAAAGGGCAAAAATATTTTGAAGTGAATTATTTTTCGTATTAAATGTAACGAATAAATCTACAAGTAAAAATCCAAAAAAATCTCCTACTATATGAAAAAATATTGAATAAAAATCCATTTAAAATCCCCTTATAAAATCTGAATATTATTATACTGGATTTGAAAAATATGTCAATTATTACCGAATAGCACGGATTGGATACCAAATATCACATAGCTATTGTATTTATTATATTCAAATGTTATGTTTGATACAGGAAGGAGATGCGAGTTAATTAAACTTGATGGTGGTAGTTTTTGGGATGATTTGGCTTGTGGATTTGGGGAAGCTTTTGGATTAGAAAATGTTACAGCAAGTGAAATTGTTCAAGCTGCTGGAAGAACGTTAGGCGATTTTTATAATAGTATCTATCGTTTTTTTAGTTTGATATTATAAATTAATAATTATGCATAATATTTGTCTGTTGTGTTTTAATAATATAACAGACAAATATTTTTGGAGTATAGAATGAATAAAAAACGTGATTTATTGGCAGTTATAATACTGCTTTTAGGAAAATATGTTATTCCATATATGATTGCATTTTCTTTGAAATACATATTAAGGAAGGATATTAGCAGTTTTCAAGGTCAGATATTAGATTTTGCTATTGTTATAATTACATTTGGAGTTATAGTAATATTATATAAAGATAGAATTATATGTAATATACGCGATATTTTTTCAAAGAGTTTTTTTAGCAATATATGGATATTATTATCAAGTACTTTAATTGTACTTCTTGCTAATATAACAATTTCCAGCTTGCTTATTAACTGGGGAATATCAAGTCATAATCAGGAAATTCTTGTTACAGAGTTACATAATAATTATATAATTCAATTTTTGTCAGTGGTAATTTTAGCACCAGTTGTTGAAGAGGCAATTTGCAGAGGTGTAGTATTCAGGATTATTAGTAAAAAAAGTATAATATTGGGGTTTATTATATCTTCAGTTATATATGCTTTACTTCATATAGATTTTCAGCTTATAAGTGATGGAATATCTGTTCTTCCGCTGATTTTACCATACTTTATATTAGGAGTTGGCTTTGCGAGTGTTTATTATAGGACTAAAAATATATGCTATTCAGTTTTAATGCATATGATGATAAATTTATTGTTTTTGCTTATGGAATTTTATTAAAGCAGGACAAAAATCAAAAGAAAAGAGAATTTGAAGTATGAAGTTATGCAACATAAAACAAAGAGATATTAAACCAGTCTACAATTACATAATCGTGATAGTATATTTTGCATTAACAATTTTTTTCGAGACTAATTATTCTAATATAGTATTAGCGAAAATATACGATAATATGTTGTTCTGGGATAAATATTTTGATTTTATATTTTATGGTAGTTTTATGCTGGTGTTTATAATTGTGTACCGGAAATACATTTTAGATTGCATAAAATGCTTAAATAAAGATTATTTTAAATATGTTGCCTATGCAGTAGTATTTATTATTGTAACAATGGTAGTATCTGCAATAGCTTTGTCGGGGATGGGAGTAGGACAAAGTGATAATCAGGATGCAATTAATCAAAATATATCTCATAATACGTTGATAACATATATAGTTGTAGTGTTTGCAGGTCCATTTGTTGAAGAATTGATATTTAGAAAGAACATATATACATTTATACGAAATATGGCAGGTGTTAAATGTGCGTTGGTATTTTCAGCATTAATATTTGCTCTTTACCACTGTGATATAGTGATTTTTTTGAATATGGAATTCAGTCAGATATTAGCAGTAATACCTTTATTTTTTATGGGGCTTGGACTGGCATATACGCAGGAAAAGACGACAGATATAGTGTGTCCTGTGTTAGTTCATATGATAATAAATGTTATTTCGTTAAGTTAAGAATAATTTAAAGTATAGAGTCAGTAAAAAAAATATTGCGAACATTGTTATAGTTGCGGTAATATTACCTATTTCTGTCAAAAAAGTCCGATTTATGCAATGTATATTGCAATTAGCTGCTTAAGTAGATACTATGATAATAAAATATGGCAGGATATTACCGCATCTGCATTGTATAATATAAAATATTATGACGACTTGTCAGACGTATATCTGAAGTATATGGAATTAGATGATACACAGATTAAAAGTAATAAGGATGTATATGAAAGTGAAAAAACTAAAATATATACATTATTATATAATAATAACAGTGCCATAGCTGCGATAAAAAGCAGTAACAGATATGTATTTGAATGTCTGAAAGATAAGCAGTATAAAGAATATGACAGCGATAATATACATATTAAAATATTGATGAGTGATGGTTCTGAGTTAGGTATTCCAAAGAACAGATATAAGGAAGTTGGGAAAAAAGTTACAGAGTACAAGGGAGAAATGTGGTGATATTATATTTAGAAAGTCTGTTATTTATTGTTCTTGAAGTAATGTGCTGTGTATTTTTTATAAATGTATTTGCATATAAACGATACGATAATAATTACATTAACTGCATTATTGTACTTGGCGAAGTTGTATATACATATATTGTTGCGCTGTTTCTTGAAAATAATTATGATGGTGCTTTTTAATAATGCTTATCTTGGAAGTATTGAGCAGAATGTTGTCGGGCAGTTTCTTGTTGTCATAGCAAGAATAGTCCTTTTTATGTTTATTATTGTGTTGCAGAAATGGCTTGGAAAAAAGAACGGAATAATAAAAGAGCTTAATTATATTGAGCTGCTGAAGTTTATAATGGAGGAATATCGGACTATTATATCTGTAAAGAACACATTTGATGGCAGGGAGTTTTATTTTTCTATAATGATACTTAATTAGTGGGAGAGATATTAATTGCGGCGGTTAGGTGTGCTTGGATTGTAGTTATTGTTCAGGGAAAGTCTCTAAAATGCTGTGCATGGCTCTGAACAATAGCATATTATACTTGAAATTATTATACTTTTGAGTATAATAAGTGCATAGATGTGAGAAGTGAATTTTGCAAATCTCATTATTTAATCAACAAAGGTTAAGCTTGCTATTAATAATATTGTTATAAGTGCAAAAATATTTGCTTTAATGACAAGTAGCATAAATAGTAACATATATTAATACGTGTAGAAATGGGGGCAGATATGGCAGAATTTATAGACAGACAGGAAGAAATGCAGACTTTGGATAACGAATATGCAAGAAAAGGCAGTTCCTTTGTTGTATTGTATGGTCGTAGAAGAGTTGGCAAGACAACACTTATATCAGAATTTATAAAAAATAAGAACGCTTTATTTTTTCTTGCAACAGAGGAGGCTGAGTCACAGAACAGAAGAATGTTTAAGGAAAAAGTGGCTGAATTCACTGGTAATACGCTGTTAAAAAATGCAGAAGTAGATAACTGGGATGAGATATTTAAAGTACTTGTTGGTAAGACATATCAATCAAAGCTTATAATCGTTATAGATGAATTTCAGTATATTGGCAGGAGTAATGCCGCATTTCCATCGATATTCCAGAGAATATGGGAAGAAATTCTTAAAAATGCTAATGTTATGGTGATTATATGTGGTTCACTTATATCTATGATGGAGTCACAGGTTCTGGCATATAATAGTCCGTTGTATGGAAGACGAACCGCACAGATTAAGTTAAAGCAGATACCTTTTAAGTATTATAAAGAATTCTTTAGTAACAGGTCTGATAATGAACTTATAGAAAGATATGCGGTCACAGGTGGTGTCCCTAAGTATATAGAACTATTTACAGATGAGTCTGACATATATAATGCAATATATAATAACATATTATCCAAGTCGGGATATCTGTACGATGAACCGAATTTCCTGTTAAGGCAGGAGGTAATGGAGGTTGGAAGTTACTTCTCTATAATCAGGGCTATTGCGGCGGGTAATTCAAAGCTTTCAGATATTGCAAAGGTTCTGGAAATAAAAGCGACAAGTTTAACAAAGTATCTTGGAACACTTATAGATCTTGATATTCTTGAAAGAGAAGTTCCAGTTACTGAGGATAATCCAGAGAAAAGCAAAAAGGGCTTGTATAAGATAAAGGATAATTATATAAGATTCTGGTTTGCATTCGTGTATCCAAATATAAGTTTTATAGAAGCAGGCAATTCATCTATTGTTTTAGAAAAGATAAAGAATAACTTTATAGATAATCACGTTTCATATGTATATGAGGATGTGTGCATGGAAAAAATGTGGCAGTTAAATGCTGATAAAGTATGGCCTTTTTATTTTTCTAAGGTTGGAAGATACTGGAATTCTAAAACAGAGATAGATATATGTGCACTTGACCCGGAAGGAAAAAACATGATAGTTGGTGAGTGTAAGTACTGGAAAGATAAGATGGGGGGTAATGTTCTAAAAGCGTTAGAAAATAAAGCGGTGGATATTGACTGGAATAAAAATAACCGCAAAGTATGGTATGTGTTATGTAGTGCAAATGGGTATTCTGATGAGCTTATAAAGTTATCAGAGGAGAGAGTTGACGTTGTGCTGATGTAGAAAACGCTGCAGCTTGTTTATGGAATTTCAATAATATATAGCTGTTATGTTTATGGTTTCTTATTTTGCAAAGTTATATCACCAAAATCTTATTATTTGGTTTGCGTAAAAGCGTGTAGTATAGTGTGTAGCAGATATTGGAAGGATATACCAGATATTTTGAATAATAATCCATGTGTTTGTAATTAAGCAAATACATGGGAGAGTTTTACACTTTTGGATTCCAATGCAAATACACATTGAAACCAATAAAGTTTTATGGTAAGATTAAAATGATATTATTAAAGAAATAACAAAATGGTGT
>OJML01000989.1_pt1 | contig 15607 bp, 12 predicted proteins | sample 1597221 | NCBI WGS metagenome assembly OJML01 (sample SAMEA2452123, study PRJEB22498) | human gut metagenome | biome: human feces; feature: human gut; material: feces | place: Australia | collected 2012 | reverse complement strand
TGGGGAGGGACAGGTGGGGCAAGAAATTACTTCTTTAACCAGGAAAAGACAGAGCAATTAGAAAGTGCATACGTTCCAATCACCCCATAACATACCAGCGGTATGAGAAAGGCAATCGCCATACTCCCCGTAGTATCCGCAATATCCCATGATTATCGGAGCAACCGCTTCACCCACAATCGTCATGCAGAGCAACAACAAACAGGGAAAAGTCCGAAAGCACCAGCTTAGGACGAATAAAGTTCATTGCTACACGCAAACAGATGGACTATACTAATCGGACTGTATTCAAAATAAGCCTCTTTTGAAAGTGGACTCATCGATTTACTTCAGTATTTTCGACTCCATATAGTGATTAGCTATATCTAAGGCACGCGTCATATCCTTATTTTGAGCCGTTGCACCTTTTTTCTTCTTAGACTTATCCCCATAATCACTCTTATGTCCTATTAAAGAAAATACGATATGATTCATGTCGAAAATTTTAAAGAAGAAGCGTATGCCTAATTCGCTATTGGATTTTAGTTCAAACATATGCTTATCATTAGTACAAGTACACTCTCTAAGTAAATTGTCGTCTTTTACCTGTTTTATCAAGCATTTCTTTTCCTCGGCTTTAACAAATCTCGAAATCATCACTTTTTGATCATCTACGCGCATTAGAGTATAAGCCTCCTTAAATTCATCCGTCAGATGTATCTGATAAAGATCAAGTGCATATTGTAACTTTAACTCCATTGCCTCATTAGACTCATCTGAGTCAAGAATGTTATACACTACATTTTTCTTATTCTGTCCATAATAGTTTAGTACTTGATAATTCTGCTTTCCATTAAACTTGAAATCATCCTTTTTTAAATCTTCTGAAACAGGAAGAGACAGCACACCCCATGAACAAACACTGGCAATACCTTCATTCATTGCATTTTTTCCTTTGTTATCAGTAAGACTCAGCAAGTCATCTACCAAATCATCAGACCAGTTATCCACATGATATTGATCTGACAGTATCTGACCATGCATGAACATGCCCATGGCATAAGTCTTTAATTCCCTATCACCAATACTCGAAAGCATCTTTTTCAAATTGCTACCACATATAATCGTATCTTGTGGTTCTTTAACTGTCAAGATTTTCTTCTCTATGCCCAGTTTCCTTTCGGCACACAAGTCAGAAAAAGATCTTATTGTATCAGCAAATAACTTTTGAACATTCACACCATCAATTTCTTCTTCAGGCATAAGTTCATTAAGCAAAAATACCTTTCCCATAAATTACAGCAATTTTTCAGAATCCAACAAGAACTGGTCGAACATATGCTCAGGCCAATGATCCAATCTGCCATTTTTCTGGATTTGACATCTGTCTACTTGTGTATTTCGGTTATCATCCAACTGACACCAGAAAGTAGCAACTTTATTTGCAAAATGATTCTCACTTTCTCTTGCATAGATTCTTACGCCATCAAACAAATGATCACTATGTGTTTCTACAACGACCTGTGCACCAGCTTCCACACAAAGGCAGATCAAACGAGCCATCTCAGCCTGTCCTTGTGGATGAAGATGCGCTTCAGGATTCTCAATCAACACTATAGAATCAGTTTCCAAAGTTGATGTTAGCAAGGCTACAATGACAGGTAGGCAATAGCTCAACCCATATCCCACATTTGCAGAACGGTGGTTGTCATATAAAGAATAAGACACATCAGCCTTCTCCTCAATTTTATAATCAAATTTCACCCCTGGAGATACTTTCTGTAGCCAATATTTCAATACATAATTCAAAGTTGTTCCCTCTGCATCTTCACGCAATATTTCAGGTAGCTGCTCATCTCTGAAATGATCTATACGCCTCAGAACGTTCTCACCACGCCCGCCAAGAGTTTCATCTTCATATATGGGAATGGTAGAAGTAGCACCCAGTCTATCTGCCGCAACATATATACATTTTGGCATTGGGATTATACAATTTTCCACCCCTATACTATTATACAAAAAATAAGTATGCTCCTGATGATTTAAATAAGCTGAAATTTGGAAATTCCCACAATTCGAATTTACAAGTTCGGCATCCGATCCAAGCCCAAGATTCCAGACATGAGAATCACCATACTCTCGACTAGCTATATTTTCCATTATTCTTATAGCTTGTATAACAGAGCTTTTGCCACTGCTATTCAAACCAGTCAATATAGTTAATGGTTTCAATTCAAATGTATAATCCACATAAGACTTAAACCCCTTTAATTCTATTTTTGTAATCATAGCGTATATTTTTTGATTAAATCTTCCAGTTTATTGTAACGTAGAACTACTGAACTAGGGCGCATACTATCACGAGATATTGCAATGATGAACTTTTCATCATCCAGCAACTTAGAATAGTCATCCATAAACTGATTCCTATGGTCTGAAAGTTTCGAAAAATCCATATCAGACATATTTCCCAACAAAACGCCCCATGTTTCAAATAAGCATTTGTTGATAGGTCTTCTTCTCATATTTCCATAGCTCTTTCTAAATGCATGATCTCCAAACATTTTTCGTGCCCGTTTCATAGCAATCAGAAAGATATCCATAATCTCATCTTTTGAAAGTACTCGCACATCACTCACTGAAACCATACCTTCCCTTTCACGTCTTATCAAATCCCTGTTTTTCAGAGAAGGAAAGGAATTATAGATTATCATGGTATCAGAAAGCCAAGTATCAATTGATTGAGTTTTTTTATAAGTATGAGGAGGTCGAATGACAAAAGACAAAAATCTCAACAACAGTTCCTTATCTTCCATCCGTAAATCTTTAACAGAATTACCCGTAGTTCTTTTAAATACACTTTTTTCAGCCATTTCATTCAAAAGTCCAGAAACAGCTCCACCATAAAGAGCATTTCTTATTTCCTGAGGGCTCAAAGGCATACCACCCGTATTGATTCTTTTAAAGATATTTCTCTTTACTTCCTCAGGAGTGCCTGGATTAATGACCGTAACTGAAAATTCTGCTTCCAGTATCCTGTTATAAAGTTTGGTAGGCAAGTCTTTCATCTGCTTACCTTCCAATTCTTTCAGAAACTCCAAACCGGTAAGTTTCATACCAGCCCCCTCTTCCTTTGCCTTTTTGCCATTCACAAAATTTATTCCAAGTACAAAGTCACGAAAAGCACTTATTCGCTGGAGACCATCTACTACCGTCCATTCTCCATCCTCCTCAGATGAGACATAAAACATAGGTATAGGAATTTCTAGAAGTATAGACTCTATCAACTGCGACTTTCTAACATCAGTCCACACTTCCTTTCTTTGAAAATCAGGATTGAGAATCAGAGTACCCTGTTTTATTCTTCTAAGAATAGTCTCCATAGGGGTGACCCTAGTTTCTATAGAGATATCTTCAGGATTAAACGGATCGGTAATTTTCTCATCTTCATCACTTTCTATACCTGTATAAGAATCTTGTAAGAAAACCTTATACAGTTCATCCAATTTGTTTGCAACGACCTCTTCTGGCTCAGTAAACAAAGAAGGTAAGTCATATTCCAAATGTCCAGGGACATCAGCCTTCAGTTTCAGGTATACTTTACCTGAATCTGAAACTAACGAGAAATTGTCATCACCATTAGAGAGTAAAGACAAATCCATCAATTTATTATTAATATTAAACTGCATTTTATTATTCTTTATATGTGTATCATCACTACTGTCCGGATAAAATCCAGACAGTAGTGAGATTTATCATTTCTCCCATAAAATAATATCATTAAGATTCTGCTATTTGCTTACCTCTTTCATATCCCAAGAATACATCATTAAATCCAGACTCCTTTTGGTCGAAATATGGAAAGTTCAATGGTAGAAATGTTTGTTTCTTATATTTCACACTTGCTACTCCTGCTATAAAGTTTGCATGATAGCATAACTCTATTTTTTCATCTGTTTCCAGATCATAGTCGTTCACATTATTATGTATCTGAGTTAACAGCGATTCCACGTTATTGCCAAATTTGAAAGCTGAACCAAACTCTTCCATCAAAAGCCGTTCTATCAATATCAGACTATCGACAACACGCTCATCTTTAATGACCTTCAATACAGAAAACATATGATCCAAGATTTCTGTTATATCATTATTCCAGTTCTTCCAAGCATAAACAATTGCGGAAATGGTCTGTCCTCTCATAGAAGGCTCTTTAGAAAACAAAGTATTCTTTAATCGCTCCTTCATTTCATCATCCATCAACAAGGTTTCCCGGTCAGAAGTTAACCATACCAGCATCGGCAAACAATGATACCCTTTCTTCAATAGTTTCTGTAACATATCACTGAACATCCATAAATTATCATTACCAATAATATCATCAGTATGCTTGCATACAAACTTTGATACCAATTGCATAATCATATCTATGTTAGACCTTATACCCCCAAAGACGATATTATCTTCATCGTCTTTGGTAAAAGCATCAATATTCACAAAAAGCATTTTTTCAATATGTTCAAACACTCTTATGGCTTGCTCTTCTGTCAAACGGGAACTTTGAATACATACTTTCTCAAGTTTATCAACCCAATCGCTCAAAGGAATAGAAGATCCTTTAAAAGTATAATCACCAATACAGAAATCATCTACACATTTCGCTATCAATTCGTTCAATCTCACAAGTTCATCTTCATGAGGCTTTATGAGATTATACGAAAAAAGGACATCAGCAGAATAAGCTGTAGACCTCCATACCCTTACCGCAGACTCCAGTTCCACCCTATCCCGTTGGTTAAGCATTTTATTATCCCATATAATACTCAACAAATTATAGGAACGACTTTGCTCTTCTTCACTTTTAGAATTGAATCCCTCATAGATTTTGTCCAAGAGATTCTTTTCTACCGGATATGAAACACCTCTTTTCGTCGGAAGAGGAACTCCGCTACTATAAGGTGTCATGACTTCATGATTCTTAAGAACTAATGAAATTACACTTGGAAGATTATCCGAGCTAACAGAATCATAAACATAGCCAATAATCTCACTTACAACATGCTCATCAAATGCCATCAAAGCCTTTACATATCTTAGTATGCGTTCTTCAGTAATAACACAACATAATCTACCAAGAATATGAACCAGATTATTATAAACTATCCGTCTAAGAAGAGGATTCACTATAGCATCAAACTGCTCCACATATTCAATATATGAATCAAAGAAGTTATTTGCATCATCTCTGCTAATCATCGAAAGATGTTTCCTTGTTAGCGTTTCTTTGACAAATTTCCCATCAGATGTAACCAGAAGTTTGTCCATTGCAAAATGCCAATCATAATCAAACATCTTATCCACACTGTATAGATAAAATTTATCATCAACAACATTAAATGCCATACCTATCTTTTCCTTGAAGGAAAACCAGCGTTGCGGATACAAGTAATCAGATACAAAACCACCAGGTCCCATACTCCATGAGTTGGAATAAGACCCTAACTTGAAATTATGAACCACCTTGAAGCCATGCTCAGGTTGTCTCTCATAAGCTTTCTTACAACAATAGATATTAAAATCATTCATTGTTAAATCTTGCCGCAGTTGCTCTGGTATTTTATACTTATTGCCATTACAATAGCACAAGAGTTCCAATACATGTACTAAACATGAACTTATATAAGCGTCTGCCCCATAAGTAATCAAAGACTTACTCAGTTCCGTTCTACACTTATCCAGTATATCATATGCATCTCTACTACTATTCATCATGAGAAGCACACTTGCCTTATGGATGCAGTCCACATACTCACCATAGTCAGTATCCCAATCCGCAAGATACTGTTGGATTTTTTTATAGTTTAGCAAAGTCTGAGCATATAATATTTGCTGATAAATAACATATCCTTTGGGAAGATTCATCGGATCAGCCAACAATAACTCACAAAGTTTATTGAACTTTTCCTTATTGTGTTCAAGACGATAAATCTGTAATAGCGACAACCTTAGCTCAATTATGATCTTTCGTTCCTCATCTGTTGGAGACAATATATGGTCTATAACATCTTCTATAGTCGGAGCAAGCCAATCTATATTTTTAGGAGTGCACGAAATCGTCAACCTCCAATCCATTTCATAAAGAAATCGAAGTTTTAGATTCCACTCACCTTTTACCTTGCCAAAATATCCTCTCGTAAAAATGACACGTTCACTTGCATCCTTAAAGTTATCATAGAACCTTGTAGGAAGAACCATCCAACCTGGATAACTTTGCCTAACAGAAGTCATCTGCTCGATTAAAGCCTCCATCCCTTCTTTTTCTTGACCATCCTTAAAATGATAAGCAAAAACATCTATCTTACCATCCCATTCTTGATTTTCCTGGGATTTCAACAGGTAGGTAAAGAAATAGGAATAAGCCTCTTTGAAATCCTTTATACCGGGAATTTCAGCAAGATTGATGATATCAATACCCAGCTGAGCCATCAGAGCTTTTTCTGCTTCATGGTAGCCTTTTCTGAATGTTACAAGATAGGTCGGACATATTCTGTCTCTACCTATCACATCCCTAAGCCACCCTATCCACGACTGAAAGTTTGGGTCGTCACCAGAAAAGCCAATCAAGCACATCAGACTTTCCAAGAAACATTGTCTTGCCGTATTCACCATCTCAGGATGTTCCATCGGATATTTGCGATAATCCTCCTTGGTCATGATATAAGGGCGGATGTTTGGGAAGCTTCCATGCAATTTAATAATGCGAGGTGAAGGTTGGTAGAGTAATGTCTCTTTATTCGTTACCAACTTATATTCTTGCACTTCCTCCTCTGCCGCTCTTTCTATAAGAGTATCATAATTGGTGGTAAGAATATCACGCCACCTCAACCTTACCAACATTCGATGAAGTTTTCCTGGTCTAATCAGCTTATCAGGCAATGCGGTCTCTAAAATTTCATCAAGTTCATTGCGTTTAAACTCTGCATCAACAAGCGAAGCCAAATGAACAACATCGTTGTGGTCCTCCTTTTTAGCCTCTTCATCATCTCCATACAGTTTATTCAAGAAGTCTTCTCTTAACTGTACCCAGGTCTTCATCTTTACATGAGACGGCATCTCCGCATTGAGACTGAACCCAGCCCCAATGAAAGCAGTAACACGTCTTTTCGCCATATAAAGCTTGACTTGTTCAAGTTTAGAAATTAACGAAGGAGGTATTTTTTTAGATGTGTCCATAAGTAATATTTTTTATTCTTTCGTATGCATCCAACTCATAAGATACAGCACGATACTTATTATAGGGTTTTAGCAACATATCAGACTTATCACCTTCTCCGCCACCTTTCCCCATGCGGTCCCATCCCGCATAACATGGCGCAGGGCTTTGATGCCCCGCCAACCTTAAAGCGAAGCGGTTCCGAGCACCGAGTAGGGCGGTTTCCCTCTTCTTCCCTGAGGGGAGAAGACCGAAATGAGAGGTGGAGCCTTCCTTAACGGTAAGGAAGGTTTCTGTCCCCTAGAAGGGGAACCGAAAGGGTCTTAAAGACTATTGAAGGTAGGTTTTCGAAAAAAATCACCTAAATATTTTTTGGAAAGAATCCTTTTAGTATTCAAAAGGACTTTCAAAGTCCTTCAATACCTCATGCTTCGTATCCTTTTCCGAAAGATTAGCGTGTTCCGTAGGAATGCGCCAATCAATCCCAAGAGATTCATCCAAGATTGAGATACCCCCATCAGCCTCAGGGTGATAGAAGTTATCACACTTATACTGAAATACAGCAGTTTCTGACAACACAGCAAAGCCATGAGCAAAACCCTTAGGAATAAAGAACTGACGATGATTATCTTCTGTCAGTTCCACAGCCACATGCTTACCGTATGTCGGCGAACCCTTACGGATATCCACAGCAACATCCAGCACTCTACCCTTCACGCATCTCACCAGCTTGCTCTGGGTAAACGGAGGTCTCTGGAAATGCAAGCCACGCATCACACCATAACTACTCATGCTCTCGTTGTCCTGGCAGAATTCCACCTTGTAGCCAACTAATGGCTCTACCTTCTCTTTAAACTCACGTTCGCTGAAACTCTCGAAGAAATAGCCACGAGCATCTCTAAAAAGGCGAGGCTCAATAATGAGCACGCCTTCAATATCAGTCTTTATTACTTCCATTTTATCAATTATAATCGATTTGTATAAAAACGGGCTACTAGGCTCCATCACCAAAAAAGTAGCTTAAATAAAAAGGAGAGAGGGATCCGTTCGCCCGTATTTCTATTATTTCTTGTTCTTCATCCTCCAGAAGAAATGCCAAGTTCTGAAGATTGGCTCACTCAGTGCCTCGGCAGGATAATATCTTACGAAGTGCATATTTCTCCATATCTTCAGGAAGTATTTCTTTGCCATGCCTTGTTGTGTAAAATGCCCATACTTGGTGAAGTGCTTTCCGAAGTTGCCACCATTCAGTATCTCCGCCAGCAATAACTTCCCTCTCTTTTCATCCATCGGAGCTATCATCTTCTCCTCTGATAGTCCCAATGCCTCATGTAGCACATACATCACTGCCCCTGCGAACTTCCACAATCCCAAATGCTTCAAATCCTTCGGCAACCAAGTTAACATTTCACAATTAACATTTAACATTGATACAACATAGTAGTAATCAATGATTTGCCTCATTCCAATCCCCTCATCAAAGAAATGATGATAAAGATGACACAGCTGGTACACCACATTAAAAGCAGAGGTTGGTATAGCAATATTCCCTGCCCCATCAGGCAGCCCCACAATATGCGAACATTGCTGATCCGCATTTCTCCGAAACCATTTCTGCAACCTAGCATGATAGATAGGATTATTCATGGAACAAGGAAAGAAATGCAGCTCCACAGGCACACCATCCAAGGAAGTCTCCAGATGCTGCAGTCTGATATCATCTTCCAGTTCAAACTTTTTTTGAGCATACTCCATAATCCTCTCCCTACTAGCATCAATCCAAACATCAATATCTCCAGGAGTACGTGAATAAGGATTCGGATACATCAAGGCATTCCCCTGACCTTTCAGGACACAGCACCTCATCCCATCCTCTCTCAGCATTGAGAAGAGCTTGCTCGCCACAACATTCACCTTCATGTTCTGCCTGCGAATCTGTTGCGCCTTACCCATCCAAGTCATCAGCAGCTCCCTCCCTATCGGATTCAGCCTCATCTCTTCAGGATACTCCTTCCCAAGTCGTTCAATGCCCTCAAAGCAAAGCCCCAGCAGAGCTTGCTTAGAAGCAAAGGAATACAGCTTCTGCCAGCCCATCCCAGCAATCACCTTGCTCACATCCCCCTTACTCCCAAGGCTATATCTCAGGAATGCGAAGAAAGCAGTTATATCATTCATGCAACAATTAATCTTTTTCAAATTATTATTGGAAATCTTAGGCAACGAATTATAAGATGTCATACCAACAAGCATCACCTATCATATGAAAAGCGACACCTATAAACACGTTACTAATAATATTTTCACACAGGCATGATTTTAATTTGATGAACTAGTCGACTTTCATCGATAGTTGCCATTTCAATCCCTTCACAAGAAAAACCAGAACTATATAATACTTATCAACTTATCTATAACATTAGTTAGTTCTTCCTTATTAGTTGTTTTCACCCTATTAATTAACATGTTTTTAATAGTATCCTGCTGTTCTTGATTCAAATGCTTTTCTTCAAATATCTCCTTTAAAACCTCAGCCAAAGACTTCACATTACCTTCATACCTAATACGAGCTTTAATCTTGTTTATCTCGTCTTGACTAGGAACAGAAATTGTCATATGCTTATATTTTTTTATTTCTGAGTAACCAGCAAGTATTTCCTTACGTATTACCTCATTTATATTACGCTGAATCAGTAAATAAGAACGCAAAAATGATCGAGTAAGCATTGTATAAAGAGCAGAACGATACTTACTAGAATTAGAAATCTGCTTAGTGACACAAATCACAAAAGGAAATTCTAAACCTTTCACATTATTTTTATTGGAAATAAAAAGAGCATTCTTAGTTTTCTCTTTGGAGAGATATGCAACATTAACTGCCCATTTTAACTGGTTCTTAATCGCATCACCAATTTCAGACATAAGATTGTAGATATACTCCCCATCATCTAACAAAATTACACCTATATCATTAACTGTAATTGTAGGATTCTCTTTTATCAAATCTTTGATAATAAAGACTATACCATTCGCAAATTGTTCTGTAGAAAAAATTCTCACACTGTCATAGTCATCGCCTAAATCTTCAAATCTTCTAATAGGTTCACGAGTAAGGATATATTTACCATTTTCCACCTGTACATCATACCCACATTCCTGCCACTCTTTCTTGTCCAACCACCATAGTTTGTGAGTTTCAAACAACCCCATTCCCAATGCATGTGCAAACATCAAAGTTTTTGGATCCGTTCGGTAACAACGACTCAATAAGAAATCTGGTTCTGTTGAATGATTTGAAGCATCTTCAAATATACTCTGAAAAATATCTCCAGCAATATATACTTGCTTTTCGGTTACTAACGAACATAATTCAACGAAGTTATCATCAAAATCTTGACTTTCATCTACAAGTATGTATGTTAAAGCATGTTTCCATTCATTTCCTTGTTCATCTTTCTTCGCCTTTAACTGTTTTAAAGCTATCTGACAAATTTGCGAAAAACTATTAGCCTGAGAATATGTATAGAATGTTAGACCATAAAAAAAACATATATACCGATAAAAACCAGAATTACAATCTCCTTGACTTCCCCACGCATTTGAACACCATAATCTATTATTCCATTCTATCTGTTGCTCAATTTTCATAAAATTGAAAAATTGAGGAATACGTTCATGCAAATTCTTTGCCAATATTTTATTATGACAAGTAAAAAAGATTTTATTACTTTCATTCTCAGTATAAAGCTCTTTCAATTTATGGAGTAGCAATTCCGTTTTCCCCGTACCAGATAATCCTTGGATAGTCACAATTTTTTTGTCTAGACTACCATAAATGAAATTAGTTTGGTCTCCATCAAAAAGTTGTATCTTATGCTTTACTTTATCCAAAATTTCCTTAGGTTCCTCTATCGAAACATTAGCAATGTCATTGATACTTCCAATAAATAAAGAGATAACGAGTTCTAATTTTCTCCTAACATTTGGATCTTCAACATATGCTTCTTTATAAAACTTGTCAATATCACTCATCAAAGAAGAAGAAAGGACCTTATTTGTCAATACATCCTTCCACTCTCTAGTTCTACCTATATATTCCTTATATAGAAATTTATCAGATATAGAACCAACATCTTCAATTACATCATCATAATATTCTTCAAACAGATTATCAAATTGATCTCGGCAAACAATAAAAGATATTTTGTGATATGGCGACAACAAAATAAAACTATCTTTATCTGCATATGCATATTTTTTATTACCTAAAGGAGACTTCAAAATATACATTTGTTGCTTATGCTCATTAGCATATTTTGCAATTGCATCTATAACACTTTGATTTCCAAATACATGAAGTTCATCTTGAATAAATAGATACTTTTCCATCATTTTCCATATTTATAAGATAATACTAAAGGGAGATTAAGTTTATTTTCTACGACAACAGCAATCCAATCTTTATTATCATCGCTAGAAATTATATTATAACTAAACTTTAAATCTCTTCTTACATTATAACTATTAAAGTTAGAAACGACAAGATATTCATACAAGAAGAAAAACAATAATTTTTCCAATTCATCAGCAGAGAAAACATCCATCCATGAGTAGATACCATCAGGATTAGCAGAAACATTATTATCTTTACATAAAACTATTTCTATACATGATTTTAAAGTATTAGTATGTACTCCTACTGAATACCTTTTTGTGTTACTTATTCCCCCATAATATTCACCATTATTCTTTAAACTCAACTTCAATTCACTTCTCAATGTGTGGAGTGTGTAGTTGGCCTTCGAAAAATTTGTTGAATTTAAATGCACTGCCCACGATTTGAATTCCATCAAACTCAATAGTTGATTATGTTTTAGCAAATTATACTTATTGATATACTCTCTGAATTTCACACCAAATACATTCATCGCATTATATCTCAAAAAATACAATTCTGCATTTGTGAATTGAGCTCTTAATATTTTGATATACTCCACTTTTTTTATTGCCAGACATTTACTATTGTCAATAATTTGGCACAACCTGAAAAGTGTTCTAAAATAGATAGACAACAATTCATTATTTTGACTATAGAAGTTTTGAAATAAAGCTATAGCTTTTTTCCTCCTTACAGCCATTGAAAAATTCTCAGAATATTCAGCATTAAGAAATTCAACATATTTTTTCAAGGCATCTTTTCCTTCATGATATTCCCCGATATTATCTGAATCTATATAGTGGAACTGAGAAACTATATCTTTATAAAGATCCATTAAGTGAAAGAATTCATCATTCAATTGCTGATTATTATAAACTTGAATATTATTATCAGAGTCCTCACGCTGAAGGCTAAAGGTAAAAAAAAGCAAAACCACACTAAGAAAAGTACCAACTACACCTCCCATAAAGTCACCATATTGTCCTACAGCTTCAGTGTCTAACATATAATTAATGCCTATATATGGCCGTTTATGAAACACAAATAGATACATCATTGCTATCGAACAAAGCAAAGAGATGCTGATACCAATCCAAATGACTACTTTTTGATATTTTTTCATTTATAATTGTATTTTTAATATCACTTAAAAGATAGCGATATGCAAATCATTATTTCTCCCATAACATACTAAACGCATAATCCTTATAGGCAATACAGTATTCAAAGAACTCCAATCTGTTTTGTTCTTCTTCATATGTGTCAAAGCAATCTCCAGCATAAACTATTTCGTCTTGCTTACAACAACTTTCATCATGATTGAAGAAATAATCCCCCATAACAGTATTCTCTGGAACTTTATCCGTGCCATATTTAAGCCTATAAAATGGAAAGTCAGCACTCCTCATCTGCCACTTGACTTTTCCACTTTGAGAAAATACCAACATGATGGGAATAATATTGAACTTCAGATAGCGTAAAGCACACGCAGAGAAACTTACATTATATTTGTCAGCTACAGATTTGACCAATTCACCTGATAAAGCTTTACCAGCAAAATCAGATTTAAACTGTGTTGTTGGCATGAGTAAGTTGGCTGCAAACTCATCAGCTTCCCTCTCCACCAACCAATCCTCATTTTTACCAAAAGGCTCATAACGATGAATATGAGGTGACATGATGCCATTTTGCAAAGCTCTCCTATGATGATCTATAAAATAATGCCCTAGTTCATGTGCAAGAGTGAAACGCCCTTTGGTATTATTCTTGCCATTGTTTCTTGCAGTATTGATATGCATATAAAACATGCCTTGCTCAGCTTCATACCATGTCATTCCATCAAAGGTGTTTGTTCCATAGTCATCAAATATGACACGAATACCTTCGTCTTCAGCAATTTCCATCAAAGGGATAGGAATGGGATAGAACGAGACAATGTTTTCTATAATGACTTGACAAGATTTATTCATCCTTATTGTCTTTATTATGCTGTCTTCTCATTTTTTCCAATACATCCTTTGGCAGTTTGTCAAAGTTACGGGCAGCCATGGAATACTCATGCTTTACATCTTCTGCAACTTTTGCCTGTCCAAGAATATTGTTGCTTTCAACATATCGGTAATCCGTCACCACATGACATGCTCCTCTCAGAATCATATCAACATCAACATGACAATTTACTATACGTGCTTTGTAATCTTCGTACATTTCGTCGAAGAAATCCAATTCTTCTTCATTGCGAGGAGGAAGATAACCTGTTGAACACAGTAGTACATCCCATTCTTCAATAGTCAATTCTTTCATGTCTTTAATAAGTTTAAATCGTTAAGAGTTTCACATGCCTCTTTCTTATATACCCTAATCGTTGTCTGAGTCACATCAAGACGCTTCCGCAATTTCTCCAACAACTTTCTTGGAAGTTTTTTCCCGCTCGTCTGATAAGCTTTATATGTCAAGTAGATAATACGATGCTTCTCATCAAGAGCAGATATTTTCTTTTCCATATAGCTAACATATTGGATTTTTTGCTCAGGTGTTAAATCTGACACATGAAAAGATTCTACGAATTTTTCAGCATTTTCGATAATAGACAAATCTTCATCGGATTTAATCTGTGCGCACACACCATGCTTTGCAAACTGATACATTTGTGACACTGCTATCCTTATAAGCCAGACAACAATTGCTTTTTCCTCATCCTTATAATGAGATTTACTCATGTCAAAAGTGGGATAAAGCCAAACCTTATTGAAAGCACATTGAATGGCCTCAAAAGCAACTTTTTCATCATAGCCATTTTTATTTGCAATAATGTCAACTTGCTTATTGATCTTGCTCTCAAAGACTTCAACGAATAAGCGAAAAGCCTTGGCTGCCGCCTCTTCATCTTCATTTTTACGAGCAATTATTTTCAACAGTTGGACACCATCAAGAGAACATTCATCCTTTTTATTCATTATTTCTATCAAAACTAACGGTTTTGGTATTAAGACGAGCACTCAACGAAGAATGCTCATAAAAATTTTAATAATATGACAAAAGTTAAAAATGTGAACGGCTCAAGCCGTTTTTCAAGTCCTGCAGGTTATAACACTTGGTTGGACTATTGGGAAGCTAAAAGCGGTAAAACCGCAAGTAGATGTTCTGCCACAGACTGTCACCAGAGTGGCAGATGGAATTTGGTCGGTGCTCATGTTCAAAAAGTATACGGCTATGACAATAGCTGGTATATTGTGCCTCTCTGCAGAGGCTGCAACGCTCGCACCGACGAGTTTTATGTTGACGAGACTTTGGTTCCAGTACCAAGCAACCTCTAACATTAAACGATTTTATTAGGATGTGCCTCAAGGACTTGTTTCCTTGGGGCTTTTCTTTTTATTAGCTCACCTATTATCCTCATGAATACTCCCACATTCCCCAGGCGGTCCCATCCCGCACAACCATGGCGTAGACCTTTGATGGTCCGCCAACCTTAGAGCGTAGCGGTTCTGAGCACCGGAGGGCGGTTACATCCCTAATCCCTATGGTAGGGATTTAGGGCTTGGGTATAGGTTAAGGACCCTCCCGCAGGGGGAGGGACAGGAGGGTCTATTTACAATACATCTCATCATAATACTTCTGATACTCCCCAGAAGTAACATGATCCATCCATTCCTGGTTATCGAGATACCACTTTACGGTTTCTTCGATTCCCTCCTCAAACTGGAGAGATGGCTCCCAGCCGAGTTCCTTCTGGAGCTTGCGAGAATCGATGGCGTAACGCATATCGTGACCCTTTCTGTCTGTTACATAAGTAATCAAATCCAAGTCAGCACCCTCAGGGCGACCGAGCAATCTATCCACGGTCTTGATAACCACCTTGATGATATCGATATTCTTCCACTCGTTGAAACCGCCGATGTTGTAAGTCTCGGCAATCTTGCCCTTATGGAAAATCATATCGATGGCACGGGCATGATCTACTACATACAACCAGTCGCGCA
>OJML01000976.1_pt1 | contig 15729 bp, 14 predicted proteins | sample 1597221 | NCBI WGS metagenome assembly OJML01 (sample SAMEA2452123, study PRJEB22498) | human gut metagenome | biome: human feces; feature: human gut; material: feces | place: Australia | collected 2012 | reverse complement strand
AGGAGTTTCTAAAGACTTACAGAAGTGAGGTGACGAAGAGTATGCAGTTAAATTATGAATTTGACAGGCAGCTTGAGCTTGAAAGAGCTGATGCTATCGAGGAAGGAGAAAATAAGATGTTGTTTACTCTGGTAACAAAGGGCAAGCTCGATATTGATACTGCAGCAGAGGAAGCCGGTGTCAGTGTCAGTGAGTTTGAAAAATTAATGAGTGAAGCAGGCTATAAGGTGCCTGAGACTGTGTAGCATCAGGCATGAATAATTTATCAAAATGTAAATAGCAAAAATCCGCTAACCATTGTATTTGGTATAGCGGATTTTTTGTGCCAAAAAAGTATCACATTCGACTGTTATTGTACTGCGCTATTGCATCGGCACCGCCTAACAGCTGTATTATAAGTATAGCCCCAATCCATGGAAACAATATCGTAAAAATTCCAAACCATGCGCCAAGTGAATCGCTGCTATAATCCCAGAAAGGCTTGTTCGGGTCATCAAGCCAGTATACATTTATGATAGTCCTAAGCTCAGAACGGGTGCTATGTCTGTTATCGCATGAAAAACGCTTGCGGTACTCCTTTACGTCTACAGTATATGTGTATCTGGCAGCCCAGTAGCTGTAAGCGGATTGTGAATTATTGACAACGAGCCTCTTTGCATCCTCCTTCACAATCATGCCTCGCACCACATGTCCACGCTCCTTTGCAAGTGCTATCTTGCGCTGTAAACCAATATTTAATTTGTCGAAAAACTTAAAATCTATGATGTATAGTGGTATTAGTGAAAGCACACCCACATTTACCTGCCACGGGTAGCTTGCGATAGCTTTAAAAACTTCTGAAAAAGTGTTCATTGAAAATCCCCTTTCTTTATATGCTGCATTTGAATATATGGTATGAGAATATTATAGAAATAAGTAAGGGGATTGGCAATGGGAAATTATTTTTTATTTATATTGTCTTTGATTTTATCATCATCTTTTGTCATTTCAAGGTAAAACTCAGCTAGTTTCATAGCTCTTTCAAGGTGTCTGTTTTCATAACTGTCATTTAGTCGGTTAAAAGTCATTTGTAAAGGGTCGCAATTAGGATCATCCCCGAAAACAAGATAATCGAGAGTGACATCTGTGAATTTTGCTATATGAATAAGTAAGTCGAGATTAGGAACTCGCTTTCCGGACTCTATAAGGGCCAGATATGAAGGTGAGATGTATAACATATCAGCAAAATAAGATTGTGTTTTATTTCTTTTAAAACGTAGTTTACGTATGCGCTCACCAAGTTCTTTTGGATTTAGAATAATATTGTTCATATAAACCTCCCATATTATAATTTCAATTAGTAAAAATTATTATGACTAATTGTAGCTGAATTATGAAAAATTAAATTACGCACTGAAAATCAGAAATTAACATATGGAAAATTGTGAATATTGAATAAAAAGAACATTGATAGTATATAAAATATCTGTGTCAAAATATTATAAAAATATTAACTATAAGTAAAAGATGTATTGACACATAGTAATGAAAGTGGCAAAATATAGGCAAAAGAGGACTTAAGATGAAGGTGGTTGTGCTATGAAGATTAAGGTTGCATTGCTTGACAAAGATAAAGAGTACTTGGATAGGCTTACAGGAGTATTTAATACAAAGTATGCTGATAAATTAGAGGTTTATTCATTTACAGATGAAAAAAATGCAATAGAATCGGTAAAAGAATACAGAATAGATGTATTAATAGCTGAAGAAGATTTTAATATTGACAAATCTGAATTCAAGAGAAATTGTGGACTTGCCTATTTTACAGGGACACCCGGTATAGAGTTAATAAAGGATGAAATTGCCATATGCAAGTATCAGCGTGTTGACGTTATATTTAAGCAGATACTTGGGGTATATTCTGATATGGCTGCAAATGTGGCTACTATCAGCGGAGAAAATGATAAGAGCAGTGTGGTTATTTTTACATCACCATGTGGTGGGGTTGGAACATCGACTGTTGCAGCAGCATGTGCGATAGCACATGCGAATATGGGGAAAAAGGTATTTTATTTAAATTTAGAACAGTGTGGCACAACAGATGTTTTCTTTCAGGCAGAAGGAAATGCCACTATGAGTGATGTTATATATTCGCTTAAGAGCAGAAAGGCAAATCTGTTATTGAAGCTTGAAAGCTGTATAAAGCAAAGCCAGGAAGGAGTGTCATACTTTTCGTCTACAAAGGTGGCACTCGATATATTGGAAATTTCGTATGCAGATATTGATACTTTGATAGGCAATATACAGGGAATGGACAATTATGATGAGATTATTGTAGATTTACCATTTTCTTTGGAAATAGGAAAATTAAAGCTCCTCTCAAAGGCTTGGAGAATTATAGTTGTAAATGATGGCAGTCAGCTGTCAAATTATAAATTTATGAGAGCATATGAGTCGGTTGTTTTATTAGAACAAAATGATGATATAAATATTATCCGAAACATGAATATGATATACAACAAGTTTAGTAATAAGAACTCAGAGATGCTATCAAATATTTCTATTAAGACTATTGGTGGAGCACCACGATATGAACATGCTACAGTTCGACAGATAATAGAAGCATTGACCAAGATGGAATTTTTTGAAGAAATCTTGCAATAGAGGGAATGTATATGCAGATTAATGAAGAAGAGTTTGTTGATGACATAAAACGTTTTGTAAGTGAAAATGTATCCTTGAGCAAAATATCAGATGAAGAACTTGCGGAAAGAATAGATCAGATAGTTGCAGACAGGCTTAAGGATATTTACTGTCCTATTGAGACAAAGGTATCAATATCACAGCAGGTATATAGCTCTATAAGAGGATTTGGCTTATTAGATTCGATTATCAGTGATGATTCAATTACAGAGGTTATGATTAATGGACCTGAAAAGATTTTTATTGAGAAAAAAGGACGACTTACACGCCTTGATAAGAAGTTTGAGAGTCAGAGAAAGCTGGAGGATGTCATACAAAGAATTGTAGGATTGGCAGGACGAGAAGTGAATCAGGCTAATCCCATATGTGATACCAGGCTTCCGGATGGCTCGCGTGTGAATGTGGTATTGCCTCCGATTGCTTTATGTGGTCCAACGATTACTATTCGTAAGTTTTCAAAAGAACCAATGACTATAAATAAGCTGATAGAATATGGTTCTATAACACAGGAAATAGCAGATAAGCTGGAACTTTTGGTGAAAGCCAAATACAATATTTTTATTAGTGGTGGTACAGGCTCCGGAAAAACAACATTTCTTAATGCTCTTTCCAATTTTATTCCTAAGGATGAAAGAATTATTACAATTGAGGATTCAGCAGAGCTTCAGATTACAGGAATTGATAATCTGGTTAGTCTGGAGACTAGAAATGCAAATGCTTCAGGTGCCGGGCAGGTTACAATAAGAGACTTAATTAAATCATCTCTTCGAATGCGTCCTGAAAGGATAATAGTAGGTGAGTGTCGAGGAGGAGAAGCTCTTGATATGCTTCAGGCTATGAATACAGGACATGACGGCTCGTTGTCTACAGGACATGCTAACTCTACTGAGGATATGCTCAGCCGACTCGAGACAATGGTGCTACAGGGGGCTGATGGACTTCCTCTTGAGGCAATAAAGCAGCAGATTGCATCGGCAGTTGATATTATAATTCATTTATCAAGACTTAGGGATAAAAGCAGAAAGACCATGGCTATAACAGAAGTTGTTGGCATCAAAGATGGAGAGATAGAGTTAAACCCACTGTATGAGTTTAAAGAGGATGAATCTAGCACAATGGATAAGGTATCAGGAAGACTGGTCAGAACCGGCAACCCATTGAAGAACGACTACAAGCTTAAGCTGTCAGGTATAAAAACAGCCATATAGGTGAAGTTATGAAGAAAAAAAACAAAGAGAAAAAAGTTCTGGAACCACAATACTATACATCACGGATAAATACAAGTACATATAATTACAAAGTCTATTATATGTCTGTTCCCGAGAAAATAATCAATGTACTTATTGCATTTGTGATAGGAGCGTGCATCGGATATTTATTCTATGGAGGTATAGGAAAAGATGAATATGGGCAGGCAACTACAGTTACATATTGTTTAAATGTAATTATTCCGGTAATAGTTGGCGTTATAGCTGTTAAATTGTATATTCCGGTCAGGATACAGTCTATTATTAAGAAACAGAAAAATCAGCTTAATAAACAGTTTAGAGATATGCTGGAGGCGCTTAGTACATCTCTGGGATCCGGTAAAAATGTTATAGATTCATTCAGAAGTGTGTATGACGATATGAAGATGCAGTATGAGGATGGTGCTTATATTATTAGCGAACTGGAGCTTTTATTGTCAGGTATGGATAATAATATTGATATTGAAGACCTGCTTCTTGATTTTGGAGAAAGAAGCGGCAATGAGGATATAGAGAGTTTCGCCAAGGTTTTTCAGATATGTTATAGGAAGGGTGGAAATATCAAGGATACAGTCAGGTCTACATATGAAATTTTGAATGACAAAATGGAGATAGCAGAGGATATAGAAACCGTTGTTACAGCAAACAAAACAGAGCAGAATGTGATGCTTATCATGCCGATAGGTCTTATTGGAATGATGAAGCTGATGAGTCCGGATTTTGCTGAGAATTTTGTGTCTCCATCGGGCATCATGGCGACAACAGTTGCGGTAATCATCTTTGTGGCAGCATATTTTATAGGAAGAAAAGTATTGGAGATAAAGATTTAGTTATGTTTGGAATATTAGATTATATATGCTGGATATTAGGCTTGATATTTACAATTTTTTGGATATTCCTGTTTTTTAAAGGAAAGAAAAATGCCACACTTTTTCAAGGATTGGATGAGAAAGAATATCCTTTAAAGGATATTTATTTTGTTGGATATGAACTGCTTGAACTCATTAAGTACAATTATCGAACCAAATACGACAGAAGGCTAAGGAAAGAGATATCGGTGCTCAAGGATGACAAGTATGCTGATTACTATATCAGAGTCACCAGAGCACAGCAGGTTACTTTAGGGTATACGTTATTTACCATGTCATTTGCCATGTATGGGCTGGCAGGAAGTATGGCAGCTGTTGTGATATTTATAATGTTCGCCTTTGTGGCATTTTACTATTATGGAACATCAGCCAGTGACAAGATTAAGAAGCGTTCAGAGGAACTGCTGTCCGACTTCTCAAATGTTGTATCAAAGCTTGCCCTTCTGACTAATGCAGGTCTTATCATGAGGGATGCATGGGCAGATGTAGCTTATAATGGCGATACTACATTATATAAAGAAATGCAGATATCAGTTGACGAGATGAAAAATGGAGTCTCTGAGACTGAAGCTATATATCATTTTGGAAACAGATGTATCATACCTGAGATAAAAAAATTCGCATCTACTATCATACAGGGTATCGAAAAGGGAAACAGTGAGCTGACGGCTCTTTTACAGGAGCAGAGTGCAGAGACCTGGAACCTAAAAAGACAGTTGGTAAAAAGAGAGGGAGAGAAAGCATCAAGCAAGCTTCTCATCCCAATGTTTCTTATGTTTATGGGAATCCTGATTATGGTTATTGTCCCGATATTTGCCAACATTGGAGCTTAGGTAGAGAATCAGAGTAATCTGATTGTTTATAGATTTCACGAAAGGAGGAAACGTTTATGTGGTTATTAATGAATGATTTAGGACTTAAGGCAAGGCTTGCATTTAGTAAGTTCATGTGCGATGAAGAGGGAGATGTAAATATCGTCTCTATAGTTGTCCTTATCGGAATAGCTGTATTACTTGCTGTATTCTTTAAAGGACAGATTATGGATCTGTTGAAAACTCTGTTTGGTACAATAACAGATAAAGCTACTGATGCAGTATCTGGAGAATAACAGACAATTAGAAAGCGTTTTGGGTATATATCTTTTGATATATACCCAAAATAATTCGAATGTGAGTGAAAATTATGAAAAGACTTTTAGATGAAAGAGGAGCATTGATAGTGGAGGCTTCTATTGTGTTTCCAACAATGTTTCTGGCTATATTTTTTATGCTGTTTGTAGGAAATGCATATACGCAGAAATGCAAGGTGGAGGATATAGTGGTATCAGCAGTGCTTGAAGGTGCTGCAAAGTGTGCCGATCCTATGCTTGATGATATTGAGTCTGGCAGCATACCGGATTTTAATTCAGTTAGTCTGAAGCCATATAGATACCTTACAGGCAGTCTCAGAGATACTGAGGGCGATATAGAGAGTGAGATAAATAAAAATGTGGGAAAGATAGGCACCGGATTTTTTACAGGGATGAAGCCGAGTATTTCCATTGACAGACTTAAGTTTGAAAGTAAAGTGATATATTCAAAGGTAAATGTGGATGTATCCTATAAGATAAAAATGCCAATCAGGTTATTGGGACAGGATGAGTTTACCAATATATCGTATGCCACTCATACTGATGTGCCGGTATCTGATGTGCCGGAGTTTATCCGGACTGTAGATTTTGCAGAGGATCTTGTGCAGAGATATAAAAATCATGATATCTCTGAGCCGGCAGGCAAACTGGCAGAGAAGATAACTGAGTGGACGAGTAAATAGGAGTTATGAATATGTATGGATTTAGTAAAAGAGAGCGAGGTGCTGTGTCAGTATTTCTCGTAATCATTCTGGTGCCGTGTATGCTGGTGGCCAGTATATTTGTGGATGTGGGCAGAGTGTACCTGTCCAAGTCTATGGCTGAATCGGCAGCTGATATGGCACTTAATTCACTTATGACACATTATGACGCTGATTTGAATGACTGGTATGGTATGGTAGCATCCTGCCAGAATATAGATGAATTCTATGATGCTTCAATAAAGTGCTACAAGAATGCACTCAAATCACAGAATTTGTCTAAGGATGAGATGAACACATTGGTAGGAGAGTTCAGCGCTATGATAGGTGCTGATTCAAAAGCCAGTGACTATCTCAGGGTAACGGATGACGGCGATGACTCAACTACTATAAAAGCCGTAGATGGTGCCAATCTGGCTAATGCCACTATGCTTAAATCGCAGATAGTGGACTTCATGAAATACAGAGCACCTATAGCTATCACACAGACTGCCATCGATAAAATAAAGAATAAGAGTATTCCCGGTATAGATGATGTCTTAAAAAGTGATGAGAATAAACCGCTGGTGGAGAAAAAACAGGATTATTGTGAAGCTGACGAGAAGCTGATGCGTGACAGCTACAATACATATAAGTATCTGTTTGACAATTATTCTAGTGGAAATCCACAGCCAAGCAATTCATTGCTCACAGGTACACGTGATGCCATGCAGACAGCCAGAGAACAGTATCGTGAGCTGAATAAGCTGATGATTACCAATCTGTATAACACATCGGGTCTTGTGGTTTTTAACAGGGCACAGGTGCCACTGAATCAGTATAATTACACAAAAAGCTCTATAAAATGCTATAAAGCTAAGTATGATGGCAAGACATATTATGTAAACTGCCATTCAAGAAAAGACGATGATACATATTACATAGATGGCACCGAACTGACAAAACAGTTTGACGATATCTCTAAGAAAATAAAGGCATTTGACAAAGCAAAGAATGATTTCACCAATGCTGTGAACAATAGCATATCGTATTCATCCGGTGTTACAAATGACATACAGTATTGGAAGCATGCTGCAGATGCCTACAGTGTCACGGTAAGTGGCAGTGATGATTATCGAACTAATCTGAATAAGAAAGCAGATGAGATGATAAAGAGCTACTGTGCACTCAATGCCATGATGCAGTGTACTCCGGGAAATGACTTACCTGATGACTATGATACTACATACAAATCATATAAGAAACAGGTGGAGAACAGACAGACAAAATATCTGACAGCAGGGGTGACAAATGGCAGTGACAGCTATCTCGTATTAGTAAACAGGCTTGAGAGTATATCAAGCAATAATATATATAATATAGAAGCAACGTCATTGACATTAAGCGATAGAAGTACTATATTTGTAAATAGAATTGCTGATATATCAACGAATCTGATTGAAAAAAGAAACACTCTGCAGCACTATTCAGATGTATTAAACATAGCGATAAACGGAGATTCGAGTAAGGATATAGAGTCACTTGAGACACTGAAGCATGATGCAGCTGATTATGCCCAAAAACTCAATGATTGGAGTAATCAGGCAGATGGCACTGATTCAGACCTTGCAGAAGGTGACAGAGATGAAATCGCAGGTATTAAGGCCAGCGAAGCAGCCGGAAATATAACTGAACAGTCAATTATAGATTTAGAAAACAGACTTAAGAACATAAAGTCGCAGATTGATTCGATGATAGCAGCTATAGATAGCTTCAAATATGGTGATCAGAAGGTAAAGGATATATCTACATATGATCAGTTCAAAAATGCAGGCTCTATGGTTATTACTGAAAGCGAGATAAATAAAAGGACTACGAATTCAGAGCTTTCAAGCTATGCGGATTCTACATTTTCATCATTGTTCTCACCACAGGGAACAGGAACCGAGGGTCTTGCGAGCATAAATAGCAATGATGACCATAATTTACTGCTTGATGTCGCTGGCTCAAAGTCAGTTGCAATACCTGGGGTGTATCAGTTCTGGCATGATAGTTTTAAAGGTGCAGATGATGGAACCATAGATAAATATGGTAAAGAAAAAAAAGCGGCAAAAGATGAGACAGATAAAATTATAGATGCAGCAAAAAATAAAGATAATAAGCACTCTGATTCAGAGAATATATCTCGCGAGATTGATACAATTTATAAAACATTTGGTACTGATATAATATTTTCAGGTTTTGTAAGTGTATTACAAAAAATGATTAGCGGAAAATTTGAAGCAATTCGAGACGATTTGTATTTATCAACTTATGCTATGGAAATGTTTTCTTACTCCACTATTGATAATGAGGGACGATATAATATCCTTAAAGAACAGGGATATGATATGTCTACTTTAGACAAAAACTATGAGGATACATACAAAACTGTCGATGAAAAGTGGACTAGCGAATTATATAAAGATTATTATAATAAGACACTTACAAATAAAAAGTTTTGCAAAGAGAATAATGCTGCATATGGCTGTGAGTTAGAGTATATTCTATATGGACATGAGAATAATGATGATAATATAAAGGCTGCGTATGGTCAGATTTATGAAATTAGGTACGTGTTAAATCTTATATCTGCATTTGAAAATTTTTGGAATAGAGGTTCAATTACAGGTAATTTATTTAATGATGTGTCAGAAGTTTTATCAGCCGCGACGAGCGGTGTGATTCCGTTTGTAGCTATAAAGGCAGTGTTGATTGCGTTGATAACAGTTTTTGAAACAGGAAATGACATGAACCGATTAGAAGCTGGATTTTCAGTGGAACTATATAAAACAGATGCAAAGATGTGGCAGGTCTCACTTGATTTTGATGAATCGAATGGAGATAGTATTGACGGACTGTCTGCATTTGTAAAGAGTTTTTCTGATAAGTTTAAAAATGGTATACATAATTCCTGTGAAAATGGATTGCGCTACAGCGATTATTTATGTATTTTTATAGTGTGTGGCATGCAGTCCGACATTGGGGAATCCATGACACTTAGATGTGCGGATGTAGTTCAGGCGAATATGAGAAAGATAACGAAGGATGATGGCTACAAGCTGGAAAACTCAAAGACTTATTTTGAGCTTGATTCAAAACTGAAAGTAGATCCGTTACTAATTACACTGCCACTATATAGTGATTATACCGACTTATATGATAGCAGCAGTACTGACTGGTGCACATATAATATAAAAACAATCAGAGGTTATTAAAGGAGAAAAAAATGAAAAAGAGACTATTAATTCTAGGAATGATTTTTACAATGGCTGTGTCATCAGCAGGCTGTGGAAGTTCGTCATCAGACAATGCTGGTAAGACAGAACAACCAAAACAAACAGCTACAGTTCAGGACAGTCAGAAGGATACATCAAGTGACAGTAAGTCCGATAATGATAAGAAAGATGCGAAGTATAAATCAGCAGATGAAATCACCATGGATGATTTGATGAGTCATGATGAGACACCGGCAGAGGATTTTGAGTTTAATGATGGTAGAGATGATATAATAATAGATAAGTATGTTGGTAAGGATCCTATAGTGGTTATACCTGATGAAATTGATGGAAAGAAAGTTGTTGGATTTGGATCTGCTTTTACACTTAATAATAATATAGTTGCAGTGAAAATAGGAAACAATGTTCAGGAAGTTGAAAAATCAGCTTTCTCAGGATGTAAAAAATTAAAATATGTGGTAATGGGAGATTCTGTAAAAACAATAGGTGGCAGAATGTTTGCTCAAACAAATCTTCAGGAGTTGGTACTGAATGATGGGGTACAAAAAATTGGACAAGATGATAGTAACAATGTTTTTGCGCCTCCATCAAGCAACTGTGGAATGGATTTAAAAATTCCCGAAAGTGTTACCGAATTGCATGTTTCTGAATTCAATCTTATTGGAAAATCGGGCTCTTATGCTGAACAGTATGCAAATGAACATGCCGATGCAGGGGTTACATTCACAGCAGAATAATTTACAATATGTCAATTAATTAAATATTAATACCATCATAGGAAGTCGCAAACTATACTTGGTAATCAAAATTTTGAGTGTTTGCCAAAGTTTATGAGGGGCAGTTGCGAGAAACTGCCCCTCCTTTTTGGAAATATAAGTTTTTGAAACGTCAAAGATAACGCAGGATGATGGCTACAAGCTGGAAAACTCAAAGACTTATTTTGAGCTTGATTCAAAACTGAAAGTAGATCCGTTACTAATTACACTGCCACTATATAGTGATTATACCGACTTATATGATAGCAGCAGTACTGACTGGTGCACATATAATATAAAAACAATCAGAGGTTATTAAAGGAGAAAAAAATGAAAAAGAGACTATTAATTCTAGGAATGATTTTTACAATGGCTGTGTCATCAGCAGGCTGTGGAAGTTCGTCATCAGACAATGCTGGTAAGACAGAACAACCAAAACAAACAGCTACAGTTCAGGACAGTCAGAAGGATACATCAAACGATAGTAAGTCTGATAATGATAAGAAAGATACCAAGTATAAAACAGCAGATGAAATCACAATGGATGATTTGATGAGCCATGATGAGACACCGGCAGAGGATTTTGAGTTCAATGACAATTCAGATGAAATAGTAATAGATAAGTATGTTGGTAAGGATCCAATCGTGGTTATTCCTGATGAAATAGATGGAAAGAAGGTTATTGGATTTAGTTTTATGAATGATAAAAATATTGTAGCAGTTCGAATAGGTGATAATATTAGAGAAATAGACCGATATGCATTTGGAAATGCAGAAAATTTGAAGTATCTTGTGTTAGGGAAATCAGTGAAGAGTATAGATGGAGGAAATTTTTTCGGAACAAACTTAAAGGAATTGATTCTTAATGATGGATTGGAAAAAATAGGTGAAGATGAATTTACATATTATGTAGATCCGCCATTAGATAACAGTGGTATGGATTTAAAAATACCTGAGAGCGTTACAGAACTCCATGTTTCTGATTTTAATCTCATTGGTAAACCGGGTTCATATGCTGAACAATATGCAAAAGAACATGCAGATAGCCGTGTTACCTTCACAGCAGAATAATTTACAATATGTCAATTAATTAAATATTAATACTATCATAGGAAAGTCGCCATGCTATATTAGTAGTGTGGTGGCTTTTTTTGTTAAAATAGAAAATTATTAAATTGTAATGTGTAAATATTATTATTACATTAACAAATAGTAAAGTAATTATTGACAAACAGTAATTGAAGTAGGAAAATAGTATATATGAAAATCTATATTTAAAGGGAGAATATCATGAGAAAACGTATAAAGGATGAAAGAGGAGCTATTGTTGTTGAGGCAACGATTTCGTTTACTGCCTTTATTTTCCTGTTGTACATCATCTATTCGATAGTTGATATATGCTACATACAGGCAAAGATGAGCATAGCGTTAAACAGTGCGGCGACAGATATATCGCAGTACTCCTATCTGTATTATAAGTTTGGTATTGATTCGGTGGACAATGCAGCAAGCAATGCGGCTTCAAGCAGTAGGGCATTGGCAAAGGATACATTAAAGGGTATGGATGAGCTAATGACGGGAATATCGGATATGGATAGCAGTTTGTCAGATATAGAGAATGGCTCTTCTGATTTTGAAAGTCTAATGACCGCTTATGATGAGACAAAGGGTGGAGCATCAGATTTGGCTGCCAATATTAATGACTATGGAGATGCTTTGGCAGAAGATCCTATGGGCTTTGTAAAGGGTATGGGTATGCTTGCATTGAATGAGGGTTCGTCTGCAGGCAAGTCATATCTGGCACAGTCTATGGGAAGAGCTTTTATGAAGAAGAATCTTAAGGATTCAAATGGTGGGGATGTCAACGCTTTTTTGAAACAGTATCATGTAAAGGATGGTCTGGATGGGCTTTCGTTTGCCGGAACGGAATTTTTGGTATCAACGGATGGCAAATCAAGTAATGCCCTAAGGTTGACTTGCTCATATGATGTGAAGGTTGTCAATCTGCTTAATACAGATATCACCATCAGATTTTGTCAGAGTGCATCAACCGATGTGTGGGGCAAGGGAGTTAGTGCGAAAAAATAGGTGGATTAGGAATTATGAAAACAAATGATATTTTAATGATACTCATTTCAATTATTCTATGTGGAGTGAGTATCTATATACTGATCAGAAATAAAGAAAAAAAGAGTAAAAAGCTTATTGTCTATTGTATTATAGGTATGTTTCTTGTCATGATAGATGCTTGTATGCTTCAGTTCTTTTATCACGATAATGCAATTTATAAGAATTTTAGGATGATAGCACTTCTTTCAATTATGGCATCTGTTGCATATGTTGATTTCACGGAGCTAAGGATTCCAAATGAATATATTATTACAGGACTTGTATACTGGGGGTTAAGTATATTTGTTGAGCTGATATGTGGCAGTCAGTTTATTGTTGCCAATATCATTTCTTCGCTTATTGCAGCGGCAGCCCTGTTTATAGCTTCTTTGCTTTGCAAGATATGTATCAGGGGGTCGATTGGCGCCGGGGATATAAAGCTGTTTGTGGTTATGGGGCTATTGCTTGGGCTTGATGGAATATGGAGCGCTATATTTTTATCTCTCGTTTTATCATTTATCACAGCAATTTATTTTCTTATTACAAAAAGAAAAGGCAAAAAGGATGCAATGGCATTTGGTCCGGCTCTTGCTATAGGAACGTGGTTATCAATATTTTTGACCGGAATGTAGAGGATATACAATGAAGAATTATAAATTTTTAGTACCTATATTGCTTGTAGCATTGTTAGGAGGCTCTGTATATAAAACATACAGTGACAGAGAAAAAATTAATAAACAATATGATAATGATATAACTCAGGCCAGACAGAATAGGAAGCTTGAGGTTTATGTGAATGCAGAGGAGGACTATCTTGATGCCTTAAAGCTTAAAGATTCAGCGAAGCTTCGGGCAGAGCTGGGAGAGATGTATATAGAAGCGGAGGATTTAAGAACAGCTGCCAAATGGGGAGAGTCTCTCATAAGTGAATATCCCAAGGAACAGGTGGGATATGAGTTTTTGATTCAGGTGTATTTGGAGCAAAAAGACTATGCCTCATGTTTCAGGATAAAGGATGAAGCGGATGGACTGAAAATTTCATCAAAGAAGATTGAAGAGATTATTTCAGATATCAAATATGAGTATTATCTCGAAGGTGAATATGCACAGGTAGAGGAGTTCAGTAATGGCTATGCAGCAGTAAAGAAAGAAAAAAAGTGGGGCTATCTGAACAGCAAAGGGCATCGTGTAATAGAATCCGAATTTGAAGAGGCGGGAGCGTTTGCTAAAGAGGTTGCACCTGTTATAGATGACAAAGGCAGGGCATTTTATATAGACAACGAGGGCAACAGAAAGATAGTCATTGATTTTGTCGACAATATTGAGAAGCTGGGATATATGTCAATGGATAATATTTTTCCTGTAAATGATGGCAAAAAATGGAGCCTGTACAGTCTGGACAGCAAGAAAAAGATAGCTGGTGACTATGATGAGGTTTCAGCCATGGGAAATGGAGTAGCTGCTGTCAAGTCTGGTAATAAATGGAGCCTTATTGATACCAAAGGAAAGAAAGTAACAAAAGATAAATATGATTCGGTTGTTATGGACAGTAAAGGAATAGTATGTAGAAACGATAGGGTATTTGCAAAGCAGAATGGATATTATTATTTATTTGATTCTAAAGGCAATAAGGTTGTAAAAACTAAATTTGATGATGCACGGCTATTTGCAGATGATGGATATGCCGCAGTATGTGTGGACGGCAAATGGGGATTTGTTGATAAGGATGGTAAACAGGTGATTAAGCCTCAATTTAATGAGGCTCATAGCTTTTCAAACGGATTGGCGGCCGTCAGATTTACAAATGGCTGGGGCTATGTAGATGAAAAGGGTAATAAAGTCATTGCGACAGGATTTGATGATGCGTGCGATTTCAATGAACAGGGCAAGACATTTGTTAAGACGGATGATAAATGGCAGGTTTTGACACTATATTTATACAATCATGAATCATAGAACAAAGGAGACAAAGGCATGAGTTTTACATATGAAAATCAAGGAAACAATACTTATCTGGTATATAAAATAGGAGCTTCGGATAACGTGGATACAATGAGCCTTGGAATGATTACTAATAATAAGATAGATGGAATTGTTCCGACTCTGTTCACCCAGTCAGATACTGATAGATTTATTAAATATAATATTTCTGCAAAAGTGTCAGCAAAAGAGTTTTTATCAGGAGTTGTAAATAAGAAGAGATTACTAGGTGTGTTTATCAGCGTATTAAAGGCAATTAAATCAACAGAGGAATATATGATTGATGCGAGAAGCCTGTTGATTGATTTGGAACATATCTATGTTGATGTGTCAAAGTGTGATGCAATGCTTGTATGTCTTCCTTTGGTCAGACAGAATGAGTCTGTTAATATTCCTATGTTTTTTAAACAGATAATGTTTAGTACACAGTTTGACCAAAATGAGAATTGCGATTATGTTGCACAGATTATTAATTATCTGAATAGTACACCTGTATTTTCTGTGGATGCTTTTGAAAAGCTCCTGATGGACATAGATGCTGATAATTTAAATATTGCAGCTTCAAAGGCTGTTGCTGGTCAGCAAAAACCGGTTCAACCACAGAGCCAGTCACAGAGTCAGCAGCCTAAACCTATGCAGCCTGCTATGAATCAGCTAAAGAATACACAGGTACAGACAAATATGCCATCTCAGGGGAAAATGCAATCACAGCGTGAAACACAATCTGCAAATAATGTGGTACAGCCTAATCAGGTGAATTTTGCAGTACCTAATATGAATCCACAAAACCAGAATAGAATTAATAATAATGTGCAGATGGGGACGAATATTTCAGGTACATATGTGGAAACAACCAGTGAGAAGCAGATGTCCATGTTTGGACTTTTGACACATTACAGTAAAGAAAATAAGCAGATTTACGAAAGACAAAAAGCCCAAAGAAAGGCTCAAAAGGAAGCAGAAAAAAACGGAGCAGCAATGCCTGGTCAAAATGTGAAGG
>OJML01000962.1_pt1 | contig 15894 bp, 13 predicted proteins | sample 1597221 | NCBI WGS metagenome assembly OJML01 (sample SAMEA2452123, study PRJEB22498) | human gut metagenome | biome: human feces; feature: human gut; material: feces | place: Australia | collected 2012 | reverse complement strand
ATGGGTGATTGAGATGAAATTCAATCTCAGGGTGATCACTATAGTAATTAGCCATTTTGCTTTTCTTATTTAAATAAATGTGTAAATGGTGCTACTTGCAGATTACTTTGAATTCTGCTTGTAGTACTTGATGAGCTTGGGGACGACGTCTTCGACATTGCCGTTGATGACGTAGTCGGCAATCTTGTTGATGGGGGCATCAGGATCGTTGTTTACGGAGATGATGATGCCGGAATCCTGCATACCGGCGATGTGCTGGATCTGACCGGAGATGCCGCAGGCAATATAAACCTTAGGATGAACGGTGACACCGGTCTGACCAATCTGACGATCGTGATCTACCCAGCCTGCATCAACAGCTGCACGGGAAGCACCTACCTCGCCATGGAGGAGATGAGCCAACTCGAAGAGCTGGTCGAAACCTTCCTTGCTTCCTACACCATAACCGCCGGCTACAACGATGGCAGAACCCTTCAGGTTGTGCTTGGCAGCCTCTACATGGTGGTCGAGTACCTTTACGACGAAGTCCTCGGCAGGTACATACTTGCTTACCTCTGGGTAAACAACTTCTTTCTTGCACTCACCCTCGTAGATGCTCTTCTGCATCACACCTGAGCGTACTGTCGCCATCTGTGGAAGATGCTCTGGGTTGACGATGGTTGCCACGATGTTGCCACCGAAGGCTGGACGAATCTGATAGAGCAAACCGTCGTAGTGCTTGCCGCTCTTCTTGTCGTCATATTCGCCAATCTCGAGCTCGGTACAGTCGGCTGTCAAACCGCTGGTCAGAGAAGAAGAGACACGAGGACCGAGGTCGCGACCGATAACGGTGGCACCCATCAGGGCTATCTGTGGATTCTCCTCCTTGAAGAGGTTGACGAGGATGTCGGTATGAGGAGCTGAGGTGTATGGGAACAATCCCTCGGCATCGAAAACAAATAACTTATCTACACCATAGGGCAGGATCTGGTCTTCCACCTTTCCCTTGATGCCTGTGCCAGCCACAATGGCATGGAGCTCCACGCCCTGCTGGTTGGCGAGCTTACGACCCTTGGTAAGCAATTCTTGAGATACTTCGGCTACGGTTGTGCCTTCTACCTCGCAATATACAAATACGTTGTTCATAAATTTTTGCAAAATTATCCGATAATACTTTCGTTCAACAATTCCTTCATCAAGTTGTCGATGTCCTCATCGCTGCTTGTCAAGGTCTTGCTCTCCTTAGCCTGGAACACGATGTTCTTTACTGCCTTCACCTTGGTAGGTGAACCGCTCAGACCACACTGTGAAGGATCGCCGTCAACATCGGCTACGCTCCACTGGTTGAGAGTGAGGTGAGGACGCTCCTCATAGAGGTTGGTCCAGGGCTCATCTCCCTTGCGCTCCATAGGGCAAGATGCGTATTTGTATTTCATTACGAGCTTCACGTTGCATGGGCGGCATGGAGCTGCGCTTCCGTTTACGGTTATCACGAGTGGCAATGGAGCCTCGACGGTCTCGACACCTCCATCGATGAGGCGACGGACTGTGGCCTTGCCGTCTTCCACCTTCAGAATCTCCTCGGCATAGGTGACCTGGTTCAAGCCCAGCTTCTGAGCTACCTGTGGACCTACCTGTGCGGTATCACCATCGATAGCCTGGCGGCCACCGATCACGATGTCGACATCACCTATCTTCTTGATGGCGGTGGCAAGGGCATAGGATGTGGCCAATGTGTCGGCACCGGCGAAGAGGCGGTCGGTAAGCAGCCAACCTGTATCTGCACCACGGTAAAGACCCTGACGAATTACCTCACCGGCACGTGGAGGACCCATTGTAAGAATACCAACTGTGGAACCTGGATTCTGCTCTTTCAATCGAAGAGCCTGCTCCAATGCGTTCAAATCTTCAGGATTGAAGATGGCGGGAAGGGCTGCGCGGTTGACTGTGCCTTCGGCTGTCATCGCATCCTTACCCACATTTCTTGTGTCTGGTACTTGCTTGGCAAGTACTACAATTTTTAAACTCATATTAATAAAATGGTTATTGTTATTATTTCTAAGTTTGTTAGTGTTTCGTAAGGAACACAGCCGCAAAAGTAGCATTTTTTTGTGTATTACACAAATAAATCGGCAATTTTTTGGAAAAGAAGGGGATTAAGGGGTAATTTATAAAGGAGTTAAGGAGTTAAGGGAGTTAAGGAGTTAAGACAACAGCCTTGAGGGAAAAGAAGGGGATTAAGGGGAAATTTATAAAGGAGTTAAGGGAGTTAAGGAGTTAAGACAATAGCCTTAGAACTTGAGAGGCTTGACAAAGTTTGATGTTTAATGAATGCACCTCACAAATGCTGTTGTCTTAACTCCTTAACTCCTTAACTCCTTGTTTGGGTTGCCTCATAGAGGCCATCGACGATGGAGTCGGCGAGCGATATGTTAGGCACCATGATGTTGTCGCATTGCAAGTATTCGCAGGCTTTGATGAATATTTCTGCGGCAGGGATGATGACGTCGGCGCGGTCTTCTCGCAGGCTGAAGGAGATCTCGCGCTCTTCGATGCTCAGTGGCTGCATCATCTGGTAGAGGCGTTTCAACTCGGCAAGCGACAGCTCTTTGTTGGCATTCTTGCTGTGGCGTGCCAGTTTGTTGAGCTTGTTGATGTTGCCGCCTGATCCGATGATGCGGATGTTGCCATACTTCTCGGCGTATCTGGTGAGGTTCTGCCGGAAGAGGTCTTCGGTCTCGACTGTCACTCTTCCGCTGAGTTGTCGCAGTGTACCCATGTTGTAGGAGAAGCTTTCGGCAAGGGTTCCGTCGTGAATGAGGGACACCTCGGTAGAGCCACCGCCCACATCAATATAGGCAAAGTTGCCCTCGTTGGAGTCGGTCTTTTCCACCAGGTTGTTGTAGAGCAGTTGTGCTTCTTCCTGTCCCTTGATGATTTCGAGTTTGATGCCTGTCTGTTTCTCTATTTTCTTGAGTACCTTCTTGCCGTTCTCGGCATCTCGCATGGCCGATGTGGCACAGGCGCGGAAGGCTTCCACATCGTTGAGCTTCATAAACTGCTTGAAGCCTTTCATCATGTGGAGCATCATCTTTTCGCGTTCCTTGGATATCTTTCCAAGGGTGAAGACGTCCTTTCCCAAACGAAGGGGAACGCGTATGAACATGACTTTCTTGATACGGTCTTCCTCTCTGTGGGCTTCGGGGTCGAAGCGCTTGATGAGGAGTCGGGCTCCGTTGGAGCCGATGTCTATTGCTGCTAAATTCATTGTTGGATTTGATGTTTAATGTTTAGAAGTTAAGGGGTTAAGAAGTTAAAGAAGTTAGAGAAGTTATCACTCCCTTCGGTCGTTAGAAGTTAAAGCCAACAGCCTTGAGGGAATGGGGAAGGGTCAAGTCCACAAAAGCATATGGCTTTAACTTCTCTAACTTCTTTAACTTCTTTAACTTCTTGAAAAAGATAACTTCTTGAAAACCTTCTCAAACTCTACTTCTTGTATTCTTTGTACAGTTCTTGCTGACTGCGGAAAGGCTCACCCTCAACAAAGTTGTTGGTGCCCTTGCCGTCGACGATGCGGCCATTCGTGGTATCTCTCATGCCATAAGAGATGGTGCGCATCAGGTCGGCCTGAAGCTCCTCATCGTACACTGGGGTAAGCACCTCGATACGGTTCAGCAGGTTTCGCGGCATCCAGTCGGCAGAGCCAAGGAAGTATCTTGGTTTTCCGCCATTGGCAAAGATGAGGATGCGGCTGTGCTCCAAGTATCGGTCGATGATGCCCACACAGCGTATGTTCTCGCTGAGGCCTTTGATGCCAGGTACGAGTGAGCAGTTGCCACGTATCACGATGTCTATCTTCACGCCAGCCTTGGAAGCCTGGTAGAGCTTGGTCACCATGTCGGTATCGGTGATGTGGTTGATCTTGATCTTCACCCAAGCCTCCTTGCCCTCGCCTGCATTCCTTATCTCAGTGTCGAGCATGCGGAGTATGCGGCTCTTCATGGAGTTGGGCGATACGAGCAACTCGCTGAAGCGGAAGGGGGAGAAGGGACGGTCGATGAAGTCGAAGACCTTTGCCACCTCGTTGACGATCTTAGGACGGGCTGTCATCATCAGATAGTCGGTATAGATCTTGGCGTTGCCCTCATGGAAGTTGCCTGTTCCGATGCAGGCGATGTTGCCTTTCTTGGATTCTATGTAGAGCAGTTTGGAGTGGATCTTCAGTCCTTCCACGCCAAAGATGACGTTGACGCCTTCCTCCTGCATTCGCTTGCTCCACTTGATGTTGCTCTCCTCGTCGAATCGGGCGAGCAACTCTACCACGGCTGTTACCTTCTTGCCGTTGCGGGCTGCTGTGATGAGTGCCTTTACCACCTTGGAGTCCTTGGCCAGACGATAGAGGGTGGTCTTGATGGATTTTACTTCGGGCTTGATGGCTGCCTCGCGCAATACACGGATGTAGCCGTTGAAGTTGTGATAGGGCACATGGATGAAACGGTCTTTCTGGCGTATCTGGTCGAGGATGCTCTCGTTGGATATGAACTCGGGCTTCATGATAGGTGTCCACTTGTCGTATTTCAAGTCCTTGCGTCCACAGTCGGGGAACGACATCAGGTCCTTGTGGTTCTGATATCTGCCACCGGCAAGCGAGGCGTCGAGCTCTTTGGTGTTGAGACGGTCGCGCAGTTTTCGCTGCATCTCACGTGGCATCTCGTGGTCGTAGATGACACGTACGGCATCTCCCTTCTTTCGGCTGTTCACACCCAGGGCGATCTTTTCCATTGTACCAAAGTCGGCATCGTTGTCCATCTCCATCTCGGCGTCCTTGGTAAACTTGAAGCTGTAGGCGCGGTAGGTGCTTTCCTTGAAACCGAGGAAGACAAGGGGCAGACAGTAACGGATGACGTCGTCGAGATACATGATGTTGTCGAAGCCGTCGCTGGAAGGTATCTTCACCCATCGTCCGTATATGCGGTCGGGCACTTTGACGATGGCATATTTCTTCTTGTTGTCTTTCTTCTCGCATTTCTCTACGATGAGGTAGATGCGGTTGTCTTCCAGCACGGTGAGGTCTTCTATTTCGGACAGCCAGATGGGGTTGACGGAACCATTGAGCTTGTCGTAGAAGAACTGCGACAGGAAGTCCTTCTGCTCGTCGTTGAGGTTAGCTTCGGTAACGAGGCGAATCTTGTGGGTTTCCAACTCTTCGAAAACTCTATCCACCGCCTCAGTATATTCTTTCGAATAAGATTCATTGAGCTTATTGATGGTTTTGAGTGATTTCTTGATTTGCTGTTCGGTATCTTTGTCGAGCTTGCGTTCCAGCATGCGGTTGAGTGACGCCACACGTACACGGAAGAACTCGTCGAGGTTGTTGGAGTAGATACCGAGGAAAGAGAGTCGTTCTAACAAGGGGACAAACTCTTTTTCTGCTTCCTGTAGGATGCGATGGTTGAAATACATCCAGCTCACGTCGCGTTCTACATATGCTTTTTTCATGACTTCCTGTTTTGTCATAATCTTGTATTGTTTGTTTGCTGATATTTTCAGAAGAATTTTCAGAAGTTAGAGAAGTTAAAGAAGTTATCACTCCCTTCGGTCGTTAGAAGTTAAAGCCAACAGCCTTTCTTGCTCAAATTCTTGTGAGCTATTTCTGCTTCTTTTCCTGCTTCAGATCTTTCTTCTCTTGCTTTGCCTTGGCTGCATCTTTCTTGTCCTGCTTCTGTTCCTTCTTTTCTTTTTTAGGAGCATCGGCTTTCTTATGTTTAGGAGAATCCTGCTTTTTGTCTTTGGAAGCATCCTGCTTTTTGTCCTGCTTCTTCAGGTCTTTCTGTGGGGCAGGGGCAGCTGTTGCTTTGTCGGCAGACTTCTCGAGTACCAGGAAGTCGGTATCGCCGTCGATGAAGTGCAGAGCTTTGCGGAAAGTCTTGCTGGTTCCGGCAGGAACGATGATGTCGTGCAACAGGTCGCAGTCGTCGAAGGTGTGGCGGCTCAACTTGGTAGGAACGCCTGCGAAGGTAATCTTCTTGAGCTTGTCGCACTCGGCAAAGGCATAGCTTTTAACTTCCTTCACGCCTGCGGGTACATAAACGTTATCCAGTTCATCACAATCGTAGAAAGCATCGTGTTCTATTTCTTTCACACTATTGGCAATAATGATGTTCTTGAGTTGCTTTTTGCCACGGAACGCCATTTCGCCAATGGTTGTCACTCCCTCTGGAATGTGGAAACTCTCAGCTTGGCTCATGCAGTAAACGAGGCGCTTCTTGTCGGCTGTGTAAACGGCATCACCATCAAACTCGAAGCTGTCGCTGTCGATTTTCTGCAGGGCGAGGTTGAGTACTAAACTTTCAAACTTTCCGTCCTTTTTGGATTTCTTCTTGAGAATCTCTAAGATTGCTTTCTTGTTCTCTTTCATTTATTCTGAATTTTAAATGTTTTGTCTTTGTAATCCGGGTGCAAAGGTACAACGATATTTAGAAAGAGTGTGCGTAAAAGCAATTACGTGTTTGTGAAGATGATGTTACAATGGTGTTACGAGGGGGAAAGCAGGAGTTGAGGGAGTTAAGTTAAGGGAGTTAAAGAAGTTAAGGAGTTAAGACAACAGTCTTCTTGTGAAAGATGTAAAAATCAGGTTAGAGTGGTCAACTAAAATAGTTAAACCACCATCTGTACCCTGAAACCACCATAAAATCTATGTTCTAAACTATAGAACTTATGTTCTAAAGTTTAGAACTTGTATCCGAAAGTTTCGAACTTATGTTCTAAAGTTTAGAATATAGATTTCAAAGCGAACAGAAAACAATTTTATAGCTTTCAAGACAAGAATGAATAGGCGGGATTTTAAAATGTTACGGTTTTGTAACATCTGTGTTGTAGAATAGAAATATAATTTTCGTAATTTTGCACCCGAAAGAATGAATGGAGATTTTCTTAAGGAGTTAAGGGAGTGATAACTTCCCTTAACTCCTATAACTCCCCATAAAGATAACTTCTTTAAAATATCATTATAGAATAATATATAATAATGTAAGATATGAACAAAAAAATGACGACCATGCTGTTGCTTTCGATGTTGACAGCGGCTGTTTATGCTCAGAACGATGAAGAGGAGGTAGACAGAACACCAAAGATCGGCGGAACCATTCGCTCGAAGTATGAATACCAAACCGAGGAGGGCGAGGGACGCTTCGAGGTTCGTACTGCCCGTGTCAGTGTGTCGGGTAATGTGACCAAGGAGGTGAGCTACAAGGCAGAGATAGACCTCTGCGATGAGGGAAAGATCAAGATGCTCGATGCCTATACACGCATCAAGCCCTGGAGCACCCTGCAGTTTACCATCGGTCAGGAGCGAGTTCCCTTTACCATTGATGCTCACCGTTCTCCCCATCAGCAATATTTTGCCAACCGTTCGTTTATCGCCAAGCAGGTGGGTAACGTGCGTGACGTGGGTGCCGAGATAGGTTATACATGGAATGTCGGTTTCCCCATCGTGGTGAATGCCGGTGTGTTCAACGGATCGGGTCTTACCAATCAGAAGGACTACTGGACCAAGGGCGTCAACTATTCTGCCAAGGCACAGTTCCTCTTCCCGAATGTCAACCTGGTGCTGAGTACTCAGAAGATCAAGCCATCTGACGTGACAGTGAATATGTATGATGCAGGTCTTACCTTCCACTATGGTGGTTTCATCGCCGAGGTGGAGTATCTCTATAAGCATTATTCTCATAACGCCTTCCACGATGTGCATGCCTTCGATGGTTTTGCCTGCTACGACATCCCTGTTCGCACACGACTGATCAAGAAGGTTTCGCCCTTGGTGCGTTATGATTTCATGAGCGATCACAGCGACGGCTCCCGTTACAATGCGACAGACGATGATCTGGGCGAGTTGATCATCAACGACTATAAGCGCCATCGTGTCACCGGCGGTGTTACGTTGAGTCTGTCGAAGCCATTTATCTCCGATATCCGCATCAACTATGAGAAGTATTTCTATCGTGAGGGCGGTATTGCCAAACCTTCGGAGAAAGACAAGATAGTAGTTGAGTTTATGACTCGTTTTTAGTAAATATGTGTTTTTCTGGTTAATACGAAAATGTGCGTGTGCTTGTCCGTTGATGGTTGAGCACACGTTTTTTTATTCGGGTAAGTGATGCTTTTTGAAAGGAAATATTTGGGAGATAGAAAAGAATGTTGTACTTTTGTTGAGGGAAAGGATTGGGAGTTAAAGGAGTTAAGGAGTTAATGGAGTTAAGACAATAGTCTTTGTGGGCGTTCCCCTGGGCTATGAACTTTTGGGCTTTAGGGCGTGTTGCTTTGTGCCTTTTAGGGCGTACTAATTTCTCTAACTTCCCAAATAACTTCTTTAACTTCTGTATCAAGTAAAAAAGAGATTACGAAAATGAAAGAAAACAACAAGATAGCGGGTTCTGTCAAGGCCATAGCCTTTGATGCCGACGATACGTTGTGGGCATTGCAGAACTATTTTGAAGACGTAGAGGACGAATACTGTGACTTGCTTTCAGACTATGGAAGCAAGGAGGAGATATCTGCTTCGCTCTTCGAGACAGAGAGCGGTAATATGGAAGACCTGGGATATGGTGTGAAAGCCTTTACCATCTCGCTGGTGGAGAATGCCGTGAAGGTGAGTCAGGGCGAGGTGTCTGCCAAGCTGATAGGACGAATCGTGGAGCTGGGAAAGACCTTGCTGAGGCTCGATGCCCGTCCATTGGAGGGCGTGGAGGAGACGCTGGCAAGGCTCAGACAGACGCGTCAATACAAGCTTGCGGTATTCACCAAGGGTGAGTTGCAAGACCAGGAGAATAAACTGTGGCGTTCGGGATTGCAACGTTACTTTGACGTGGTGAGCATCGTGAGCGACAAGACACCCGAGGCTTATCGAAGACTCTGCCGTGAGTTGGAGGTAAAGCCCGAAGAGTTGGTCATGGTGGGCAACAGTTTCAAGAGCGATATTGTGCCTGCGCTGAAGATTGGTGCCTCGGCTGTTCATATACCTTTCCATACAACATGGGCGCATGAAAAAACGGAGGAGTTCGCTCACGAACGCCTCCGTCGTATTTCCCGTTTCGAGGAAATCATGGATATCTTGTAAGAAGTTCTTAGTCTCGGTGAATCACGGTGCCACTGGCCTGATGGGTGGCGAGAACCAGCACCTCGGCTATTTGAACATGCTCGGGAGCGCAGGCGGCATAGAATGCCACGTCGGCAATGTCGTCGCCCGTCAATGGCTCGATGCCACAGTAAACATTGTCGGCACGCTGGCTGTCGCCATGGAAACGGATGTTGGAGAAATTGGTCTCTACCAGTCCCGGCTTGATGTTGGTTACGCGAACGCGGGTATGAGCCACGTCGATGCGCAGACCGTCGGTGATGGCTTTTACTGCACTCTTGGTGGCACAGTAAACATTTCCGCCCGCATAGGCAGCATCGCCAGCCACACTACCGATGTTGATGACATGACCACGATTGCGTTCCACCATGCCGGGAACGATGAGTCGGGTCATGGTGAGCAGACCTTTAATGTTGGTATCTATCATCTGGTCCCAGTCGTCGAAGTCGCCTTCGTACTCTGGTTCCAGGCCTCGTGCCAGTCCTGCATTATTGATCAGGACATCGATGTTGCGCCATGCCTCAGGGATATAGTCTACTGCCTTGCGAGCCGCCTCTCTGTTGCGCACGTCGAAAGCCAGTGCCAGCACTTGGACACCTTCCTCTTCGAGTTCCTGTTTCAGAATTTCCAATTTGCCTGTGTTGCGGCCTGTGATGATGAGGTTGTAGCCTCCTTGTGCGAATCTTCGGGCGCATCCTTCGCCAATACCGCTTGTGGCGCCTGTGATAAGAGCTATTTTTCTTGCCATGATTATTATGTTTTTGGTTTAATGTTTTTAACTACAATATCAGGATTCTCACTTCGGCATTGCCCATTTTCTCGATCTTGTTCATCGGCCGGCGGAAGTAAACACTCTGCAGGGCTTTGTTGATGATGCCATGACCTACGGCAAGAATGGTCTTGCCGGGATAGGTGACGCGAAGCCAGGTGATGAAGTTTTGAGCCCTCGACTTCATGCTTTCTATCGACTCGATATCGTCGGGCCAGTCTTTGGGGTCTTGGGGCAGGGAAGGGATAAACTTGCCAGTGAAACTTCCCCAGTCGCGTTCGCGCAGCAGAGGAGTGGTAATCACCTCGGCATGATGGGGACGGGCTATGATCTCGCAAGTCTGAATGCTGCGCTTCAGGTCGCTTGATACGAATACGTCGATGGGATGGTCGGCCATACGGGCTGCCACTTCTTCAGCCTGGGCAATACCTTTGTCATTGAGCTCGCCTGGTGTCTGTCCCTGCATGATGTGGGCTGCATTGTCGACAGTCTCGCCGTGACGAACCAAGTATAATGTTGTTGTCATGTAGATATCTATAGTTTTTGCTTACAAAAGTACTAAAAAAAATAGATTTACCTATCTATTAAACTGTTTTTTCCTTCGTTTTTCCGAAAAAAGTAGTAACTTTGCATCATTATATAGATAAATAAGGTAGTGATTGTAGTCGATAAGTCGAAAGCATTACCAAAAATAACAGTCAGAATGATGCATAGATACAAAACTCTCATACTCCTCGTCTTTGCCGTTGTCCTGCTTGCCGCTTGCAAGAAAGGACCACGCCCTAATATCAACCTGCCCATCAGTACGTCGAAGCCTGCCAAGGGCGACCATGCCATCTACGGACTTGCCTGCATGGGATGTACCGACAGTGTGGTGGTGCTCTTGCCCAACAGCGGCGGAGACCCTGTGCGCTACAATATATTGGAGGCTACCCGACAGCATCAGGTGTTTGGCGATATAGAGATAGGCGACTGGATATGTGTGTTGCCGGTAGAGGGAGAGAAGAACCGTGCCAGAATGGTGGTGGATCTCGACAAGCTGAAGGCTACATGGACCTATCAGGTGATGCCCCATCTGCGTGACCTGAGTCATCTGTCACGCCGTCAGCAGGCACGCATCCTTGCCAATATGCCCGACAGCATCGTGGAGACCTATATGGTGCCACGCGAGTATGGTTTCACGCTCAGACGGATGGGCGAGGCCCGCTCGGTGGGCTTTGTCATGCAGAACAGTACGGTGGAGGACGACAGTCCGGTGGAATATCCCGAGGTGCCACAGTATACAGAGTGGCATGCCTACAATGGCAAGTTGCTGCTTGTGAGGGGACGTTTCGAGATGCAGGGAGTCGTCTTCAACGAGAAGACTTCCATAGACACCCTCTCATTCGTCTATATGAAGAAAGACTCGCTGGTGCTCAGCGACTCGCAAGGCAAAACATACACTTATCACCGCAAGGCCAATGCCCATGAAGTGAATGCCGCAGCACGTGCCGCAGCACAGAAGCAGGCCAACAGAATGAAACAGGAACTGAAATAAAATGATAGACAAACCGACCATAGCCCGAATCATGGACGCCACCAACATCGTTGACGTGGTGTCGGAGTTCGTGTCGCTCAAAAAACGCGGCGTGAACTATATCGGTTTGTGCCCTTTCCATAATGATTCGCATCCTTCCTTCTCTGTCTCGCCCGCACGCGGCATCTGCCATTGTTTCACCTGTGGAAAGGGAGGCAACGCCATCAACTTCCTGATGGAGCTGGAACAGATGACCTATCCCGATGCGCTGCGCTGGTTGGCCAACAAATATCACATCGAGATCAAGGAGCGTGAACTGACAAGCGAGGAGAAGGAGAAGGAGAGCGAGCGGGAGTCGATGTTCATCGTCAACGAATGGGCATCGAAATACTTCGAGGACATCCTGCAGAACGATGTGGACGGACGAGCCATCGGTATGCAGTACTTCCGCAGCCGTGGATTCCGTGATGACATCATCCGCAAGTTCAGGCTGGGGTTTGATCCCAACAGCAGGACGGCCTTGTATGACGAGGCTATCAAGAAGGGCTATAACGCCAAGTATCTGGTGGCAACGGGCCTCTGCTTCAAGGTGGACAAGGACGAGGCCTCCAACAAGAGCGGAGAAGACAAGTATCTCGACCGATTCTCGGGACGAGCCATCTTCCCCTGGTTCAGCGTGAGCGGCAAGGTGGTGGCTTTCGGAGGTCGTGTGCTCGACAGCCGTACGAAAGGTGTCAACCAGAAGTATGTCAACTCGCCCGACAGCGATATCTATCATAAAGAACGGGAACTCTATGGACTCTATCAGGCCAAGAAAGCCATTGCCAAGGAAAACTGTGTGTACATGGTGGAGGGCTACACCGACGTCATCTCCATGCACCAATGCGGTATAGAGAATGTGGTGGCCAACTCGGGAACGGCACTCAGTGTGCACCAGATAAGGCTCCTGCACCGTTTCACCAACAATATCGTGTTGCTCTATGATGGCGATGCGGCAGGTGTGCATGCTGCCCTGAGAGGTACCGACATGCTCCTGGAGGAAGAGATGAACGTGAAGGTGCTCCTGCTGCCCGACGGCAATGACCCCGACAGTTTTGCACGCAGTCATACGGCGAGCGACTTCAGAAAGTATATCGAGGAAAACCAGACAGACTTCATACAATTCAAGACCCATCTGATGCTCAAGGGCGTTACCGACCCAGTGAAGCGAAGCGAGGCCATCAACTCGATCGTGAGGAGCATCTCGCTCGTGCAAGACCAGATCTTGCGCGACACTTACCTGCACGAGTGTGCCATGCGGATGAGCATGAACGAGGCGACGCTCATCAACACCATGAACAAGTTCATACGCGACGGCCGCGACCGCATGAACCCCCAACAGCAGCAAGCAGGGCAACAGACATCGCCCGAGCCACCACGCGCAAATGCACCGCAGCAGCTCACGGTGGCCACGCCGCTGCAACAGGCGTCGAAGGTGGAGCGCATGCTCGTGAAGATGGTCATACGCAACGGCAACGACGTTATCTACCGCAACGTGGAAGATGCCGACGGCAACCTCATAAACCTCAACGTGGCACAATATCTGGCTTACAACCTCAGCATCGACGGGCTGCATCTTGAAAACCCCACGTTTGAGCGCATCCTGAACGAGGCGGTGGCACACTCGGCTGACGAGGGGTTCCAGGCAGAACAGTTCTTCATTCACCACGAAGACATAGAGATAAGCAAGATAGCCACCAGCCTGACGGCAGAGCGGTACCAGCTGTCGCCCACAGCCCTTGCTGCCGATGCCCCGATGAACGAGCAAGACCGCTTGGCAAGAGAGGCAACACGCATTGACAATGTGCGCAACCAGCTTGAGCATCTGCTCAACGATTTCAGAATGGACTATATCGAGCACCACCTCAAGGAGCTGCAACAAAAGATCAAGACAGCCACCAACGGTCCCGCCGACGAGCTAATGAAGCTCATGGCAGAATATAAGGAGACCCAGGAGCTGCGCAACAAGCTGGCGCGAATGTTGGGCAACAACATCGTCGTCTAAAGCATTTTCCACAAACACCACATATTCATCTTAGCGACAATCATTTATGGAACCCGTTATAATAATTCTCGTCTATGCCCTCATCATAGCCTTCGTCTTCTACAAGAGTTGGAAAGACCGCAAGAAGGCGAAAGCAGGACAGGCTGTGTTCCTTGACAGCCTGCTAGACAAGATGACGGTCATCAGCAACGCCTTGGCAGAGATAAACGTCAACGGCAAATGGGAGGTGACGAAAGAGAAGGAGGAGGCAACCATGAGCTTTCAGTATCAGGGCGGCTATTTCTCCATCGAGATCAGCAAGCAAGGCAACACAGCACGCATTGTCTACCCCTTCTTCTACGGCAAGAGCATTGTCGACATCCTGAGCCTTCGCACATTCATAAACAAGATAAACCAGAGCTGCGGCCTGGCAGAGGTTGTCTACTCTTGCGACACCGACAAGGCAGAGGCCGACCTCCACATCATCGTCGGACTGGCAATCACCAGCACTCTCAACAGCGATGTGCTCATGCTCTACCTCAACGACATCTTCAGCTGCCGCAACATGGTCATGAGCGAGGTGGAAGAGGTGTGCCGATACAACAGGAAGGGCCATTACACCGACTTTGAAGAGAGCTTCGTGAAGGAGTCGTATGAGAACAAGCTGCTCTCTGAGGGTGAGATAAAGACACAGGACGCACCCAAACAAGCCCACTACACCCCCTCGCAGCGTCCGCTCCTCGGCAACATTCTGCGCGACACGTTGGGCATAAAGCCTCACGAGGTGCTGAGCCTCATGGTGACACACGGCGACAAGACGGTGGAGGAGGTTGCCCACTACAGCATAATGGACTACGACCTCACGCTGCCGCTCATCAAGGACAAGCAGTTTAAGGGCCAACAGGCGCAAGCCACCTTATTATACAAGGAGGATGGCGACAACAAGCCCACACGCATGGTCTCCATTGCCATGATGAGCCGCTCATCCGACAACGAGGCGCTCTACATAAGGATGAGCATGACGCTCTTGCCACAACGCATACAGCCCCTCCACCCCGCCTGCGACGAGGAGGCAACGAAGCCCAAGAGCATTGTCTTCACAATAGCCTATGACCTCATGGAGGAGCCTCAGATAAAGGCAAAGTTCACATACCTGTGGAAGGAGGTCGTGGCAACAAAGAAGGAGGGTGGCACCATGCCCGACGACATACACCAGGCGTTGCTGTGGGAAGCGTTCTCCGAGCAAGAGGCTTATCTCTACTATCAGGGCACGCGCTTCTTCTACCAGAAACGTTATGCCGAGGCGTTGCCGTGGCTGAACAGCGCCTACGACATCTTGAAGGAGCAGCTTAAGCACGAGAAGAGCAAAAACCTCTACTCGTTCTTTGAGCTTTGTTACCTCTTGGGCTGTAGCTATTATATCTTGCGGCAGTTTAAGATGGCTTGCTACTTCTTGGGTATGATCAACGGCCTGCAGTGGGGACGCTTCCAGCGCGACTACGCCAACGCCCTTGTCATGGCCGACGACGTGAGAGCCATGTCTTATATCGACTCGCGCATAAACGACCTTGAAGGCGAGATATCCATGGGCACGGACGATGACGACGACGATGACGACGACAGCATCTTACCCTCCGACAATCTTGACGACAAGAAGGAGAGCCTTAAGATGTTGACATGTCTGAAGGCGCATCTTCTTGTCAACATCTACCACTTTGACGAGGCAGAGGCCCTTCTGCAACAGCTCGTCAAACAGCCCAACAACAAAAGGGCGGTCGAGGAGCTTGAACGTCTGCGCAAGGAACGCAAGCGCAAGGAAGACCAGGACCTTAACGACATGATCAACGGCAACATAAAACCCGCCGCCGATGACATGCCCATGTGATGAGACAACAAACAAGAAACAAAATCAACAAAAAAAAGACATGTATTATATAGAAAAAACTTTTGAGATATCGGCAAGCCACAAGCTCACGCTCAGCTACAGAAGCAAGTGTGAGAACCTGCACGGCCACAACTGGAAGATAACTGTCATGTGCAAGGCAGAGACGCTCGACGAAAACGGCATGGTTGTCGACTTCAGCGTTGTGAAGAGCCGCATACAGGAGAAGCTCGACCACAAGAACCTCAACGACATCCTGCCCTTCAACCCCACAGCCGAGAACATGGCACGATGGATCACGGAGCAGGTGCCCCATTGCTATTGCACCATTGTGCAAGAGAGCGAGGGCAATGTGGCAAAATATTGCATAGATTAACCACCCTCTTTTTTGTGCTTGTTATGAAGATAAACGAAATATTCTATTCGCTCCAAGGCGAGGGACGCAACACAGGCCGTGCCGCCGTGTTCGTGCGTTTCTCGGGCTGTAACCTCAAATGTCCGTTCTGCGACACCCTCTTCAGCAGCTATCGCGAGATGAGCAACGACGACATCTTGGAAGCGATAAAGCAATATCCCGCACGACTCGTCATCC
>OJML01000961.1_pt1 | contig 15900 bp, 10 predicted proteins | sample 1597221 | NCBI WGS metagenome assembly OJML01 (sample SAMEA2452123, study PRJEB22498) | human gut metagenome | biome: human feces; feature: human gut; material: feces | place: Australia | collected 2012 | reverse complement strand
CTGTATAATGTTCTTGTGGGTTTTGTTTTTGCACAATTACATTATACCACAAAAAGGCTGCTTCCTTTCTTTTTCTGGATGCAGCCTTTTCTTTTGTTTTTTTACAGCGCCTTTTTATGTGAAATTCGAATTACTCGTATTCAACTACGTTGACCCAGGAGAGCAGGAAATCGCGCTCTTCCTTCTTGCCCTTTACGGACTGGGAAGCAGCAACGATAGGAAGCCACTTCTGAATGTACTGCTTTGCTGTATCGCTCTTCTTGCTGAACAGGTCGAGGTACTTCTCAGCAGTTTCCTTGTCGTTGTTGAGGTAGAACAGCAGGTAAGTGCGTGCAACATCAGCGGAAGCATTGCCCTGTGTAGCATGTGCCCAGTCAATGATATAAGCGGTGCCGTCGTCCTTTACGATAATGTTGGATGGGTTGAAATCGCCGTGGCATACCTTCTTATGCTCGTGCATACCCTCGAGGCGGGTGTGCAGCTCATAACGTGTGGTGGCGTCGAGGTTGGTTTCGCTGATCTTGCGGTTCATTTTGTCCTTCAGCTTGTTGAGCATCGGGCACTTTGCAGCATGAACCTGCATCTGAAGGTCAACGAACATTTCAAGGTACTCGTACTTCTTTGCGGGGTTCTCCTGCATGAGCTGTGCAAGGGTCTTGCCCTCAATGAACTCAGAAACGATTGCCCACTTGCCGTCGATCATCTTGACTTCAAGCACTTTGGGTACGTTAATGCCTATATTCTCTACACGCGCCTGATTGAGCGCTTCGTTGAGTATGTCAGGCTTTGCGTAGCTCTCGTCAAATACCTTGACCAGTGTGTTGCCTTCGCGGTAGATGGTCTTGCCGGGTCTGACAGCTAAAATATTTTCGGACATAGCTTTATCCTCCTGTAAAAAGAATGACATGCCAGTGATGGCAGTCTATATATCAAGGAGCATTGCGCCCCATGAATACAAGCACAAAGCCGGGCACGGGCTAAAAGTCCATGCCCGGCTGCGTTAAATCAGTACGGGAGTACTATTGAGAGGGGATCAAACCTTCTCGTGAGTACCATAGTATGCGTTGAGATACATCTGCTTGATTTCCTTGAAAAGCGGGAATCTGGGGTTAGCACCGGTGCACTGGTCATCGAATGCCTGCTCAACCATTGCATCGAGTCTGTCGAGGAAGTCCTTCTCGTCAACGCCGTAGTCCTTGATGGTCTTCTTAACGCCGATTCTATCCTTGAGCTCGTCGATCTTCTTGATAAGACCTTCAACCTTAGCCTCGTCGTTCTTGCCGGTTACACCGAGGAACTCAGCAACCTCAGCATAACGACGCATGGTGTGCGGGTGAGTATACTGAGAGAATGTGCCCATCTTAGCAGGAGCCTCAGCGCTGTTGAAGCGGATAACTTCGTCGATCAGCAGAGCGTTTGCGATACCGTGGGGCAGGTGGTGGAACGCACCGAGCTTGTGAGCCATAGAGTGGCAAACACCCAGGAATGCGTTAGCAAATGCCATACCAGCCATTGTAGCAGCGTTAGCCATGTTCTCACGAGCAACCGGATCATATACGCCGGAGATAGCGGAATCATAAGCAGCAGGCAGGTTCTCGAAGATGAGCTGGAGGGACTTGAGTGCGAGACCGTCTGTGAACGGAGTAGCCATAACGGAAGCATAAGCCTCGAGGCAGTGTGTAACTGCGTCAATACCGGAAGCGGAAGTCAGACCTCTCGGGCCGGTTCTCATCATGTCAGCGTCAACGATTGCCATCTTAGGCATGAGCTGATAGTCAGCCAGCGGGTACTTAACGCCTGTGGACTGATCGGTGATAACTGCGAACGGAGTAACCTCAGAACCAGTACCAGCGGAAGTAGGAACAGCGATGAAGTAAGCCTTCTCGCCCATGTTCGGGAAGGTGTAAACTCTCTTACGGATATCAATGAAGCGCATTGCCATATCCATGAAGTCAGCCTCGGGGTGCTCATACAGAACCCACATGATCTTACCAGCGTCCATTGCGGAACCGCCGCCGACAGCGATGATGCAGTCAGGCTCGAACTTTCTCATAGCCTCTGCGCCCTTCTGAGCGGAAGCCAGGGAAGGATCAGGCTCAACATCAGCGAATGTGGTGTGAACAATGCCCATCTCGTCAAGTCTGTCAGTAATAGCCTTTGTGAAGCCGCTCTTGAACAGGAAGGAGTCAGTTACGATGAACACTCTCTTCTTGCCCATAACGTCCTTGAGCTCCTTGAGAGCAACAGGGAGGCAGCCCTTCTTGATATAAACCTTCTCAGGTGCGCGGAACCACAGCATATTCTCTCTCCTCTCGGCAACGGTCTTGACATTCAGCAGGTGCTTAACACCAATGTTCTCGGAAACGGAGTTACCGCCCCAAGAGCCGCAGCCCAGTGTGAGGGAAGGAGCAAACTTGAAGTTGTAGAGGTCGCCGATGCCACCGAGGGAAGAAGGAGTGTTAACGATAAGACGGCAAGCCTTCATTCTCTCAGCCCACTTGTCGAGCTTCTCTCTCTCGGTGTTGTTGTTGATCCAGAGTACGGATGTATGACCAAGACCGCCGTTGTTCTTCAGCAGGGTGTCAGCCATATCAAGAGCCTGATCGAAGTTATCAGACTTGTACATGCCGAGGATAGTGGTGAGCTTCTCGTGGCCGAATGCCTCATCAGGCTCCAGGGAAGTAGCCTCACCGATGATTACCTTAACGGACTCGGGGATCTCGAAGCCAGCCATCTTTGCGATCTGGAAAGGACGCTGACCAACGATCTTAGCGTTAAGAGCGCCGTTGATGAGCATAACCTTTCTGATCATGTCAGCCTGCTTCTTATCGAGGAACATGCAGCCTCTCTTCTCGAATTCCTTCTTGACATCGTTGTAGATGGTCTTGTCAACGATAAGAGTCTGCTCGGTTGCGCAGATCATACCGTTATCGAAGGTCTTGGAGTGAATGATGGAGTTGACTGCGTTAACGATATCAGCAGTGGAGTCAATGATAGCGGAAGCGTTACCCGCACCTACGCCGATAGCGGGGGTGCCGGAGGAGTATGCAGCCTTAACCATTCCAGGGCCGCCGGTTGCGAGAATTATATCAACTTCCTTCATGAGGAGGTTTGTAAGATCAAGGGAAGGAACATCTACCCAAGAGATGATGCCGTCAGGAGCGCCAGCCTTAACTGCTGCCTCATAAACGATCTTTGCAGCCTCAACGGTGCACTTCTTTGCACGGGGGTGCGGGCTGATGATGATACCGTTTCTGGTCTTGAGAGAGATAAGGGTCTTGAAGATAGCGGTGGAAGTAGGGTTGGTTGTAGGAATAACCGCGCCGACAACGCCGATAGGCTCCGCGATCTTCTCAATGCCGTATGCCTCGTCGCGCTCGATAACGCCGCAGGTCTTTGTGTGCTTGTATGCATTGTAGATATGCTCAGCAGCATAGTTGTTCTTGATAACCTTGTCCTCTACAATACCGTAGCCTGTTTCTTCAACAGCCATCTTTGCAAGCGGGATTCTCTGCTTGTTAGCTGCGGAAGCGGCTGCAAAGAAAATAGCGTCAACCTGCTCCTGGGTATAGGTTGAGAAAATCTCCTGTGCTTCCTTGACTTTCTTAAGTGCTTTTTCAAAGCTCTCTACGCTGTCAACCAGTTCATGAAATGCCATAGTCATCTTCTCCTTAAATTTTATATACATGCCTGGGTCGCTCATTTCCTGCTGGGAGCTTCCGGCGGCGGTGACGGTTTACTAACCCGCGGCGCTGTCGGGATTTCCGGCATTCTCTGGGCGCCATTGCCCTGATCGGCTGAGCCGACCTTTATTAACCATTGACACGTGCGGGACATAGACGTTTTAATGCCCCATTCGCACCTGTTAATATTTTAACACATTATTTATATGCTGTAAAATGTAATATTGATATAGCTATATCAGCAAAAAGCATATCACCCTATCGCCCCGAAATATTTGTCCCTGGAGCGGTTTACAGCCGCGACGAATTCACGGTCAAAGTCGGATAAACGGTAATCTCTGCGGTATATCAGTACGTCCTTGTATGGTTTGTCGCTGCCCTTGATTTTAAGTTGAACCAGCCCGTAATCCTTGAGGAGCTCCTGCGGTACGGGGGACACCCACATGAATGTATCCGGAACTGTTCCGAGAATCGCAAACTGCGTACCGCGCTCGTAGACGTATATCCGCCGGTCGATGAACTCGGTAAGCTCCGACTTTCTGACATCTATCATGGGGACCGATGGCACATAAGGGTCAGCGTGGCAGACCTCAATGTACTCGGCGAGGTCGTCAAGACAGACCTCTTCCCTTTGGGTCAGCGGGTTGTTCTTTGATATAAGCAGAACATAGGTGAACTCCGCAACGGTCTCGCTTGTGAGCTTTTTGTCCTTGAAAAGGTCGCTGAAGTACTTTTCGTACGACGCCTGGTAGCGCACGATCCCGAGGTTGAAATCCTCCCTGACGACGCTGTTTATCGTGTTCATCGAGTTTGTCTCGCAGTAGTAGAACTCGGCAGGGGAGCCGGATTTTATGCAGCGCGAGAAGTCCGCCATTGCATAGCTGAGGTAGCTTGCCCGCGGAACGCTGACCGAAAAGCTCTGCTTTTTCTGCCTTCCGTTGTGGTATATCTGCTCCACTTCGTCGACCTTCTGCACGATCTGGCGCGCATATTGAAGGAATTCCTCGCCGTCCGGCGTTATTGAAATGCCCTTTGTTGTACGACGGAAAATGGTGATCCCGAGGGATTCCTCAAGCTCTTTGATTGCGCGGCTGAGGTTCGGCTGACCCATATAGAGGTTTTCCGCCGCCTTGCTTATCGAACGCGTTTTTGCCACTTCCACGGCATATTTAAGATGAAGTATGTTCAACTCAATTCCTGCCTTTCGTCGTAGTTTATAGAAAAAATCAATGTAAAATCTTCATTGACAAAAAATAAACAACTTGATAAATCCGGGTAAAAACATTCGCTCCTCCATTCTTTATTTGAAGAAGCGAATGCGATGAATACCGTTAATCTCTTTCAAGCGCCGAAATGCCGCTTCTGACCATCTTGACGATTCCGAACGGCTTGAGCAGGCTGATGAAGCTGTCGATTTTCTCGGGCTTTCCGGTAAGCTCCAGCATAATGCTGTCTTCTGCGATGTCCACGGACTTAGCGCGGAACAGGTTTGCGACCTCTACGATACCGCGTCTGTCCTCAACGGAGCGGCCGGCGCGTACGATGACATGCTCGCGGCATACTGCGTCGGTAAGGATCTTGACTTCCTTTACATCGTGGAGCTTCATGAGCTGGTTCTTGATCTGTTCAAGGACTCTCAGATCGCCCGCTACCACGATTGTGAGCCTGGAGATCTCGGGTACTTCGGTCTCGGCTGCGTTAAGGCTCTTTATATTGAAGCACCGTCTGCTGAAAAGGCTTGAAACTCTGAGCAGAACGCCTTCGTTGTTTGCAACTTTTACGGATAATACATATTCCTGCATGGATCACGCCTCCAGATCAATTGATGTAATGGGGTTAACGACCGGCTTTCCTGCGGGGATCATCGGAAGAACGTTGATATCTCTGTCAATACGCACTTCTATCATTACCGGCGCTGACTTCGATATACTTAGCGCTTCAGTGAGTACGGGGGTAATATCCTCGGTCTTTTCGATCACGAATGTCTTAACGCCGAAAGCCTCGCCGAGCTTGACGTAATCAATGTGACGAGCGTCAAGAGTGGTCTCGGAGAAGTGCTTGCTGTAGAAAAGCCTCTGCCACTGGCGCACCATTCCGAGAACGTTATTGTTCATGACGATCTCAATGATGTTGATGCCGTGTGCAGCCGCGGAAATAAGCTCGTTGAGGTTCATTGCAAAGGAGCCGTCTCCAGCCATGTTTACTACGGTCTTGTCTGGGTTGCCGGTCTTTGCGCCGAGGGCGGCTCCGAGGCCGTATCCCATAGTTCCCAGACCGCCCGAGGAGATGAAGCTGCGCGGGTTTCTGCACTTGTAGTACTGTGCCGCCCACATCTGAGTCTGACCTACTTCTGTGGTGATTATAGCCTCGCCGGAAGTGAGCCTGTCGAGTTCCTCGATAACCGCCTCAGGCGTAACGGGAAGCTCCTTTGTGCCTTCTTGAACAGGCTCGCCGAAGTCGCCGCCGAGTACCTCCTCGCACCACTCCGGGTGAGACTGCTGCGCGATTTTCGCGTTGAGCGCAGAGAGAACAGCCTTTACATCACCGGAAACGGTAACGTCAACGTCGATATTCTTGTTGAATTCAGCGGGGTCTATGTCGATGTGAATGATCTTAGCCTGCTTGCCGAAAACGGAGGTATCGCCGGTAACGCGGTCGGAGAAGCGCGTGCCGATTCCTATGAAAAGGTCGCAGTTGTTGAGCGCGTAAGCTGCCTTGACGGTTCCGTGCATTCCGAGCATGCCTATGTAGCGGCGATCGGTCTCGTCGTAAGCGCCCTGACCCATCAGCGAGCAGGAAACTGGCGCGTCGGTCAGTTCTGCGAGCGTCTTCAGCTCTGCTGAGGCCTCGGAAGCGATAACGCCGCCGCCCGCGTAAATGTAGGGCTTCTTTGCGTTAGCAATGAGTTCAGCCGCTGCGCTGATCTCGTCCTCGCTGAGGGGAGCCGCTTCGAACGGCTTCTGCGCCGGGGCAAGGGTATACTCTGTGAAAGCCTGGGTGATATCCTTCGGAACATCGACCAGCACCGGACCCTTGCGGCCGCTCATAGCGATCTGGAACGCAAGGCGGATAGTATCAGCAAGCTCGTCAACAGACTTTACGATGAAGTTGTGCTTTGTGATGGGCATAGTAATTCCGGTGATGTCCACCTCCTGGAAGGAGTCCAGACCCAGCAGACCGCAGGAAACGTTGCCCGTGATGGCTACCAGCGGGATAGAGTCCATGTAAGCTGTCGCAATACCCGTAACGAGGTTGGTAGCGCCGGGGCCGGAAGTAGCAAGCACGATACCGGTCTTACCGGTGGAGCGTGCGTAGCCGTCGGCCGCATGGCAGGCGCCCTGCTCATGGCAGGTAATTACATGCCTGATTTTGTCGCTGTACTTGTACAGACTGTCGTAAATATTGAGAACAGCGCCTCCCGGATAGCCGAAAATAGTATCCGCGCCCTGTTCGAGCAAGCACTCAACGATTATATCTGAGCCGCTCAGTTTCATTCATATCACCTTTCTCTTTGTTTATATTATGACTGCCGCTTTTAGCTAAAACAGTATATACTTTTATTTTACCACAGACTAAGTATATTGTCAACGACATATCAGCTATTTTTTCGACGCATAGCTGAATTTTTAATGAAAAAGGCAGAAGCTGGTAACTTCTGCCTTGCATATTATCCGTTTGAAAGCGCGAACGCAACGATCGCCGATAGATTTTCCTCGCTGACGTAGTCGCAGCCGTTTTTCAGAATGTTTATCATTTCCTGAGTTCCGGGCTTGTTCTGCTTTTCAAGGTCGGTGCAGATGGTCTGGAGGAGCTTTCTCTGGAGCCATTTCAGCTTGTGATAGTCAAGAGCGCCCCTGAGGTAGAATATCGGGATATCGGTCGGGTTGTTCTCATGCAGTATCTTGTTGTATATCTCGCCGGGAGGGTTCATGCCGACTGCGCCTGCGCAAATAAGGTTCCAGCGCTTCTGAGCCCTGGGAAGTCCCTGTATCTTGTTCGCGAAAATCCACCCGATGAATATTGCCTCCTCGTCCCGGGGAATAGCCTTGACGGCCTCCTTATAGGAATAAGCCGGAACACCCAGCTTTGAAGCCAGCATTTCAGCGTATCTTCTCGCGCTTCCCGCGTTGCTTTCATAAATTACTGCTTTCATGGAGTATGTCCCTTCCTGCTCATTGTCTGCGCGTCCGCAGTTCCTTTTTATGGTTTTTGTCGCTGTACATAAGCTCGTCGGTCATGCGGATCATGTATTCCAGATCGCTAGAATCAGTCAGATCGAACGACTTTATACCCACGCTGGCTGAGATCTCAAATTCCTTGCCGGAGATGGAATTCAGGTTTTCAAGGTAAGCGTCCACAGACCGGTAGATTTCCTCGGAACTTATCGTGCCCGGAATGACCGCGACCATCTCGTCTCCGCCCCAGCGGACACAGAGCGCGTTTTGCGGGCAGCACGACCGGAGCGCGTCCGCAACTGCGCAAATCGCGTAATCGCCGTCGTCGTGGCCGTAGTTGTCATTGATGTGCTTCAGCCCGTCAAGGTCTGCGAGGATAACCGTCATGGTTCCGCTGCACTTTTTCAGCAGCTCCGGATAGAGATTCTTGAGCGCGGCGCGGTTAAGCAGGTGAGTCAGACCATCGCAGCGGTACATTTCCTCTATCTTTTCGGTCAGATAATGCTGATACTGCATTGAGCGGAAAGCTCCGAATGCGGTGTTGAGCGTGCTTGTTATCTGGAAAGTCTTATAGTAGTTCTGAATATCGTAGTTGTGGTAGCTGAAGCACAGAAATCCCATCGGAACGCCCATGTAGTTCAGCGAAAGAAAAATGAGCGGCTCCTCGTGCTCTGTCAGCATGTCCTTCAGGTTTGGGTGGAGGTCGGATTTCCTCATGTCGTCTATTCTGCCATGCATGGGGAAATTCGTGTTGTAAATGATTTTGACCGTGTCGGCAAATACGGAGTCCGAATGTTTCCTGAGCGGGTCAAAGGTGCGGTCGGTGCACTCCGGGTTGAGTGCGATCACCATATCGTAAAAATCGTACTTATCCAGCTCGTTTGCGACCTCTGAGAAATCCTGACATTCCAGTATGCGGGATATCATGCGGAACATGTGTTCTTCCTCGTTCTGGTAGCGGTTGAACGAGTTGTTGATGTAGGTAAGTTCCTCGGAGGCGTTGAGCTTTGCGGAAGTCGTGCAGCCGCAGCTTTCGGAAGCCTGAAGCTCAGGCACCACGAGAACGCTCCCTGGAACCGCTCTGCCGGAGAGCATCTGCATTATCGTGTCCGAGACAGTCCGCGCCAGGTGCTCGCTGCTGCAAAGGCAGGTAGTTATCTGAGGGGTGCTGTATCTTATTTCGTTTATGCCGTCAAAGCCCGTTACGATTACATTTTCGGGAATTTTGATTCCGTGCCGTTTCAGAACCGACACGGTAGTGATCGCCATAGCGTCGTTGGCGCAGATTATTGCCTGAGGAAGTCTCCGGCGGCGCACGAAAAGCTGTTCCACAGCGCTTTCAGTAGGAACGCTCCAGAATTCTCCGTAGCTGATATCATCGTTGCCGAAATCCACGTCATATTCAGCGGCGACCTTCCTTACAACATCAATGCGTTCCTCGGAAAATGCATTACCTTTTATTCCAGCGATCATGTGGATATTTTTCACATTGTGGTCTGCGATAACGTGACGGACGATTTTTTCAAATCCGGCGGTGTAGTCGAAAGTGATTTGTGTGCAGCCGGGGTACTGCGCTCCGATGGTGATCACAGGAAGCCCGTGCGCCCTTGCGTCCAAAATTATACGCCGGACGGTATCCTTGTCCTTGATGGCTTCGTCGTTTATTACAACCGCGTCGGTTATATCGTAGTTGATCAGGTCAAAGACCGCTTTCTCGCCCTGTTCGTCAATGGAGTTCCAGAAAAGCTCAGACGGAGTGGAGTATACAAGCAGCCGGGCATTGCAGGAAGCAAGGCATTTTGCAAATGTTGTTATGAATCTGTGATTGGTCGCCTCGTGTATTTTAGGAGTGCAAAGCGCCACAATTGTTTTTCCGTAAAGCACAGGAAATCTCCTTTGCAAATTCATGATGTTGTCACGCCAGGGATCTGATCTAATGTAAGAAATATTATCGATTCTATTATATCACAAGATTTAGGAAATTTCAATACCGATGATAAAATTTTCTTTGGTGCAAATCTACCCTTATTTAAAATAGTATGTCCTTGTTCGGCATAATTGTATAATCAGCCTGAAAAATCGTACAAATCTATCATGATTATTAAATCTGTCAAAAAAACCTTATAAACAAGTTTATTCTTGTACGTTTTTGCCACTTTACAAATCAAATATTTCTGGTATACTAACAGTAAACGTTTTCAAAGACCTGCGCAAAAGAAAGGAACCGCGCAGGCAAAAGGGAAGGGGAGATAGTATGTTTCTTTTCAGATGGCTGTGGAAGAACATGAAGGGCTGCCGCGCGATATACATACTTGCGCTGTGCATTACGGTAGTGTGCCAGTCGATGTACATAATCACACCGTATTTTACGCAGCAGATAACCGATACGTTCATAGTAAACGAGAACGCGCTCCAGAATTTGGAGGAGCACACGGACGTGCTGATTTTCATGCTGGCGGCAATGGTAGGATTCACTCTGCTTCGCTGCGGATTGCAGTACGGAAGCAACATGATGTACGAGCACACGTCGCAGACCCTGATCTATCGCGTCAGGAAAGTGCTTTTCGACAAGATAGAAAATCAGGACGCGGCGTTCTATAACGTATACCGCACCGGCGACATCATGACCCGCGTTTCAGCCGATCTTGACATGGTGCGTCACTCCATCGCATGGATAATCAAGACCATCGTTGAGTGCATCGTGCTGTTCTCGGCTTCGCTGATATTTTTCTTTACCATGGATTGGCTGATGGCGCTTTGTATGATTTCGCTGACTCCGGTGATACTGTTGATCACTTGGCTTTTCAAGCGCAGGGTAGGCCCCCTTTACGTTGATCTTCGCGAGAAGCTCTCCAGAATGAACACCGCCGCCGAGGAGAACATCTCTGGCAACCGCGTGGTAAAGGCGTTTGCCCGCGAGGACTACGAAATGAATCGGTTCGACGAATTCAGCCAGGAGTACAACAAGGCTAATAAGAAAGCGGCGTTCATGTGGCTGAAGTTCTTCCCGTACCTTGAGGTCACTGCGCAGTCGCTGTCTGTTGTAATGCTAATCGCCGGCGGACTTTTCGTAGTGTTCGGACGTATCACAATGGGTCAGTATGCGGCTTTCTCGGGTCTTATCTGGACGCTTTCCAACCCGATGAGAACGCTCGGGAACATTGTTAACGACCTCCAGCGCTTCACCGCTTCCGCCAACAAGATAATCGAGATCTACTACGGAAGCCCCCGCATAGTCGACCGCAACGACGCGGTAGACAAGCCCGGCAGATTTGACGGCAAAATCGAGTTCGACCACGTTAGCTTCTCTTACGACAACACAGAGGTGCTCAAGGATATCTCCTTTACAGTGGAGCCCGGCGAAACCGTCGTAGTAATGGGCGAGACAGGCTCGGGCAAGACTACTCTTGCGGAGCTTATACCGCGTATCTATGATGTAAACAGCGGCGAGGTCAGGGTCGACGGAGTTAATGTGACCCACCTGAAACTCAAGCAGCTCCGCCACAATATAGGATTCGCAACCCAGGACGTGCTGCTGTATTCCGATACGATAGACGGCAACATCAGTTTCGGTGATTCCGATATGCCCGAGGAGGACGTTGTAAAGTACGCAAAGGCGGCAGACGCGGACGGTTTTATCAGGAAGCTTTCCGATGGTTACGAGACCATCGTCGGCGAGCGCGGCGTGGGACTTTCCGGCGGACAGAAGCAGCGAATCTCCCTTGCAAGAGCGCTTGCGGTAAAGCCTTCGATACTGATACTCGACGATACGACCTCCGCAGTCGACCTGGAAACTGAAAAGCATATCCAGAACGCTCTTGCAAACCTTGATTTCCCCTGCACGAAGCTGATAATCGCACAGCGTATTTCCACGGCGAAGTACGCCGATAAGATAATCGTGCTGAAGGACGGAAAGATATCCGAGCAGGGAACACACGAAGAGCTTATAAAGCAGCACGGCTACTACCGTGAAGTATTCGATTTGCAGAAGTAAGGAGGGATACAGATGGCTAGAAATAAATTCGACGTCGACGAAGTACTTGAGACCCCGTTCGACATACGGCACCTGAAACGTTCGCTGGTCTATGCGGCGAAATACAAGAAGCGCATCGCGATATCCCTGATACTCAGCGCCCTAGGCTCTGTGATAGGGCTGTTATCGCCGCTGATAGTTCAGAATGCGATTGATAATTACATGATACCGGTCGACCAGGCTTCCGCCGTGGCACCGGACGACCGCGTGAAGTACATCATACTGAGCGGAGTGGCGGTGCTGGTGTGCATTATCGTGAGCGTTATATTTGCGAAGATACGTTCGGTGATGATGACTAAGGTGGGTCAGGATATCGTCTACGATATCAGAAAGGACCTTTTCGAGCACATGCAGCGGCTCAGCTTTGAGTACTACGACAGCCGCCCGCACGGCAAGATACTGACCCGAATCATCAACTACATCAACGCGATATCCGACCTGATGACCAACGGACTAATCAACTTTATCCTTGAGATAATCAACCTGGTGTTCATCACAATATTCATGTTTTTCGTGAACTGGCAGCTCGCGCTTGTTACAATGGCTGGGCTTCCTGTGTACGCATTCATAATGCTGGTTATCAAAAACGGTCAGCGCAAGGCGTGGCAGCAGGTTTCAAACAAGAGTTCCAACCTCAATGCGTATCTGCATGAGAGCATAGTCGGCGTAAAGATATCCCAGATGTTCACCCGCGAGGAAGAAAACGCTGAGATCAACGATAAACTCGCAAAGAAGTACAAAAAGGCGTGGATGAAGGCAGTTTCCTATTCAAACCTAGTATGGCCGAGCACCGATGTTGTGTCCATCATCGTCAGAGCGTTCATCTTTTTGGTCGGACTTATAGGAATGCGCGGTATGGTGTCGTTTGGTACGATCATTGCAATGACGGATTATTCCGCGAGATTCTGGCAGCCGCTGATGAACCTCTCCAACCTGATGAATACCTTTATAAACGCAGTCGCAAATCTCGAGCGTATCTTTGAAATGATGGACGAGCCGGTAACAGTCGACGACGCTCCCAACGCGGTTGAAATGCCCGAGATACACGGAGATGTACACTTTAAAGATGTCACCTTCGCATATGAGCCGGGAATCAACATTCTGGAACATCTGTCGTTTGACGTAAAGGCAGGCGAGAGCATAGCGCTTGTAGGACCTACCGGAGCCGGTAAAACGACGATAGTAAACCTGCTGTCGAGATTCTATAACCTGAGCGGCGGAGAAGTCCGTATTGACGACAGCGACATTTCAAATGTAACGCTGCACTCCCTGCGTTCGCAGATGGGCATAATGCTTCAGGACAGCTTCATATTCAGCGGAACAATCCGGGACAACATAGCATATGGAAAGCTTGACGCCACAGACGATGAAATCCGGACAGCGTGCTCAATAGTCGGTATCGACAACTATATTGAGTCGCTGCCTGACGGATACAACACGGTGGTGAACGAGCGCGGCTCGGGACTTTCCCAGGGTCAGAAGCAGCTTATAGCGTTTGCAAGAACGATAGTTTCAGACCCGAAGATACTTGTGCTTGATGAAGCGACTTCCTCGATAGACGCCATGACCGAGAGATATTTACAGCATGGCCTTGATCACCTGATGCGTGGCAGAACGTCGTTTATAATCGCGCACCGTCTTTCCACGATACGTAGCTGCGACCGGATCATGTACGTTTCCAATAAGGGAATAACCGAAGCGGGAACGCACGATGAGCTGATGGCGAAGAAAGGCGATTATTATAAGCTTTATACTGCGCAGACGGTATAATAGAAAATCGCTCCGGGTTTCCGGAGCGATTTTTTTAGAGGTGACCTTATACAAAAATGCGCCGCAGGATATGCGGCGCAAATTATTTGAGCTATTAAGATTAAGCCTTGCCAACAGAACCGAACAGTTCCATCTTCTCCTTAACCTTAGCCTTGATAGCCTCGGTACCGGGTGCGAGGAGCTTTCTGGGATCGAAGCCCTTGCCCTGGAGATCCTTGCCCTCTTCGATGTACTTTCTTGTAGCTTCCTGGAATACGAGCTGGCACTCGGTGTTAACGTTGATCTTAGCAACGCCGAGAGAAATAGCCTTCTTGATCATATCGTCAGGAATGCCAGTGCCGCCGTGAAGTACGAGAGGCATGTCGCCAACTTCTGCCTTGATCTTAGCAAGCGTATCGAAGGAAAGACCGGGCCAGTTTGCGGGATACTTGCCGTGGATATTACCGATACCAGCAGCCAGCATTGTAACGCCCAGATCAGCAACCATCTTGCACTCCTTAGGATCAGCGCACTCGCCCATACCGATTACGCCGTCTTCCTCGCCGCCGATAGAACCTACCTCAGCCTCGAGGGAGATACCGAGGATATCGCAGGTGTTTACAAGAGCAGTAGTCTTTGCGATGTTCTCTTCGATCGGATAGTGAGAGCCGTCGAACATGATGGAGGAGAAGCCTGCGTTGATGCAAGCCTTAGCGCCTTCGAAGGTGCCGTGGTCAAGGTGCAGAGCAACCGGAACGGTGATGTGAAGGTTCTCAATCATGCCCTTTACCATGCCGACGATGGTGGAATAACCGCACATATACTTGCCTGCGCCCTCAGAAACACCGAGGATAACAGGAGACTTGCACTCCTCTGCGGTGAGAAGGATAGCCTTTGTCCACTCAAGGTTGTTGATGTTGAACTGACCAACAGCGTACTTGCCGTCGCGAGCATTGTTCAGCATTTCTTTTGCAGAAACTAACATTCTTATGATCTCCTTTGAATTAAAGTTGGATAATATTCAATCCAAAGCTATTATAGCACGTTTCTCGGAAAAAAGCAATATATTTTCTGATTTTTTTTCCAGATAACCTGCCGTTGGTTATTGCTTAAGATTCCGGCACATCATTTCAACTGCGTTTCCAGACCGAGCGTAGTCGACATTCAGCTCTGGGAACAGCGTGCAGAAGCAAACGCTGTTCCCGAGGCATTCCGGAAGCTGATCTTCAATGGTCAGATAGTATCTCGGCCCGCTGTTTACGATTCACGATATTCGCCACAGCGCTATTTCTTTACTGATTGAAATAAATGGCTGACAAACTAAGCAAAACCGGCATTGGAACTCCAGACGCTGAAATCGCTGCCGCTTACCTGACCGAGTATATGCAAGGCTTTCAGAAGCGTAATCCGCTGACCGTTGAACAGTACAAGGAATACGCCAAGATAATTGAGCAGGTTGAGTAGAAAAACGGGGAAGTTACTCGGCTTGATGAGCAAGCCGAGTACGCAGGTAGCCTCTTAAAGCACCGTGAGGAGCTGCGAACGCAGGTTGAAGCCGTTATTGACGAGTTGGACGAGCAGTACCATGAGAGGAACGCCGCCGTTGCTCATTTGGACGAAGAAATAGCGGAAAAGTCCTCCGCGCTCACGCAAACTTCCGTCGAACTAGCGGATAAACAGACCTTTCTTGAAACAAGCACAAAAAAGCTTACGAAACTCAAAGCCATAGATGAGATTGAAACGGGCAAGCCGATTTTCGGCGGCAAGGTCACGCTCTCCAAAGAGGATTATGGCGATGTGACCGACCTTGCAAGGAAGCAGATAGCGACCGAGAGTAAGGAAAGCGAACTGTCAGCAGAAATCATAAGGCTGAAAAAAAATAATGAGCAGGCAGCCATACCAATCGCCGCTCAGAAACAGGAGATACTAAGGCTATACCCACTGAAACAGGAGCTGCGCAAGGTGAAAAACGAGTTAAGCAGCCTTAAATTGAGGTTTCAGAATGTGATGTTGTATAATAAAACTTGACACCCCACGCTCAAAAGGATATACTAAAATCAGGAGGGTGAAGGACATGTCATAAGCAAAGAAATACGACAGGAGCTACAAGGAGCAGTCAGTAAAGCTGGCGCTGGAAATAGGGGTAAAGCGAGCCAGCGAGGAACTGAAGGTACCGTACGGAACGCTGTACGGGTGGGTGCAGGCGGCAAAGAACGGCGACCTGGACATTGAGGAGCGAACCCCCGAAAACGCAATGAGC
>OJML01000959.1_pt1 | contig 15905 bp, 19 predicted proteins | sample 1597221 | NCBI WGS metagenome assembly OJML01 (sample SAMEA2452123, study PRJEB22498) | human gut metagenome | biome: human feces; feature: human gut; material: feces | place: Australia | collected 2012 | reverse complement strand
CTTATCATCAACCAGCACCTCAAGACCTTCTCCACAGTGAAATCCCGTATCAATCCATAAGTCTGATGCCAACAATCCATATCTGTCATTACTGCTGTTATATCCTAATCTTCCCTGTTTCATTGTATCTTTCTCCCTTCTTCACAACTATCAAATTTACAGTAATCTCACATTCCAGCCATAGTTTTCCGTCTGCACCTTACCAACTTTCTCCTTGTTTACTTCTCACAGGTGCGTGACACGCTCCTGTAAAAAGATAGTCAATAAGAACTGTTACCATCGAAAGCTCTCTTGCATTCCTTTTCTGTCCAGATACTCCTGCCGGAACTTTTCCCGTTCTTCTTCTGTTGGTGCAGTTTTGGATTTACTGTATACCTCACGATTTACCATTGCATCCAGCTTTTTCTCCAAACCTTTTCTTATATCATCTGCTTCCTGTTCCTGATCCAGTAAATGATATTTTATAATCTTTCCAAATAACTCCTCTGGAATCATAACGTTTTTCAAGTTCTCACCTTCTTACAATTTATGTAAGGGCGCAACACTGCAATGTCTTTACAGATTGCAACCTTGCATTTTAATTCCGCATTTTCTATATACTTTGCAATGTTGCACCCTTAATTTATTCCGGCTTAACTTTATCTAAATCCCAATACCATGAATTACCGATTCGTCTTGCCTTAATTCCAAGTTCTTTTTTTGCATTTTCCAGTGTTCTTTTAGAAATATTCAAATCTTCTGCCATATCAAAGATTTCACTGCTTTGCACAGAAGTTGATGTTTCTGCCAGTTCCCTCAGTATCTTCTTTGCCTGTTCCAGTTTATTTACCTTTGGGGCAATTCCACCAAGCACCTCATCTGCTGTGATTTCATAGTCACCTATCCACTCAAATCCTGTTTCTGTCAGGCGAAATGCTTTGGAATGCCCAAATGCAGCCAGATTATTTTTAATCTGAACCACTGCTCTTAAATCCGGTTCTCCCTCTATTCTTCCTACCAGTAATACGCTTCTGGCTACTGCAAAAAAGTCAATCGAACCCATTCCTCTATATGCAGCTTTATTTCCCCCAGCTTTATTCATGTGTCCGATTAATAAAATTGCACATTTGTATTTTTCTGCCAACAAACTCAATCTTTTAGTCATATCCCTTGCTTCATTTGCACGGTTCATATCCATTGTTCCTCCAAGGTATGCCTGAATCGGATCTAAAATAAGCACTCTCGCACCAGTCTGTTTGATAGCAGTTTCCAGTCTTTCATCAATCATGGAAAGTGATTTTTCTGTTTCATCTATAACCATAATTCTTTCACAGATCGCTTCTGCCAGCTCCAGTCTGGGTTTTACTGTATCTGCCAGTCCATCTTCCGCTGTCTGATAAATAATATTTACTGGTTCTGTTACTTTCATATCATTATCCAGTCCTTCCCCTTTAGACAATCTCGCTGCAATATTTAATACCAACGTAGTTTTTCCATCACCCGGATCTCCCTGAATAATCGTTAATTTTCCATAAGGGATAAATGGATACCAGAGCCAGTCCACTGTCTGGGACTGGACATCTGACATCTTTATCATTTTCAATTCTGTTTTATTCTCATTTCTCTGTTCCATAAATTCCTCCATTTTCCAAACTATTCTCGCCAATTATCTGTTGTTCTCTGGAAGAATCCCTGCTATAATCAACTTGTCTAGGGTTGACATTTGTGGATTCGTCCCCATTTGTCACATTGCTCCGGTTGTTCGTACTTCCGGAGCTTTTTATATTTTCATCATCCAGCATATCTGCCACCACTTTCTGCTGATCTGGATATAAGTGCCCATAAGTATTCAATGTAATGCGAATGTCCGTATGTCCAAACCTTTCTTTAATCATCAATGGTTGCACTCCCTTATTAATCAGAAATGCCGCATGACTGTGACGAATGTCGTGTACTCTTATCTTTTTTACTCCAGTCTTTTGAACCACCTGTTTTAACTTATGCTGTACTGCTTCATGGACCATTGGAAAAATCCGTTCATCTTCGGGCAACTCATACAGTCTGCTAATATAGTCCTGAATCTCTTTTTTCAGAAATTCCGGTATGGAAATTGTACGATTCGATTCTTCCGTTTTCGGAGAAGTAATTACATCTTCTCCATGCATACGGTAGTAAGTCTTATTGATCTGAAGAAGATTTCTTTCAAAATCAATGTCAGCAGGAGTAATGCTGAGTGCTTCGCCTTCTCTCGCTCCTGTCCAGAATAATAATTCAAACAGTACATAATATTTGCTTCCCGGTTCTATTCCGGTCATAAACTGTCGATATTCTTCAATCGTCCAGAATTTCATTTTCTTTTTTGAAGTCTTTCCCATGCGTTTTACCTTGTCACAGGGATTATCTGCCAGATTGTAGATATTCTTCGCATGATTGAACAATGCCGTCATCTGATTCTGTATTGTTTTCAGATAATCATCTGAATATCCTTTTTCAATAATCGTATTCTGCCACTGGATAATCTCTGCTGGTGTGATACTGTTCATCGGTCTGTCCTTAAAATACGGTAACAGTTGAGCATTCATCGTATCTCTTTTATTCTTGATACTCCTATCCTTCAATGACTGAGACTTGTCCCGAAAATAGATTTCTACAAACTCTTCCATTGTCATATCCATGTCCGCTTTCGCTGTTCTTTTGTATTCCATTTCGAAGTTTAACGCTTCTTTCTTAGTACGGAATCCTCTTTTTACTTTTCGCTTTTTGACTCCTGTCCAGTCCTCATAATAAAATGAAACATACCAGGTTCCTCTTTCTTCATCTTTGTATGCTGCCATACTTTCTCACCCCCTTTACATTACAATCTGGGAATATCCATAAAATTTCTTTTCCCAGAATGCCCTCGGTATCTTGCCCGCAACGGTTACATATCCCTGATCTGCAAGCTCTTTGTTCAGTTTGCGAAGCAGCTTGTAAGCATATCCAAGTGAAATCCCCATGCTCTCTGCAACTTCTTCCGCTGTAATCATATAGTTTTGTCTCTGCATATCATTTCCTCCTTGTCTATAATTATCATTTTCACTGATACTATATCATTTTAAATAATCATTGTCAATGGTTTTTATCTGTGTGAATGATATTTTTCTATATTGTTGATTTTTATCATTTGTGATATACTAATCATAGCTTTTAAGGAGGTGGATAATATGCAGGAATCATCTATTTCAGAAAAAATAAAAGAGCTGCGAACTGATCTGAAGATGAATCAAAAAAACTTTTCCGCAGCTATTGGTATACGTCAGTCAACTTTATCCAGTTATGAAAATGGTGTGGTTACTCCCTCCAATGATGTGTTATTGACTATTGCTCAGAAATTTCATGTCTCACTGGACTGGTTATTTGGATTATCTGAAAATAAAGTACAGATTTCTACTCTCAGCGATATTCTTTGGGTTTTACTGCAGATGAATGAATCCAATGAACTCCGGTATGAACTGGATATAAATAATAAACTTCCCGGTGATATAGAAACAGAAACACAGAAATGGTATGCCGGACTTCGCTTTTATGGAAATGATCCGGAACATTCTTTAAACGCAGATATGTGTAATTTTCTTGCTGATCTGCAGGAGAACAGAGAAAGCCTGGAATCTTATTTCACAGGCAAAGATATGTTTGATATGTGGAAAAAGCAGACGTTGGAATACTACACTTCCAAACCTGTCACCCATAAAGAAATTGAAGAACTGGATTTTGAGACACGAATCCGTAAACGAGATGAACTTTTAACACAGAAATTTTCCAATAACGAACAGAAATAGTATCATAACAGTATCACAGGCAGATATGCGAAGGTTTTCATTTTCTTCCCATACCTGCCTGTTTTTAATTTATTCGCTATTCTTTACAGCCTTATTTTAAACTTTTTACTCAACAGAAAACCCCGGAAACCTTACGGTTCCGGGGTATCTTACGTTTGGACACAATGTACCTTGCGGTACTCAATATATATAATTTAAGATGTTATGCTAAAATTATTCGATAACTGTAGCAACACGTCCTGATCCAACAGTACGTCCACCTTCACGATATCAGACCGATGTATTGCGGTGTACAAATGGTGATTTTTCGTGTGATTCGTGGGGAAAAATCCGGATTTTCCATGGTGTCCGTGTGTTTTTTAGGGATTTTGTTATCATGGTGTTATCACTGACTTGCCTAATTCTTTGCAAATTTTGCAAAAAATGCAGGCATTTCTGGTGCAGAAACAGGTTCTGGATCATTGTTTGCTCCGACTCTTGTATAATAGCCATTGTCAAACATAATAGCCCCATTGTCATTTACTATTTTCATAATAATGATAGATTTATCGTAATAACTTACCATTCTCATTTTACTTCCAATTTGTCTTCTATAATGTTCATCTAATGGCATTGTTTGTAATGCATTTTTAAATTGAGAAAAGTACTCATCATAATTACCTTTATGAAATTTATTGACCTCTCCATCAATACCAGTAATATAAAAATTACCAACTTTCATATTTTCTGTATTATATTTTCTTGAGATTTTTTCTGCATCTTCAAAGTTATCTGCTACACCTATAAGAACATATCCTACAGCATTTTTTTCCGAATTTCCCATTGCCGTTAAAGTTTTATATATTTTTTTTACAAGTTTATCATTTCTCTCGCCACTAGAAAGATCATATATGCCCTGCTTAAAATCGTATTGTGAATTTTCAGTTTTTGACTGTTTTAACAAAGTTTCTATTTCTGTGGCATATGAATAGTGCATCGGATCTCCTTCTGCTCTTTCAACAAAAGAAGGCTGTAAAATGGCTTTTACTTTCGCTACCACTTCAATTTTCTCCTTTGCACTCCATGCACCACCGCCTCCAGATATTACCATCGTACGCTCTGCAATATTGCTGAGTTGTTCATATACCTTATCATAGTCTACTATTTTCATTTCCTGCTTAATCAATAATTCATACAATGTTAAAAATAAGGATTGAAAATATCTCGGACCTCTGTAAACTTTTTGATTAAGAATATGCTGTATCACCGTATGTTCTTTATTATAAAAAATCTTTTTAATTTCATCTATTATATAAAGAAATTGTGCACGTATAGCTTCAGATCCTCGGGCCTGAATTGCTTGTTCCGTCTTATATCCACGACCATCTTGCTCTTCTTCATTGATATAATAATATCCATCCAAAACACTTACTCTAGATGGCGGCATCGTATCTGCAACCATTGCTCCTACCAAGTCTCCCACTATCTCTTCATCCATAGAGAGTCGCAGATCCTTTTTATCAATAATATTCTGTTTTACCCAAAAAACATCATCAGCATTAATACCATATCCATTTCCATCTTGTTTGATACTGATCTCTTTCATTTGATCTAACAGCAAAATATCTTCATGAGATACATCTCCCCGAAGTTTCGTAGATAATACTCGTACCAATTCTGCGAACTCACCAGTTGCTCCTGCCTGTCTGATTTCTTGCCTTGATAGATGCTTTCCATTTGAATTGATTCTTCTAAATACCTCGTCAATAATATCTGGATTATCCTCATCATAAACAGAAAATGGTAACTCATAGCTTGCTATGCCAACACAACTAGTTCTATCCAAAACAGGTGTTTTCTGCTCCAATATTTTCTCATCTAATAATTGTTTTGTTAATGCAGTTGACGAAAGATCAAAATAGTATCCACCTATTGTAAATTCATTTTCAACAAATCCAAATACTGCATTTAATCGCTGCATCCCATCTATTATTTCCCGTCTATCCATTCCTTTATAGGAATTTGTTGAAAACAAGAACAACGGTACTGGATATCCATTTCTTAATGAATCTATAAACGCTTCCTTTTCATTTATACTCCACACAAGTTTTCTTTGATAACGTCTATTTACCAAATACACGCCATTTCTATATTCTTCATATGCTCGCTCTACTGTTTTTCCGTTTATTTTAGGTTGTAATCCCATTTTTACTCCTTTCCATCAAAAATATCTCTCATATTTATATATCACTTTTTATTCTTTCTCGCCAAATTCTATCAGAACTTCTCTCCATCTCGTCAGAACTTCTTTTCCAACAATAAGTTCATCTATAAGTCCCATGTTAAGCGTATCAATGAATCTACACAAATAAGATTTTCCTTTTACCCAGAAAGTATAATGACTATCAATAAACATCACATGATTTACCTGTTGTCCGGTTCTATCGTATATTTCATTAAATTCATATCCATCAAGTTCTGCTTCATACACAGCATCTGCAACTCTACTTCCAAATGACTTTGAATAATAATACTCTTTTATTTCCCACACTAGCTTAGGATTATAAATCGAAGGATATGCTCCATCAAACCTTCTGGAAGATGCTCCAATAATCTTTCTATTATTTAACAAATACACAAGCCCTCTTGGATCTGGATTAAATTCCTCATCTCCACCAAGCATTTCTTCTGCTATCATGGTAATAATTGCGGTAAAATAATTTACTTTTTTGATCTCTTTACGTTGTTTATTCATAATCAGCTTACATTTATATTTTCCGCTATTTCTCATTTCTTCAAATATCTGCTTAGCCTCATCAACGTCCATCAAATTTTTCTCAATCGTATTATTTAACAAGTCAGCTCTCATATTACAATATAAGACAGCTTTGTTAATTCTATCCGGAGAAACTTCAATATTCTCTTTGTCGCACAATTTTTCTATTTGCTCTACTGTATAAGTTAAAACGATTCCTTTTCTAGAATATCCCAATTTTTCGCTAATAAATCGTATAAAAAACCAAAACGATTTATCTTCTCTTCTAAATTCCTTAAATGCCTTCATATTGCTCCACCTCAATAAATAATTCCGACTTCTTCACTTGCAATGCATGCGCAATTTTGTCTATATTTTCCAAAGAAACATTACGCTTACCAAGTTCTATGTCACTTATATATGTCCTATGTAAACCGCATAAATCGCCTAGCTCTTCTTGTGATATTTTCTTATCTTGTCGTATTGCTCTTACTGCTTTTCCATAAGCGACACGTATTTCTTCCTGCATTGCTTGACACCTCCAATTAGTTAAATTATAATAGCACTGTAGACTTTGAGTCTACAGACTATAAGTTACATGCGAGGTTTGAGCAATGTCCAAAGTACCAGCATTATTAAAGTGGATCGGAAATAAGCAACGCTTTGCCGAAACCATTATTTCATATATGCCCGAACAATTTAATAACTACTATGAACCATTTTTAGGTAGCGGTGCTGTAATGGCACAATTACTATACCAAAACAGTACAACCAGCACCCCTAGTTTTACTCATTCATATGCCAGCGATATCTTACCATTTTTAATTGATATTTTTAATATCGTCAAATATGATCCGCAGCAAATAAAAAATTATTATTCAAAGGAAATTGAAGATTATTATAAAGATCCTAGTAACAAATACAATGAAATTAGAGATAGATTTAATAGCAATCACAATGCTCTTGATTTCTGTCTTCTATCACGTACATGCTACTCCGGAATAATCCGTTTCCGAAAAGCAGATGGGTATATGTCCACTCCCAAAGGTCCACATAACCCTATCAAGCCAGAAACCTTTTCAAAAAGAGTAGATTTATGGCACGATCTTATAAAAAACTCAACTTTTTCAACTATGTCATTTGAAGAATGTATGGATAAAGCACAACCTGGTGACGTAGTTTATTGTGATCCGCCATATACTCATAGCCAAAGCATTATTTATGGTGCTCAAACTTTCAATATAGAAACATTATTCAATAAAATAGCTGAATGTAAAGCCAGAGGTGTTTATGTAATGTTATCAATCAATGGTACACGGGAATCCAACAAAAAAGATATTTCTATCACACCGCCTATAGGTTTATTTGAAAGAGAAATTTTTGTTAACTGTGGCACCTCTATGATTGATCGATTGCAAAACGCTGGTCAAACCATGCAAAATGAAGTCGTTCATGATAAACTACTTCTTACTTGGTAGATATTTTTTCACAAAGGAGATACTCGGCACTCCCTCCCGTATCTCCTTTGTAAATATTTTTATTTTTCCAACACGAATATATATTCATGTGCCAACATTAAAAATGTTTTTTCTATATTATCCCAATATTCTGTAGATTTGCAATTATGCTGTTCTTTTATAATAATTTCTTTAAGTTTAAATCCTGCATCAACAAATTTTTGCATAGAATTCATTCCCAATGGCAACACATAGCCTTTCTTCCGTATATCTCCGATCATAAATGTACATATTCCTTGCTTTTTTAGTACTCTATATGATTCTTTTGCAACCGTTTCCAGTTCCTTCAAAAAATCCTCGTATTTTAGATGAGAAATATCTCCTGGGATTTCTTTACTATACTGTATAATGTCTGCATATGGTGGATGTGTACAGATAAGATCTATACTTTCGTCTTTTATAAATGATAAATTGTTTGCATTTCCTTGTTTGGTGAATATTTTTGATTTTTCTTGACAAGTAAAATTTAGATTTGTGTTAGATAATTTGACAGCTTCAGAATTTATATCAACGCCGATTGCATTTCTTCCCAATAACTTTGCTTCAATCAACGTTGTGCCACTGCCTAAGAATTGATCTAGTATCCAGTCTTTTTTCTTTGAATACCTCAAAATAATATTTCTAGGAATATACGGAGACCAGTTCCCTCTGTATTTTCCTGAATGTGTAGCCCAATTTCCCCTTTCAGGAAAAGACCATATTGTTGTATCTTCTAATTTGAATCTTTCTGGCGTTTCTCTTATAACAATCGCTCCCTTCTTTTTTGCTCATTATACTTCCACATTGTTTATTTGTCCATGAAAAATCTCCATCCAAATATTAATTATCAATAAATATTTGAACAGAGATTCCTTTTGCATTATAAATATATTATTTCTTTCAATGCTATTTCTTCAGCATTTGCTTTGATATTATTCATCCTTCTCACCCATTCCATCTGATTCTGCGTCTTTAGTTCTTCCGTAACGCCCCACCGTTCAGCCATCTGCTCCACCAGCATCTCAACTTTTTCTCTTGCTTCTTCGTCTACCTGATTCAAATGCTCCGTCAGTTTCCCGGTCAGTACCAGATATTGATACCTGACACTCCTGTGTTCCTTCAAAAACTGTTTTCGCATTATTCCATACTTCCCATATGTAGGTTCTTCCTCATTGATTTCCAGGTCTGGCAGATAATAATCTCCATGCAGTGTGTAGTTCAGTCCGTTCTTTTCATCATAAATCTGTTTCTTCATATTCTTACAACTCCATTCCTCTGTACTTTGCTTTATTCTTCTTAATTTTTGCATTGTATTCTTCACTTCGTTCTTTCGCCCATGGTATGCGATCACTTATTTTTTTCGGCATTTGTTCTTTCTGCTTTTTCGCTTCAAGTTCCGCCTGCATCCGGATATCGTCCTGCACCAGTCGTTCTACCATATCTTTCCCCAACATGCGTAAAAGTCGGTTATATCTGTCTGCAATTCCCTGCAGAATTTCTTTCTCACCGGATAATTTCTGATAATCCTTCTGAACTTCTGCCAGTTCCTTTTTAGTGTTCTCGTGCTCCTGCTTTTTCTTCTGAAACTTACTTTTCCAACTATCTCTTTCTCTTGTGAGTTCTTTCACCTGTGCAGCCATCGCACCGATTTTGTTTTTCATTTCAATGAATAATGGTTTTATTTTCTTATCCCGGTAAGTTACCGCACGTTCCAATGCTGTAGCTTCCGGCAGAAATGTTTTGATCATTCCATATTCTTTTATTTCCTTACTGACATTATCCATCACTGGTTGCAGGAATTCTCTTCTGTCTTCAAGTTTTTTCAATTCCGTTTCTGCTTTCTCCGCACGTTTTTCCGCTATCTCTTTATCTTTCTGGAACTGAATTTTTTCTTCTTCCAGTAGCTTAATGTCTGCTCTTGCTTCTGCAACCTGAGAAGTCAGTCCCTTATTCTCTGCTGTCAGATTTTCTTTTTCCTGTTCCAGTTCCTGCACTTCCTTCTTACGCTCTTTCTTCTTAAAATTGTAAACATCCAGATGTTCTTCATGTGTGCCTTTCTGTTCCCATTCAATTCCATGCTGTTTTGCGATTTCAGCCAGCACTTCCTTTTCATGATTTATCCACTGATTCAGTTCTGTATCATGCTTATTTCCACCTTGAAATCCAAGACTTTTCAATGCCTGCTTCAGTGAAACTCTGGTATCCATTCCTTTTCCCTTCCAGTTGGTCACATAAGGAACAAAGTCAATATGCAGATGCGGAGTAGCTTCGTCCTGATGCAGATAGCAGCTAAATACCCGAAGTGTCGGATTCCGTTTCTGGAAGTCTTTCACATATTCGCCCAGTACCTTTACAGCCAGATTTCCTTCTGACGTTCCCACTGCCATATCCTCACAATTACCAATCTGGAATATCACTTCATGAAACAGCTTCTCCTGTTTGCCCTGTCGGATTTTTTCATAATAATTTGCAATCTGCCGGTCCTTTCTTTTCCCGACATTGTATCTCTCCGCAGCATCGTCAAACAGTTCCTTATAAACTTCTTTCAGATTCTCATTATTATAACAAATGTTCAATTGCACTCTGTCCGGATCTACATTTTCTGCTACAAAATCCCGTCTGTTATGAGCCAGTGAACCGGATCCGATCATGCCACTGATTGTTCGTTTCATCATAAATTTTCTCACCTCTTTTCTGTTTGAGTGCCAGATATGGCACATAATTTTTATTTACGCCAGACATGGCGATATTTAAGAAACTTTCGCCGGATACGGCGGTTTTGTTACTTTTGTCAAAAGTAACGCAAAAGCACTTTCGACAGCCGTACCGTCCATCAAAAGTCCCCTTGCGCCCTGCCGGGGGCATAACGTCCTTATGGACGTCTGTTCTACACCGACCGAAGTGGATCATAAATCTGTTTATTCTGGTATCCTCGCCTGCACATATTCCAAATCTCCACAATAAGGCGTTCCCACCAGATACCATTCTCTTGCCAGATTCATCTCCATTCTGGTCTGTACCCATTCATCATCTACCAACACTTCCAGTCCTTCTCCACAGTGAAATCCTGTATCAATCCATAAATCCGATGCTAATAATCCATATCTACCATTGCTGCTGTTATATCCTAATCTTCCCTGTTTCATCATTTTCTGCTCCTTTCCAGTCTGTAAACGGAATTTGTAAACGGAGTTCAAAAGATTTTAAAAGTTAACGTTTTAAGTTTTTTCTTCAAGTTCCGTTTACATCGTTTACAATAATCTTTACTCAAACGGTATTTCCAACTGTTCCGGTACTTCTATAAATCCGTCTTTATCTTTCTTCACCAAATCTTCCATCCGTTTCCATGACCGCTGTATTCCATATTCCTTTCCGAATCGATGTGTACCATGTGGTTTCCAGCCTACAATCGCATTGTTCATAATATTGGCAATTTCTTTACCTTCCCACTGTTTCATTTCTCCGGTTCGATGTAGCGCTTCATCGAACAGAATTCTTGTACATACATAATCGTCATCGTAGTCATCAAGAAATGCCTGTATGATTCCGGCATTGGTATCTTCCGGCATAAATTCTTTCTGCAGACGCTTTGCCTCTTCCTCAATTTCCTTTGTAAATCCTAAGAACACATTTCCCTGTCGATACAGTACCATTGCCTCTGCCCAGGCCTGTTCGATATAGGCTTTGCTCTCTGCCTCATTGTCCAGAATATGAACTTCTGCTTTCGACATATCTGTCATCACCGGAGCAAATCTTCTGTTTCCGGTTCTGTCCAGCGGAAGGAAATTCAGATCATTTGAAGTACCGCAAAATACACACTGTCTCGGTCTGTCTTCTGGGTGAACTTCATAAGGTACTTTATAAGTTTCTTTCTGTCTGCTCAGAAACGATTTTATCTGTTCAATATTCTTTGCTGTGATAGTTGCCTTCATTTCTCCCATTTCGATAATCCAGTGATTTTGCAGTTTTCTGTAAATATTTTCATCATCCAGATGATCCAGATTGTCGCTGAACCATTCTTCTTTTATCGCCAGATATTTGAAAAACGTAGACTTTCCAGCTCCCTGACTTCCAACCAGGCACAGCATAATGTCATATTTTATTCCTGGTTCATAAATTCTTGAAATCGCTGCCAGCATGTGCATTTTCATTACTCCGATTGTGTATTTGCTCTTTTCTGCTCCCAGGAAATGCGAAAGCATATTTTCTATTCTTGGAATTCCGTCCCAAACCAGGCTCTCCAGATAATCTCTGATTGGGTGATATTTATTTTCATTGGAAACAATATCTACTCCCGCTTTGATCACACGCTCGCTTGTCAGTTCATAATTTTCTTCCAGATACATCTTCAAATTATTTTCATCAGTATCTGTAACCGTAGGACTGTTATTTCTCCGTTCCCAAGGCACCTCTTTCACAATGTCCATTCTTCCGGAAAGCTCATTTCGTTTAATCGCTTTTTTCAGCACTGGATCTTTTTGTAATACGGTTACACAATTTCTGATTGTCTGCTTTGTTCTTCCTTTATCCGTATGCTCCAACATATTATTGACATCTTCTGTTGTAAGCATTTCCTCGTTCACAATATCTTCTAATTCCATCAAGGACTTCTCGCTGATATTCGTTAATTCTTTCTTCAATTTTTTCAACCTCCCTTCTCTTCGTCTTGAAAAACTCTACAATCTCTTCTCCTGTTCCAAACATCAGCACGTCCAGATAGTCATTTATCTTTCTTTCATTTGCCAATGCCTCCGTAAATAATTCGTGCCATTCTTCTTCCGGTTCTGGTCTGTAAAACTTTTTCCAGAACTGAATCCATTTCAGATATCTGATCAGCACGTCTGTTGCATGTTTCAACCACTGTTCCAGTTTTTCTCTGATCATAACAACTTTAGACTGCTTTTGTTTTAAGGGAGCCCTGTTTCGGGACGTCCTTTCATATTTGCTTCTGTTTCCAACTTTAATATCCAGTCCAAAATCTTCTACCAGCTTTTTCGCAGCTTCATACTGTGATATTCCAAATAACCTTGCTGTAAAATCTATCGCATCACCGCCCACTCCACATGCAAAGCAGTGATATATTTTATCTGCCTTCATACTTGGGTGTCGGTCTTTATGAAACGGACAACACGCCATTCCATTTCTTTTTACTTTAATCCCGTAATGCTCCGCAGCCTGTCTGGCTGTCACACATTCTTTTACCTGTTCAAATAATGTCACTTCTACCTCCTGCCCCTCCGGGCAAGCCTCTGATGAACAGATATTCGGGAATTGTTGTATCTTTCAATTCGTGATATACTTAATCTGCCAAGATGGTATATCAGTGAATCTGATTATCAGAGAACTTGCTCAGATATTTTGTCTGGGCTTTTTCTTTTTGTCTGTCAGTAGTCATAGCTCCACTCCTTACACAAATCTCCTTGTAGGAATAACAATGATTTCAAATTTGCTTCCGTCCTCTAATTCAAGAAGAATCACATAATCTGAATCTCGATCAGGTAAAATGGAACTTATCTTCAACTTTTTACTGTAGTTAATTGCATCAAATATTTTTCCGACTACTTTCTTTGTTTTCATTTGCTTCTTTTCCTCCGTATTAACGTTTATTGTCCAGCATCTCAGCAACTTTTTTCTGCTGTGACGGGTACAGATGCCCATAAGTGTTCAATGTCATCTGAATATCTTTGTGCCCAAGCCTTTCCTTGATAATCAGTGGTTCTACGCCCTGGTAGATCAGATATGCCACATGGCTGTGACGGATATCGTGTACTCTGATTGGTTTTACACCGGTCAGTGCTTCATATTTCTTAAGACGTTTCTGCAGTGTTCTCGCCACAATCGGGAACAACCGCTGATCTTCCGGAAATCCATAATGTTTCTTCGCATACTCCTGCACCTCTTCCTTAAGAAAATTGGGAATATCAATGGTACGGACTGAATTCTCTGTTTTGGGAGTATCAATCACATCTCTTTTCCTGATCCGGTTATACGTCTTATTGATATGCAGGAGATTTCCAGCCATATCAAAATCTGAAAGACTCAATGCCAGAAGCTCTCCTTCCCGGATTCCTGTCCAGAACAGAATTTCAAATATCAGATAATCCTCACTCCCCGGCTCAATCCCGGCGATAAATCTGTCATATTCTGCTTTCGTCCAGAATTCCAGCTTATTTGCATCCGATTTCCCCATCTTTTTTACTTTCTTACATGGATTTTCCTTCAGATTATAAATTTTCTGTGCATGGTTAAACAGTGCATTTAACTGATTCTGAATCATACGCTCATAAGTCTTGCTGTATCCTTTTTCCTGAATGGTGTTCTGCCACTGGATAATCTCTGCCGGTGTAATCTCATTCATTTTTCTTGTTCCAAAATACGGAACAATGTGCTTGTTCATCATGTGCTGCTTATTACGGATTGAATTTTCTTTCAGTTCATTCTTTTTATCTTCAAAATAGACTTGAATAAAACTGTTCATCTCCATTTTCATATCCGCTGCAGTTTTTCTTATGAATTCCTTTTCATAATTTAATGCTTCTTTCTTTGTCTTGAACCCTCTTTTCAGCTTCTGTGTTTTCTTTCCTGTCCAGTCAATATAGCGGAAGCTCACATACCAGGTTCCCTGTGTTTTGTCTTTGTAAGCTGACATCTCAAAACCTCCTTCATACTGCTCTCTGAGAGCATCCATAAAATTTTGTTTCCCAGTAGGGACGTGGAATCTTTCCACGAACTGCCACATATCCTTCCTTTGCCAGTTCATCGTTGAGCTGCTTCAGAATGGAATATGCCTTACTGCGTTTCACACCTAATTCTTCCATGACATCATCAACAGTCATCATATAATTAGTTCTCATAGCGTCCTCCTTTCCAGTCACTTTTGTGACTCCTTTAATGTTTTCTACTATAATTCACTTTTGTGAATTTGTCAATAACCTTTTGCGAATTTTATTTTTATATTCCATTCTACATTTTCATACTCTGTGAAAATCAACCTCTTTCGCATCATTCACTTTTGTGCTAGAATAGAATCACAAATATTATTAAGGAGGCAGCACGTTATGGTAGGTAAAAAAATCCGGGCATACCGGGAATTCAGAGGATACAGTCAGATACAGTTAGCCGAGCTGTCCGGCATTAACGTAGGTACAATCAGAAAATATGAGCTTGGAATCCGGAATCCAAAACCGGATCAGTTAGAAAAGATAGCAACTGCACTGGGATTAAATGTAAGTGTTTTTCTGGATTTTAATATTGAAACAGTCGGAGATGTACTCTCTCTGTTGTTTTCTATTGATGATTCAGTGAACCTCTCACTTGCTGAGACACCTAATCAGAAGGTTTCACTGACGTTTGATAATCCTACAATGCAGGACTTTTTCAGGAAATGGTGTCAATTTAAAAATGTCTATGAAAAGGAAAAAGCTGAAATATTAGCTATTGAAGATAAAGATAAAAGACAAGAAGAACTTGATAAGCTCAACGCTACCCAGGAAGAATGGAAACTACGTGCCATGGGAACTACGATAGGTTGTCATACCATCGTTAAGAAGGGCACTGAAGGTAATGACATTAAGACGTATGATCTGACTTAATCCACAGTCACATCTCTGATTTGTGGATAAATCCACTTTATCTGTTATCATATTTGCGAAAATTATATATTTTGTTATCATTCTGTTATCACAAACGGTTGTCAGGATACTCTCCCGGCAACCGTTTTTCTATACTATTCGTTATTCTTTTCTGCTCTTTTTATATATTTCCAGGCAACAGAAAAACCCGTAGAACCGAAGTTCTACGGGTATCTTACGTTTGGACACAACGTTATCTTACGATAACAAATCTATATTCAGATTGTATTACTCGATGATTGTAGCA
>OJML01000936.1_pt1 | contig 16151 bp, 11 predicted proteins | sample 1597221 | NCBI WGS metagenome assembly OJML01 (sample SAMEA2452123, study PRJEB22498) | human gut metagenome | biome: human feces; feature: human gut; material: feces | place: Australia | collected 2012 | reverse complement strand
CTTCTTTACTTGAGGTCTTCAAGGTCTAACGACTTTGGAGACCTTTTTTTATGCCCGCATTTCTTGACATCGCCTGCGCCAAACATTACCTTTGCACACGCTATACATTATTATTTAGCAGTGTTCTTTGGCTTGTTTACATTATTTTATTAATTTTGTCGCTAAATCAAAACGATTAAACTATGGATAAACAATCAAGATACCGTGAACTTCTCTCGCAGATAGAAGTCTTCGCAAATGCTGACGACAATCCAATCAGCGTATTGTCGAATTGTGCGGCAGTGATGAAAGTAGTCTTCCCAAAGGAATATTTCTGGGTCGGATTTTATATTGTAGATGATGACGAACTGATACTCGGTCCGTTCCAGGGCACTCCTGCATGTACGAGGATAAAGTTCGGACGCGGTGTTTGTGGCACTGCATGGAAGGAATGTCGCAGTCTTGTTGTAGAGGATGTGGAAGCTTTTCCTGGACATATAGCGTGTTCGTCGCTCTCAAGATCAGAGATTGTAGTACCATTATTTTCTGACGGAATAGTAGTAGGCGAGATAGACATCGACAGCACCGAACTTGCTACATTCGACAATGTAGACAGAGAATATCTCGAAAAGGCAGCAGAGATGATTGCTACGTTTATGGCAAAGCTTGCAAAAGTAGATTAAGTTTTATTAAAGTAATATAGTTATGGATAAGTTCACAAATAATACATTCCTTATGTCAGCCCTTGCCGATGGCAATGAGATGGCATTTGACGCATTGTTTGTGGAGTATTATCCCAAGGTATTACAGTTTGTAATGCGCTTTTGTCGTGAGAAGAGTGAGGCTGAGAACATAGTTCAGGATTTGTTTATGGAACTATGGATTAAGCGTGAACGTTTTTTGAAAATAGAAAATCTCGACAATTATCTTTTCATTTCAGCTCGTAATGCCGCTATACATTGTGTGAAGCAGTCGCTTGTGTATTGTGATGATGAGTCGGCATGTGACATTCAAGGCAATGATGTGACGGGTGATATGAAGTTGTGCTACGAGGAACTTTATGATATAATAATGAGCGAGATAGACTCTATGCCCGAGCAGCGTCGCCGTGTGTTTGTTATGAGTCGTGTTGACGGACTGAGCAATGCTGATATTGCCGAGCGTCTTTGTATTAGTAAGCGTACTGTAGAGACGCACATATCTGTTGCACTTGCCCATTTGCGCAAGTTATTGCCATTACTTGCAATGTTAACATTGATTAACTGTAAGTAGCTACGTGTGGTTGCTGGTTTTTTACTCTTATTAGTAGAAAACCATAAACAGCTATGCAACCAGATAATACTAAATATACAGAATCAACACCAAAGGACGATGCACTGCGTCGCTTGTGGAATCAAGATGTATCAGACATATCAGAGAGTGAGATGTCGGATGCTCTTGATATATTCCGCAATCGTCGCACGGCATACAATAGTGCAAAGCGTCGCAAGGTGCGTGTGCTAAGCATAATGAAGTATGTTGCGCTATTCATTGCGCCTATAATCACTGCGTTTGTTGCTTGGAATTATTCGGCTGAATATCATGTACAGGAAACGGAGTTGACACAATTTTATGTTCCTGAAGGGAAGATAGACAGTCTGATACTCTCGGACAATACTCGTGTTAAGCTTGATGCAGGTACGTCAATTATATATCCGGCAAGTTTTAGTAATCGTACGCACAACCGCAATGTGTATGTCAACGGTAAGTGTCATTTTGCTGTGGCAAAAGACCGAATGCATCCATTCGTTGTGAATATGGGTAGTCTGAAGGTTAAGGTGATTGGAACTCATTTCACAGTAGACTCTTACAACGAAGATGATAATATCATTGTGACACTTGAGGAAGGATTGGTTAAGGTGTTTGACAATAAACAATCAATGACACTAAAGCCCAATGAGCAGGTAGTTTACAATCGTAGGAATGGCACTATGCACAAGAATACCGTTGATGCTATGGCTTACGGTGCGTGGGTAGGAGGAAATGTTGATTTTGCATCGCAGCCTCTTTCGGTGATCGTCAAGACCTTGGAACGTAAGTATGATGTATCAATAACAGTGGCACCAGAAGTCAATTTGGGTAAGCGTTATACTATGAACTTCAAACGAGAAGAATCAGTAGACCGAGTAATGAAAGTTTTGTCAATGATATCTGGCAATATAGCATACAAAATAGATGGCCGTAATATACGGCTCTATTTAAAAAATACCACCAAATAGTTACACCTAAATATTAATATAAACTAACAAAACAATGAAGACCTTATTGAACAAGAAGACAGCAGCCGCACTTGCACTCTGTCTGTCGATGTCGGTGAGCACATTCGGACAAAGTCAGGTAATTCATCTGACTCAGAACAAGGCTACGGTATCGTCAATTATCAAGGCTATTGAGAAGCAGACCCAAATGTCGGTTGATTTCTCACAGAACACTATCAATCTTAACAAGACAGTGTCGTTGAAGTCGAAGTCGGAAACGCTTGGCGAGTTGATGAATCAAATCTTGAAGGGTAATGGCAACCTTACCTACAAGATTGTGGACCGTCATATCATTATTGTTAAAGCAGGGCATAATGGAGCGCAGCCAGAACAATCAGTACGCCAAGGTGTAGGCAAAACTAAAATAACGGGCCGTGTGCTTGACAATAATGGCGAACCCATCATCGGTGCATCTGTTGTTGAGCAGGGAACTAAGAATGGTACAGTTACGGATATAGATGGAAATTTCGTGCTGAATAGCAGTAAGGAAAATCCAACGCTTGATATTTCTTATATTGGTTTTTTGCCCCAGCAGGTAAAGGTAAATGGAGGTAACTCAACTATACATTTGAAAGAAGATGCACAAAATCTAAGCGAGGTTGTTGTTGTGGGTTATGGTACAATGAAGAAGGCCGACCTTACGGGTGCTGTTTCTTCTGTAAATGGTACAGAGATAGCCAGTCGTCCAGTGACTGACGCAACTCAGAGTTTACAAGGTCTTGTTCCTGGTTTGCTTGTATCAAATGATAGTTCTGGTCGTCCAGGTTCTTCAGGTACGCTTACACTTCGTGGACAGGGTAACCTTTCAGGTACAGGTCATCCATATGTACTTGTTGATGGAATTGAAATGTCGCTATCTGATGTTAATCCAAATGATATCGAAAATATTTCAGTATTAAAAGATGCTGCAGCTTGTGCTATCTATGGTGCACGTGCTGCTTATGGCGTTATACTTGTAACCACAAAGCGTGGCAAGGAGGGAAAGTCACGCATTAATTATCAAGGTACAGTGGGATGGAATTCGCCTACAGTATTGCCTGAAATGCTTAACTCGGTTGATTTTGCCAGAATGTGGAACGACGGATGTAAGAATGCCAACTCGTCTCGTTTGTATAGCGATGAAAAGATAAAGCTTTTGGAGCAGTATATCAATAATCCTTCGAGTGTGAATCCTTGGCAGGAATTGTCATCGACAGCAAGTATGAATCCGGCTTTTGAGAATTCTGAAAGTGGCATAGGTAATGTTGACTATTTCGATTTGCATTATAAAGATGCATCATTTAAACAGCGCCATAATCTTAGTGTAAGCGGTGGAGGTAAGGCTGCACAGTACTATACTTCAGCTGGTTATTATAAGGAAGATGGACTTCTGCGCTATGCAAATATCGATTTTGAACGAATTAATGTTTCAACCAACCTTACTTCGCAACTCACCCCATGGTTGAAGCTTAAGGCTGGACTCAAATTTGCACACTCTGTACAGAATACACCGTTTGGCGATGGCGGTCTGAGTGATGGTTTCTTCCATTCGCTTGCACGTTTCCGTCCTACAGTGTCAGTGGTAGACCCGAATGGTCATTTCACTGAGCTTTCGATGATACCATATCTGCAAAGTGGAACTTACACCAAGACAAAGCGTGACTTTATCAACATGACTGGCGGTTTCGAGATTAATCCGTTTAAGGGATTCAATGTTATCATGGACTATACCTATAAGATAATAGGAACGCATTACTCGGCTCTTAACGTGGCTCCGATGATTTATGCTGCAGATGGAGTATCTACCTCAAAGGGTGTACGTCAGGAGCTTGGTGTGACGGCTGATGGAAAGTTTACACGCTATAATGCTAATACTCACTATCAGACCATAAATCTTTATGGCACCTATAATTTCTCAATCAATCAGGCACACAATACAACTGTAATGGCTGGTTATCAAGAAGAGAACAACAAATATGATTATCTACGTAACGTAATAACGGGGCTTTATTCTACAACAAATCCAAATGTGGGCATGGGTACAGGTGATAAGGTTGTTACTGATACACGCAACTCATGGGCTACGAGAAGTTTCTTCGCACGTGTCAACTATGACTACAAGAGCCGTTATCTGCTCGAACTTAATGGACGTTATGACGGTTCTTCTCGTTTTGCAAAGGATCATCGTTGGGGCTTCTTCCCTTCTGTTTCAGTAGGATGGAATCTCACAGAAGAGCCATTTATGGAGAAATATCGTCAGATATTGTCTCAGTTCAAGGTTCGTGCTTCTATCGGACGGCTTGGAAATCAGGCAGGTGCAGCCCTTTATACGTTTGCTTCAACAATGGGACTCCATAATGGATTGGGAGGATATATATTTAACGATGGACGTCATATCTATCTTAATGCTCCAGGTGTGGTTAATCCTACAACGACATGGGAGAAGGTGGATAGCAAGAATCTCGGTATTGACTTTGGATTCTTTGGTGGAGCGCTTTCTGGCAGTTTCGATATCTTCCAACGTGATACAAAAGACATGCTCGGACCAAGTGTAGACTTCCCAGACTTCTTTGGCGCAACAGCTCCGCAGACAAACAATGCACAGCTGCGTAACCGTGGTTGGGAACTCACACTCAACTACCGTGGTAAGATAGGCAATGATATTACCTATAATATCGGTGGATCGCTCTCTGATGCTACAGCCAAGGTTACAGCATATGAGAACCCTACTGGTACAAATCCTTCTGCCAACTGGTATAAGGGTAAGATGGTAGGCGAAATATGGGGCTATCGTACAGATGGACTTATCAAGTCGCAGGAACAGGCCGATCAGTATAATGCTACACATAATAACTCGTTCTTCACAAAGCAGAAATGGACACCTGGTGATGTGGCTTATCGTGACCTCGATAATGATGGTTATGTTAACAATGGTAGCAATAAGCTTGGTGATATGGGTGACATGGTCATTGTTGGTAATACTACACCGCGCTATCAGTATACCATCAGTGGTGGCGTCAACTGGAAGGGACTTGGAATGAGCTTCATTTTCCAGGGTGTAGGAAAGCGCGACTGGGATCCTACCGGCAATGTGTACTTCTGGGGTAGCAGTTCGTATGCACAGGTGACACTGTTCAAGGAACATCTTGACTATTGGAGCGAGTCTAATCCAAATGCTTACTATCCGAAACCGTACATCAATACGGCTGGTGGTGTTGGTCAGTATAATGCCAAGACATCACGTTACACTACCGATCAATATCTGCAGAGTGCAGCCTATTGCCGCTTGAAGAACCTTACCATCAGTTATGACCTGCCAAAGTCACTTATACATAAGGCTGGATTAGAGCAGGTGCGCGTGTTTGTTTCTGGTGAAAACCTCTTCACTATAACAAGCCTTAAGGGCATGTTCGATCCTGAAGTGATATTTGCTCAGAATAGCTATAATGCAGAGGGTGGTAAGCAGTATCCTATAAATAAGGTTTACTCAATTGGCTTATCGGTGAGCTTCTAAATGTAGTTAATGGATTTACAACCTAAAACAATAATGACAATTATGAATATTAAAAATATAACAGTAGGTATTGCATCCATGCTCTGTCTGACTGGATGTTATGACCTCAACAAATCGCCTGAAGGTGTAATGTCGACAGTAGGCGCATTCTCTACAATAGGCGAGATGAACAGCTACCTTGACCAATTTTATGAAACGGCAGTCTTTGCGCAGGGATTTGGTTGGAATGGTAATGATTTCATCGCCAGTGGAGATATTGCCAGCGACAATATGTCAGGTTCATCTATAAACACACGTCTCAATGGAGCAGTGACATTGGCAAACGCGTCGAAATTGACAAATTATACATATATTCGCAATGTCAACTTCTTCCTAAACAATCTCACTAATTGTAATGAGATTGGTTCGCAGAATTACAAGCAGTGTGTAGGCGAAGGTTATTTCTTCAGAGCGTGGTATTATTTCCAATTGTTCAAAAACTACGGTGAACTAACTTGGATAGAAAAGCCTCTTGATCCGAATGCGGAGGAAATGCATTTGCCACGTGAGAACCGTACCGTGATTGCCGACAATATATTGGCAGACCTTGATAAAGCTATTGAAAATTTAAATGTACAGAACAATAGTTCAACGATGCGCATACACAAAGATGTTGCACGTGCTCTGAAATCAGAGGTCGCCCTATTTGAGGCAACATGGGAGAAATATCACAAAGCAAAGAATGACCCGTTCTATGACAAAACCATTACTGATGAGAAAATAAAGAGTTATCTAAATCAATGCGTAGAAGCATGTAAGGATGTGGTAGACCGCAATGTTTGGCACATTTATAGTACTGGTAATAAACTTGATGACTATCGTGCTTTGTTCCAAATTGAAGACCTTAGTACAAATTCAGAGGTACTCTGGTTTAAGCATTATGATGGATCCAATATTGGTAATAATGTAGACCGCTATCTTAATCGTGGTGGTGGAAGTGCAGGTGTAACAAAGTCGCTTGTAGATGACTATCTTACTATTGATGGCAAGCCATTTGTTGGAAGCCAAGTGATTGAAGCCAAAAAGGTATTTGGTGAAGAACTGAAGCCTACGGTGCGCGACCCGCGTCTTGCACAGACTGTATGTATGCCAGGACAGATTTTGCGACCTGATGAGGGTGGATATGTAGTACCTCCATTGAATGGTTCGAGCTATAATAAGAATGAAACTGACTACTCGCTGCTCAAGCATGTACAGATAGATTATAAAGGAAGTCTGGATGCTGAATTCCGTGGAGCGACACCAGGTATTCAGTGTCGTTATGCCGACATTCTGCTTAACTATGCAGAGGCACTTGCCGAACTTGGTGGTGCGCAGAATGCAGCAAAGATAATTGAAGTGATAAAGCCGCTGCGTGACCGTGTTGGTATGCCGCAGATGGATTTCGATCGCGAGTATAATAATGATGCAGACTATCCGTTCCGAGGTCTTGACAAGTATGTACAGGCTGTGCGTCGTGAGCGTCGTGTGGAGCAAGCTGCAGAGGGCAAGCGTTTCTATGATATTATGCGTTGGGCAGCAGCCGACGAACTTATCGTTGGCAAACATGCCGAAGGTGCCCTGTTTAAGGGCAGTAACCTTGAGGGTCACGCACAGTATGGTAATGCACTGGTCTACGATCAGGCTACAGGCAATAACCTCTTTTTGTCAGGTTCGGCATCAGATACATATCGCTATATTTTGCCGGTAGACCCTAAAACTGTTGGTAATGGTTGGGGATTTGATGTCAATCGCGACTATCTTTTGCCTATACAGCCACGTATGCTGCAGTTGACAGAAAACCAGTGGAAACAGAATCCTGGTTGGTAATATTGGCTAATGCAAAAATGATATTCTAATATTAACTAAATAAGGGTGTGTCTTGACAGTATACATGTTGTGACACACCCTTAAAAATAAACATTGTTTTTTCTACTATGAGAACAAATTTACAGCGACTTTATGCAGCAGGTACACTTGTTTTAGGTTATGCTGCGCAAATTATGGCGCAGACATCACATAAGCCCATGAACATTGTCTATATTATGAGTGATGACCATTCATATCAGACAATAAGTGCTTATGACAAACGTTTCATCGAGACTCCAAATATTGATTGGCTCGCTGAACATGGTACACGTTTTACTAATAGTTTTGTGGCCAACTCGCTTAGTGGTCCTTCGCGTGCCTGCATGCTCACAGGTAAGCACAGTCATGCCAACGGATTTACGGACAACACAAAGACGTTTGATGGTTCACAGCAAACTTATCCGAAGTTACTACAGAAGGCCGGTTATCAAACTGCAATGATTGGCAAGTGGCATCTTACGAGTGATCCTACAGGTTTCGATTATTGGGATATACTCATCGGCCAAGGTCATTATTACAGTCCTGACTTCAAGTGTAATGGTACACGAGTACGTCGTCCTGGGTATGTAACAAATGTTGTCACAGACCTCGCTCTTGATTGGCTTTCTAACAAACGAGATAAATCGAAGCCGTTCTGTCTGCTATTGCACCATAAGGCACCTCATCGTGTGTGGAGTCCCGATACGTGCGATCTCGACCTGTACAATGAAAAGGTGTATCCGTTGCCAAAAAACTTCTATGACAACTACGAAGGACGTCTTGCTGCGGCTAAACAAGAGATGAGTATTATCAAGGATATGGACCTTGTATATGACTTGAAAATGGCAGATAAGGAAAATGAGATACATTCAAACCCAGATCTTGAAGCTATTGGACGTATGAACTATAAGCGCATGACCGATTCACAACGTGCTCAGTGGGATGCTCATTACGATCCTATTATCAAGAAGTTTAAGGAAGCTGGACTTTCGGGCAAAGCTCTTGCAGAATGGAAATACCAACGCTACATGCATGATTATATGCGTGTTATACATTCTATAGACCGCAATATAGGACGCGTTATTAAGTATCTCAAGGAGAACAATCTTCTCGAAAATACAATGATAGTGTATACCTCCGACCAGGGATTTTATATGGGTGAACATGGTTGGTTTGACAAACGTTTCATGTATGAAGAATCGTTCCGCACACCTTTGCTTGTTTATCTCCCAGGTGGCAAGCATGGTGATGTTGATGAAATGGTGCAGAATATAGATTATGCTCCAACTATACTTGAATTGGCTGGTGTGAAGATTCCATCGGATATTCAAGGAGAGTCGTTTCTGCCGTTGCTTGAGGGTAAAAAGGTAAAGGATTGGCGCAAGTCGCTCTATTATCACTATTATGAATATCCTGCTGAGCATTCTGTTTGCAAACATTATGGCGTTCGTACCGACCGTTATAGTCTGATACATTTTTATGATGATGTCAATGCATGGGAACTCTACGATTTGAAGAATGATCCAGAGCAAATGCATAATATATATGGTGAGAAAGGTACGGAGAAGATAACAAAAAAGTTGAAGAAAGAGCTTCACAAGTTACAGAATCAATACGATGATCCGATAAGATTTAAGCTTAAGGACAACTAATAAATGCTCTTATTATGTACGAATAGATGATAGACCCGTTGGCGAAAAAATCACCAACGGGTTTGATATTTGTAGAAATAATCTCACCTATTTCATAATAGGATTACATTAGTTTTGAGTAACTTTGTATCATTATTATAATTATGACTAACTTAAAGTAATATCCACTAGATATGAACAAATCGTACATGCTGCTTGGACTTCTTGCACCGTTTGCTACTCAGATAGCTCACGCTGCAAAGAAAGCAAAGCCTAATAATGACCCTAACCGTCCTAATGTGATAATAATTCTTGCCGACGACCTTGGCTACGGTGACTTGGGATGTTATGGAGCTAAGAATGTTGAGACTCCTAATGTAGATCGTCTGGCTAAGCAGGGTATCCGTTTTACTGATACTCATGCAATAGCCGCTACAAGTACTCCGTCGCGCTACTCAATTCTTACGGGTGAGTATGCTTGGCGTCGTCCTGGCACAGATGTGGCAGCAGGTAATGCTGGCATGATAATTCGTCCAGAGGACTACACTATGGCTGATATGTTCCGCAGTCAGGGTTACCGTACTTGCGCTATTGGCAAGTGGCACCTTGGTCTTGGCGACAAGGCAGGTACACAGGATTGGAACGCTCCGCTACCGGCAGGTCTTGCTGACATTGGTTTCGACTACCATTACATTATGGCTGCAACAGCCGACCGTGTACCATGTGTGTTTATTGAGAATGGCAGTGTTGCCAATTGGGATGAGAGTGCTCCTATCGAGGTGAGCTACAAGCAGAATTTCCCCGGTGAGCCTACTGGCAAGCAGAATCCGGAACTTTGCTATAACATGAAGTCAAGTCATGGTCACAACATGTCTATCGTCAATGGTATTGGTCGCATAGGCTATATGAAGGGCGGTGGAAAGGCTTTGTGGAAGGATGAGAACATAGCCGACTCTATTACATCGCACGCTATCGACTTCATCAAGGCAAACAAGAACAATCCCTTCTTCATGTATTTCGCTACTAACGATGTACATGTGCCTCGTTTCCCACACCAGCGTTTCCGTGGAAAAAGCAGTATGGGAGTGCGTGGCGATGCTATAGTACAGTTTGACTGGTCGGTAGGTCAGATTATGGAGACTCTCGACAAACTCGGCATTGCTGATAACACTATTATTCTTCTTACCAGTGACAACGGACCCGTTGTTGACGATGGCTATCAGGATCAGGCTGAGGAACTGTTGAATGGTCATAAGCCTTCAGGACCGTGGCGTGGCAATAAGTACAGTGCTTTTGAAGGTGGTACATGTGTACCGGCTATTGTAAGATGGCCTGCTAAGGTTAAGGCTGGACAGACATCAGATGCTCTTGTTTCACAGATTGACTATATTCGTTCGTTTGCAAGTATGCTTGGCGCGCGTATGCCGAAGGGTACGGCTCCTGACAGTGAAGACTGTATGTCAACATTGCTTGGCAAGGATACTAAAAACCGCAAGTATGTTCTTGAACTTGCCTCTAACCATGTGCTCTCTGTTCGCACTAAGCAATGGAAATACATCGAGCCGAGCAATGGTCCGAAGATGATACCATGGGGACCGAAGGTTGAGACGGGTAATAATCCTATGCCACAGCTTTTCGATATTTCTGCAAGTGAATGGGAAAGCAACAACCTTGCTAACCAAAACCCGCAGATAGTATACTCTATGCAGAATATTCTGCGTGATGAGCGTGCTAAGACTAAGAAATAAAAAACTGGAGGTGAAAGCCTAAAGTTTAAAATGATAAAGCAACAATAAAAAAAGTCTGCGTTCAGTTATTTACGCAGACTTTTTTTGTAACTAATTCTTTTCAGCAACCATAATGCCGAGAATATCATTGCTATGCCGAATATCCATGAAATTGCGGCGCTTGCTATTACGCCTAACTGCTGTGTGAATCCTGCCACTACGAATGTCAGGAACGATACTGCAGCTACAGTCAGGGCGTATGGCAACTGCGATGACACGTGATGAACGTGCTTGCATTCTGCGCCAGCCGATGCCATGATTGTGGTATCGGATATCGGTGAGATGTGGTCGCCACATACTGCACCTGCCATACATGCTGATATGGATATGATGCGCAGCGGTGCAGCTGCCGGGAATACGGCTATGCATATTGGAATAAGAATGCCGAATGTTCCCCATGATGTGCCGGTGGCAAAGGCAAGCAATGCTGCTACGATGAATATTATTGCCGGTAGCAACATCTGTAGCCCTGAGGCACTACTTGCAACTACGCCCGAAACGTATTCGGCTGCACCAAGTGAGTCGGTCATGCTCTTCAGTGTCCATGCGAGTGTGAGTATCAGTACGGCAGGAACCATGGCTTCAAAACCCTTGATGAGGCAGCTCATGGCATTGTCGAACTTCAATGTGCGACGCACTACGAACATTGTTATAGTAAGAATCAATGCTGCAAGCGAGCCGATAACCAATCCTACAGAGGCGTTGCTTGCTGCAAAGGCATCTACGAAGTTGTGATAGCAAGTGCTTGTAGTGTCGAAATATCCGCCTGAGTAAAGCATGCCAGCCATACAGAACACTATGAGCATCAGTATAGGGACAACAAGGTCTACGACCGAACCATTGGTAGTAGTCGGCTTCTTGTTGTCTTGCTTGGCGCCCACACCATGTTCTACAATATGCAGTTTGGTGTCAATCACCTCATCCACTTGTCCGCCTGTGCGCTCATACCATTCCTGCAAGCGTGCGTCGTACTTGCTCATAGCCTTGAAGTCGAAGCCCGACACTACAATCATAAACATGAAGATAATGGTGAAGAATGCGTAGAAGTTGAACGGTATAGCCTGGCAGAACAACGCCAGTCCATTCTCTCCGCCCGACACGAATCCGGATACTGCTGCCGCCCAACTTGATATGGGCGATATGATGCAAACCGGAGCTGCCGTGGAGTCGATGAGATAGGCAAGCTTTTCTTTTGTCACACCGTGGCGTACGGTTATAGGACGCATTACGGAGCCAACTGTCAGACAGTTGAAATAGTCGTCGATAAAGATGAGTATGCCGAGAATGATAGTCGCAATCTGTGCGCCTATCTTTGTCTTGATGTGTTTTGATGCCCAGCGTCCGAAAGCAGCCGAGCCTCCTGCCTTGTTCATGAGCGATACGATAGAACCCAGCACAACAAGGAACACGATGATGCCAACGTTCCATGGATCGGACAGACATGAAATGAGTCCGTATTGCTTGGCATCCGAACCTGTTCCAACGGTGTCGTTAAGCAGATGTGTCAGAAATCCTTCAAAGCCTGTGCACATCGACATGCTGTATAATATGGCACCAAGCACAATGCCGATGAACAACGATGAATATACCTCCTTGGTCTTAAGTGCCAGCGCAATGGCTACGACTGGAGGAAGAAGGGACCATATTGTCCCGATAAAATTAAAATCCATAATATTTTTTACCCTTTATCTTTTCGGAGTGCAAAGGTAAGGCTTTATTTGGATTGTAGCAAAAAGCGAAACTAAAAAGTGTAAATGTATGAATAATCATTAGTTTTAAGTAACTTTGCATCATTGAATTACTTTTGAACTAATTTAAATAAAAACCGTTATAACAATGACCAAAAAACGAAACCTATTAATTGCTTTCATGCTTTTTATTGCATTGCAATTGTTTGCTGCAACGCCAATCGACGGTTTGCTTGAACGTATAGACAAAGGTGCGTCGCGAAAGATTCTTACGGAGACGGTGAGCTCGGACCGTGATTTCTTTGAAATTACCAGCAAGAATGGCAAACCTCTAATCCGTGGAAACAACTATGTTAGCATAGCCTCGGGCATTAACTGGTATTTGAAGTATAGTGTCGGAGTGCATCTTACGTGGAATTCGATGCACGCATCGTTGCCTGCTACGCTTCCGCTTGTGCCGGGAGTGAAGAGACATGAGACAGACATCAAGCATCGCTATTATCTGAACTACTGTACGCTGTCTTATTCAATGGCATTCTGGGACTGGAAGCGTTGGGAACAGGAACTCGACTGGATGGCTTTGCACGGCATCAACCTATGCCTCGACATCGTAGGTACAGATGTGGTTTGGCGTAATGTGCTGCTGAAGTTGGGCTATACTAAGGATGAGGCCAATCAGTTTATTGCAGGTCCGGCATTTCAGGCTTGGTGGCTTATGAACAATCTTGAGGGATGGGGCGGACCCAACTCCGACAACTGGTATCAGCAGCGTGAGCGTCTTCAGAAGCAGATAATGAAACGTATGAAGGAGCTTGGCATAAACGTTTGTTTGCCAGGCTATTCGGGTATGGTGCCACATGATGCCAAGGAGCGACTCGGTCTTGACGTAGCCGACCCAGGCAAGTGGAACGACTATAAGCGTCCGGCATTTCTGCAGCCCACTTCGAAGCGTTTTGCTGAGATAGCATCAATATATTATAAGGAGCAGCAGCGTCTATATGGCAAGGCTGACTTCTACAGCATGGACCCCTTTCATGAGGGTGGCAACGCCGGTGGGGTAGACTTGCGTAAGGCTGGTGAGGCTATAATGGGAGCTATGAAGGCTGTCAATCCAAAGGCTGTCTGGGTAGTGCAGGCTTGGGGCGCATGTCCTTATCCCGCTATGATAAAGCATCTGAATAATGGTGACATGCTTGTGCTCGACCTCTATTCGGAGAATCGTCCGCAATGGGGCGACCCTGAGTCGACATGGTATCGCAAGGAAGGATTCAACGGACACGATTGGGCTTTCTGCATGCTCTTGAACTTCGGTGGCAATGTAGGAATGTTCGGCAAGTTGCAGCATGTTGTCGACGAGTACTATAAGGCACGTCAGAGCAAGTTTGCCTCTACACTAAAGGGTGTCGGACTGACAATGGAGGGTATAGAAAACAATCCCGTGATGTACGAATTGGTAAGTGAGTTGCCGTGGCGTGATGCCAAGTTCTCATGGAAGGAGTGGCTTCATGATTATGTTGAGGCACGTTATGGCAACATCAATAATGGCAAGGTGCACGATGCTTGGCTGCTTCTTGCCCGTTCGGTATATGGTGCTGGGGCTAAGATAGTAGAGCAGGGATGCCACGAGTCTGTGTTGTGTGCTCGTCCGGCATTGGATGTATATCAGGTGTCGTCGTGGTCGGAGATGGAAGAGTTCTACAATCCCGATGACGTTATACGTGCCGCACGGCTTATGGTTGAGGCTTCGCATGAGGTGAAGTCGAATGCCAACTTCCGCTACGACCTTGTAGACGTAACGCGTCAGGCGATAGCCGAGCAGGCACGATATGTATATGATGAGATAGTGGCTGCATACAAGGCGAAGGACCGCAAGATGTTTGATTATACCACAAAGCGCTTCCTTGACATTCTGTTACAGCAAGACCGTCTGCTTTCGTCTATGCCCGACTTTATGGTAGGACGCTGGTTGCGTAGTGCAAGAAATCTGGGATTGAACGAGCAGGAGCGCAACCACTACGAATGGAACGCTCGTGTACAGATAACTACATGGGGTAATCGTAGTGCAGCCGAAAGTGGCGGACTGCGTGAGTATGCCCATAAGGAATGGAACGGTGTATTGGCTGACTTCTATTATCCGCGTTGGAAGGCTTACTTCGAGGCTCTTGCTGCCACACTTGACGGCAAGCCAATGAAGGATATTGACTTCTATGCAATGGATGAGAAGTGGACGCTTCAACACAATGTGTATCCGTATGAGGCGCAAGGCGATGCTGTGGAGTTTGCGCAGACTGCGTTTGAAAATGTATTTGGAAATATTGCTGTCCGGTAAAACTAATAATGTGGTCAAAGACGGGCTGAACCAACGGTCACCGGCGCATAGCGGAAAGGTAAAGCCAAATAAGCACATAGCCCAGGGCACCCGCTCTGGGTGTACGGATTGATAAAAGCAAGACGAAGTCCAATTCACAGACAATGCCATTGACACTTTTCTCGCTTTTGTTGACTATATGTCATGCAGTGCATACACGTACGTTTCACTTGGCGGCTCTAATGGGTGCGCTGACCAATTTACGAATTGGGACGGAACACAAAAAGTGGGGCTTGGAAGCACCAATAAAGAGAAAAACGTATGAACAGTCACGATAAATCTCATATTGACGAGAAAAAAACAATCGCTTAGATATTACAGTGGTATTAAGCATTCACTGTAATATCTAAGCTAAGTTACCTATTTGTATGTTTTGTTACTCTGACACTAATTTCATACAACAAATACAATGGTATTGTCACCAAGATTAGAGTCATTAAATCTGGCGGAGTTATAATAGCAGCGACAATCATTATGATTATTAATGCATGTTTTCTATATTTTGCCAACATACTATAAGAAACAAATCCCATTTTAGCTAACACAAACATTATTAAAGGCAGTTGAAAGACAATTCCCATTACAAATGTGAGCGAAGTAAATGTTTCTATATAAGAATCTAACGTTATCGTACTATGTACCTTTTCTGCAACGCTATAAGTTCCCAAAAAACGAAAAGATATGGGAAATATAACGAAATAACTCATCAGAACTCCAAATATAAACAACAAATATATCATAGATACGACTAAAACAGAATGTTTTTTTTCGCTTTCGTAAAGTGCTGGAGATATAAATCGAAAAAGTTCGTATATAATATATGGGGAAGCACCTAACAATGCGGTAGTGTAAACTGAACTGTGTCACGGCTCTGTTTTTTATTCTTTGCCTCTTATTTGTGTGCAGATTTCATATCTGCATACAAATAAGAGGAGCCTTTCACAGGCAAAGTTACATAATCTTGAACCTATCTCCAAATTTTATAGCAAGTTGTTGTGATATCAGTGCCCAATTAGACAGGGGCATAGTCCATTTCTCACTA